>Ga0256832_1001680_pt1 | contig 15100 bp, 15 predicted proteins | sample 134614metaG_FD_190534 | JGI IMG/M metagenome (GOLD analysis project Ga0256832, IMG submission 190534) | Hydrothermal vent microbial communities from Lau Basin, Pacific Ocean - 134-614 | ecosystem: Environmental > Aquatic > Marine > Hydrothermal vents | place: Pacific Ocean: Lau Basin | collected...
GGCTGGAGCTGCCGGATGGCGATTTTCTGGATCTGAGCTGGAATGGCGATCCGCAGGCGCCTGTGGTGCTGCTCCTGCATGGGCTGGAAGGCAACCTGCACTCCCACTATGCGCGCCCTCTTCTGCAAAAGCTGGCCGAGGCAGGCTACCTGGCCTGCATGTTGCATTTTCGCGGCTGCAGTGGAGAACCCAATCGCCTGCCACGCAGCTACCACAGTGGTGACAGCGCCGAACTGCAGACAGTGGCCGAGCACATCCACAACAGCCGTGGACGCCCGATACACGCCATGATCGGCTTCTCCCTGGGGGGAAATCTATTGCTCAAATGGCTGGGGGAACAAGGTCAGCAAGCCAGGATACAGCGCGCCATGGCGATCTCCGTCCCTTTTCTTCTGGACCAGGCGGCAGACCGCCTCAACCAGGGTTTTTCCCGCATCTACCAGAAACACCTGCTCAACAGCATGAAACGCAAGTATCGGGAAAAATTCAGCCGCATGCCTTCCCCACTGGAGGTGGATCTGGAGCAAATCAACAACTTTCGGGAATACGATGAGCAGATTACGGCACCCCTGCATGGCTTTGCCGGAGCCGATGATTATTACCAGCGCTGCAGCTGCCGGCAGTTCATTCCGCATATCCGTGTTCCCACCCTGATCCTGCACGACTGGCATGACCCTTTCATGTGGCCGCACACAGTACCGGAAGAGCAGGAACTGCCGGACAATGTCGTGCTGGAACTCACCCGGGGCGGCGGCCACGCCGGATTTGTAAGCAACAGCGCATCCTCCAGGGAGGCTTACTGGACAGACAGACGCCTGCTGGAATGGCTGAAAGAGGAAAATCAACCATGAACAAATTGATATTGATCAGCAACCTTATCCTGGCGTTGCTGGGAATCGTCATGATCGGACTTGGCATCAGAAGCAGCATCCTGCCTCCGACCGTCACGGGCGTGGGCTTTTTGTTAATCGCCCTGGTGCAGCAGCTGAACAACAGGAAAAGCTGATTCCCGCGCGGAAGGGAGGCTACCGGATATATTTCCACGCCAACCCGGCGCCTGCCACCGCTGCCAGATCAGGAAGTTTCTTCCTTTTTCGGCAAGCGTAAGCGGATAGACAGCTCCCGCAATTGAGCCGGAGATACTTCCGAGGGGGCTTCCGTCAGCAGGCAGGCTGCCGTCTGGGTCTTGGGGAAAGCCATGACATCGCGTATGGAAGAAGCGCCAGCCATGAGCATCACCAAGCGGTCCAGGCCAAAGGCCAGGCCGCCATGAGGCGGGCAGCCGTATTGCAGAGCGTTGAGCAGAAAACCAAACTTGTCCTCAGCTTCCTGTTCATCTATACCCAGCAGTTCCAGCACTTTGCTCTGCACCTCTGAACGGTGGATACGCATGGAACCACCGCCGATCTCGGTACCATTAAGTACCATATCGTAGGCCCGGGACAGACACTTGCCCGGATCGCTGTCCAGCAGCGCCAGGTCTTCTTCCCGCGGCGCGGTGAAAGGATGGTGCAGGGACGTCCAGCGCTTGTCCTTTGCGTCCCACTCGAACATGGGGAAATCCACCACCCACAGAGGCCGCCAGTCACCTTCCATGAGCCCCAGATCCTCGCCCAGCTTCACGCGCAGGGCGCCCAGGGCTTCGTTGACTACCGTAGCCTTGTCGGCGCCAAAGAACACCAGATCGCCGTCTCCGGCGCCTGTGCGTTCCATGATGCCGTTCACGGCTTCATCGGGCAGGAACTTGAGGATCGGGGACTGCAGCCCCTCCCGCCCCTTGGCGGCCCAGTCATTCACTTTGATATAGGCCAGGCCCCGGGCGCCATAGATACCCACGTACTTGGTGTAGTCGTCGATCTCTTTGCGGCTGAGTTTGCTTCCCTGAGGTACGCGCAGGGCCGCCACCCGGCCATCGGGATCAGAAGCCGGACCGGAAAAGACCTTGAAATCCACGTCCTGCATGAGATCCGCCACGTCTTTGAGTTCCAGAGGACAGCGCAAATCAGGGCGGTCAGAGCCAAAACGGTCCATGGCTTCGGCCCAGGTCATGCGCGGGAAAGGATCGGGAAGATCGACGTCCAGGGCGCCTTTGAACACGCCACGGATCATGCTTTCCATATGCTGCATGATCTGCTCTTCACTCATGAAGGACATCTCCACATCCAGCTGGGTGAATTCCGGTTGACGGTCGGCGCGCAGGTCCTCGTCGCGGAAACAGCGCACGATCTGGTAATAGCGATCCATGCCGGACATCATCAGCAGCTGCTTGAACAACTGGGGGGACTGGGGCAGCGCAAAAAACTTGCCCGCATGGGTGCGGCTGGGCACCAGGTAGTCCCGGGCGCCTTCCGGCGTGGCCTTGGTGAGCATGGGCGTTTCCATGTCCATGAAACCGTTGTTGTCCAGGTACTCGCGCAACAGGCGGGTCACCTTTGAGCGCAATTGCATGCGTTCCAGCATTTCCGGGCGGCGCAGGTCGATGTAGCGATAGCGCAGGCGCAGTTCTTCCGAGACATCATCATCATCCAGGACGAAAGGCGGTGTCTTGGCTGCATTCAGGATCTCCAGTTCTTTGCCCAGCACCTCTATCTCGCCGGTGGAGATATCAGGATTCACCGTGCCTTCCGGGCGGCGGCGCACCCGGCCCTTGACGCGCAGCACATACTCGGTGCGCACTTTCTCCGCCGTAGCGAACACGTCTTCCACGTCTGGATCATAGACGACCTGTACCAGTCCCGTGCGGTCACGCAAATCGATGAAGATCACACCCCCATGATCACGGCGGCGGTTCACCCAGCCACAAAGTTCCACTGTTTCATCGACCTGTTCCAGGCCGGGTTCCCCACAATAATGACTACGCATCGAATTCAAACCCTGGATATCAATTAAAGTTGTTTTCACAAAGAACACACCCCGGAAGACCGGGGTGTGGGATTCAGTCGTCAATGACAGCCGCAACTGCCGCCACCACATCCACCGCCCCCGGACGAGGACTTGTCCTTGCCCGAATCAGCGACATTTTTCTTTTTGCCGGACTTGAAGTCCGTCTCGTACCAGCCACCGCCTTTGAGGCGGAATCCGGACGCGGAAATCAGCTTCTGCAACTCCGGCTTGCCGCACTTGGGGCAATCCTTGAGGGGCGCATCACTCATTTTCTGCATGACTTCCAACTCGTGGTCGCAGGCCTTGCATCGATACTCATAAAAAGGCATATCGCAACCTCCATACTGTTCGTTGAGAGTAAACCGGGGAATTTTACCACGAAGGAGTGAAAATGGGATGGTAAAAAACCGTATTTGCCGACAGGAAACTTTTGAGTCATGCGGTGTGAACCGCTGAGGGCCTTGAAATGCATGGGTTCAAGGCGCAACACAGAGCCAGCTGCTTTCAGCCCCTCAGCAACCGCTGGTTATCAAAACGGAACTTCCCTATTTGAATTCGCGTGTGGTTCCTTTCATTCCCTGGCAAAAAAAGACGAATCATCCGCCTCTTCCACATCCATGTCATGGATCTTTTCCAGGGCCAGGCGCAGATTACGTAATTCCTGCTCCCCCATACCGAAACGCACATAATATTCAGCCTTCTTGCGCAGATCTTCGAGAATCTTGTTGCGTTCCTGGAGGTAGAGCAGCACGTAACCCAGCTTGTATTGATCCTTCCCTTTTTCCCTCAAGGCTTCAGCCAGTTGTACTGCCTGCTCCATTTCCTCGCGGCTTGGTTTTTTCATGGACATCTTCCACGCTCCCTTGCGCCTTTCGAGGCACACAGCTGTTTCTCTATGTAGAATATAGACCATTCCTTCTGTTGGCTACAGGGCGCTTCGAATATTTCGGGCACAGTCACCCTATGAGCAAGAACACCCAGCGCAGTATTCTCATTACCGGCTGTTCCAGTGGTATCGGCCATCATGTTGCCCAGGGCCTCATGAGCCGGGGTTACCGGGTTTTCGCCAGCGCACGCAAAGCTACAGATGTACAACGCCTGAAAGAGGAAGGACTGGAAAGCCTGCAGCTGGACCTGGACGATGAATCCAGCATCCGGATGGCCGTGGAGCAGGTTCTGTCCGCCACGGGCGGAGAACTGTATGCCCTGTTCAACAACGGCGCCTACGGGCAACCCGGCGCCGTGGAAGACCTGAGCCGGGATACCCTGCGCGCCCAACTCGAAACCAACCTGCTGGGATGGCATGACCTGACCCGCCGGATCATTCCTGTCATGCGCAGGCAGGGTCATGGGCGCATCATACAGAACAGTTCCGTGCTGGGCTTTTCCGCCATGCCTTACCGCGGCGCCTACAACTGCTCGAAGTTTGCCCTGGAGGGGCTCACGGATACCCTGCGCCTGGAACTGTCCGGGACAGGCATCCATGTATCACTCATCGAGCCAGGTCCTATCCGCAGCCATTTCAGGAAGAACGCCTTCAAGCAGTTCCGGCAGCACATCGATATGGAACACAGCCCCCACCGGAGCAGGTACCAGGGCATGATAGACCGGCTGCAAAAGGAAGGTGACGCCGCCCCGTTCACCCTGGGGCCGGAAGCCGTTCTGAAGAAAGTGATTCATGCCTTGGAAAGCCCACATCCTCAACCCCGCTACTATGTGACTTTTCCCACCTATCTGTTTGGCTACCTCAAGCGGTTTATCTCGACGCGCATGCAGGACAGGCTCATGCTCAAGGTTTCCGGAGGAGGCAAACACTGATCGGCAATCACCGGGGAATCGCCAAGGTACTCAGATCTGCCCGGCGAAGTAGCGTTCCAGGTAGGCATCGAAACTTTCGCCGGAGACCTGCTCCATTTCGAGCTGCTTTTCCAGGGATTGTTTCGCCAGGCCCTGCAGCTGCTGCTCAAAAGCCGGATCGATCTGCCGCGATGCAAAATAGCGCCATTGGTCCCGGGACAGACGCCGGGCAAACTGATAGAAACCCTCGCCATTCCCGCGCATCTCATCCAGCATACGGCCTGAAGGCGTCAGGGCCGCATTATCCAGTTTCTGTTGCTGCTCTCTCAGAGAACCCGGGTAGTTGCCATCCTTGCCCTGTTCCCCCAGCAGTTCCGCCAGGGGCTGCATGGCATGCAAGAGTTCATTCGCCCAGTCCCGAAACAGCACAGCCCGGTCACCACGCTGGAGTTTCAACAGAGGGTCCCTGCCCTGGTGGGCCACCCAGATGAGGTTCCGGTCTATCTCCTTGCGTTCAGTACAGCTGATGGCCGGGCTTTCGCGCAACAGGCAATACAACATGAATATGTGCAGAAAACGCAACTGGGTTTCATCCACACCCAGGGGATGATAGGCATTCACGTCCAGGGAACGCAGCTCCACGTATTCAATACCCCGTTCCTGGAGCGCACGGGCAGGCGTCTCCATATCCGCGCAGATCTGCTTGGGGCGCACCGAGCTGTAATACTCGTTCTCGATTTGCAACTGATTGGCGTTGAGCTGGCGATATGCGCCATCGACTTTCACGCCAATGGACTCCCACACAGGGCAAGGCGTGCGTGTGGCCCGGGCCAGGCTGGAAACATAGCTGGACAGGTCATCGTAACTGGCTTTGACGCCCATGCCCTCTTCCTTACGGTTCTGATACCCGATATCGCCCATGCGCAGGGAAGTCGCATAAGGTTCATAATAAGTGGTGTCATCGAATACCAGCAGATCCGGTTCTTTGTCGGTAAAGAAGGATTTGCAGACCGCTGGCGATGCACCGAAGAGATACGGAATCAACCAGCCATAGCGCTGCAGATTGCGCACCATACCCATGTAGTGGCGATCCCGGAACTCGCGCAGACTGCCCGCTTCCCCGAGCAAGGCCTGGTACATGGGCCAGAAAGCATCATCCAGGGAAAAGTTGTAGTGTACACCGGCAATCACCTGCATGGTGCGCCCATAGCGGTAACCCAGACCCACCCGGTAGACATATTTCATCTTTCCGGGATTGGAGTCGCCATAACGGGCGATGGGAATACTGTTCTCCCCGGCCAAAACGCAGGGCATGCTGGTGGCCCAGAGAAACTCTTTCTTCAGGCCCTTGCGCACGTACAGATGCAGCGCTTCCAGGCAGTCCAGGGCCTGGGCGAAATCCTCGAAAGGCGGCGTCACCAGTTCCAGCAGTGCTTCGGAGTAATCCGTGGTGATATGCGGATGAGTAAGCGCAGATCCCAGAGCCACCGGGTGGGGCGTGAGAGCGATGCCACCGCTTTCCGCAACGCGCAGGCTTTCTTTTTCCAGGCCGAAACGACCTCGCACCAGCAGGGCCGGATCGCCTTCTGTGCGCAGACGATCCAGCACCCCGGTTACCAGGGATGATCCCGTAGGCATGGGAGGCTGCTAGTCCGCCTGGGCAGTAACTGGTTGTTGCTGGCGAATGTAATCAGCCAGTATATGCGCGGCTTCTTCCTGCATGATGCGGTTGATGCCTTCGGGATCTTCTTCCTTGTCCCCGAACTCGTCATCATCATCCAGCTTGGCCAGAGGCGGCAGGCCACGCAGGGCGCGCAGTTTGTTGTGCCGTTCCAGAGCGCGCTGTTCTCTTTCATCCCACTCTTTCTTGCGCTCGGCTTCCACCAGGGACACCTCTTTGCGTGCCTCCATCTTGTTGATCTCCTGGTTCTGTTCCACCAGGAATCTGAAGCCGGGGTCTTTGGCTATGCGCCTTTCGTGCTTGCGTTGCAGCATAGCCAGCTGCGGCGCCTTGCTCACTGCATGATACTCGGCGGGTTTGATGCTCGCCCAGGGCAAGGCATTGTCCAGGGAGCTTTCACCATGTTTGCCCGAACCTTCGGCCGTGGGGAACTGTATATCGGGAATCACGCCCTTGTGCTGAGTGCTGCCGCCCCGCACACGGAAGAACTGCGCGATGGTCAGGCGCAGGCGTCCCAGATCCTGCTTGTGCCGGGAGAACTGTCCCAGATCCACCAGGCTTTGCACCGTACCTTTGCCGAAAGTGGGTTCACCGATGATCAGACCACGGCCATAGTCTTGTATGGCTGCTGCAAATATTTCGGATGCAGAGGCGCTGTTGCGGTTTACCAGAACGGCCAGGGGGCCGGCATACGCTTCCTCGGGATCCGTGTCACGCTCCACGTCAACATGCCCCTGACTGTCCTTCACTTGCACCACGGGGCCGTGGGGAATGAACAGCCCGGTCAGCTCGGTGGCCTCAGTGAGAGATCCGCCGCCATTGTTGCGCAGATCCACGATGATGCCATCCACATTGTCCTTCAACAGTTTGTCTATGAGCTTGCGCACATCCCGGGTGGTACTGCGGAAATCTTTCTCCCCCGCCGCCTGGCCACGGAAATCCCGGTAAAAGGCCGGCAGGTCGATAATGCCAAAGCGCATGCCATCCACCTCGATAGTACTGGACTTTGCAGCTTGATCTTCCAGTTTGATCTTGTCCCGCTGGATGAGCACCGTCTTCACCGGCGCATTGGCGCCGGCCGCCTTGGGCAGTATATTGAGCCGCACCAGGGTGTCTTTCTTGCCCCGGATCTTTTCCACCACGTCTTGCAGGGGCCACCCGATGATGTCCTCGATCTCCCCTTTCTCTCCCTGACCCACGCCAACGATTTTGTCTCCCGCATGCAGCTGTTTGCTCTTGTCCGCCGGACCGCCGGGAACCACTTTCTGAATCACTGTGTATTCGTCATCGCTGCGCAGCACCGCACCTATGCCCTGGAGGGACAGGCGCATGGCGATGTCAAAATTCTCGGAGCGTTCCGGCGACATGTAGCCGGTATGAGGTTCTATGCTCAAAGCATAGGCGTTGACGAACGTCTGGAATACGCTGTCAGTATCCAGCTGATGAACCCGCCGGCGCATGGTCTTGTAGCGTTTTTCCAGTGTTTCATGGATTTTTTTCTCATCCTTGCCGGCCAGGCGCAGTCCCAGGATGTCGTTCTTTACCCGTTTGCGCCACTGGTCGCTGATCTGGGTCTCGTCTTTGGCCCAGGGGGCATCCTCACGGTCGAAGCGATAGCTTTCCTTGCGGGTGAAATCGAACTTGTTCTCCTTCAACAGCTTCAGTGCCAGATCCACGCGCTGATCCACCCGCTGACGGAACTTGCGATAGATATCGAAGGCAGGTTCCAGGCGCCCCGAGGAAATCGCATCATCCAGCTCATGGCGATACCGGGAAAAGCTGTCGATATCTGCCTGGGTAAAGAAGCTCTTGTTGGGATCCAGGGACTCTATGTAGCGCTGCAGAATTTTTTCGGACAGTTTGTCGTCCAGATGCACCTTGCGGTAATGATAGCGCTCCAGAACCCGATTCAGTATCAGAGCCGTCTGCCGCTGGGTGTTGTCAGGAACCAGGGATTCCGGTGGCACTTCTTTAGTGAATGCCAGGGCGGTTGCGCCGAAAACCAGCAGGTACAGGGCATTCACCCCTAGGATCAATATTTTCTTCATTTATGCTTCCGTATGTTGTTTCCGGACTGTAAGGCCAGCACCCAGGGGGCGTTGCAGTCCCGTAGCCAGATCCAGATATTCTTCGTGTTCCGGCTCCAGGTAACCATGACGCAACAGGAAATCGATGATCACCAGATTGCAGTTCAATTTGAATTCGTTGGTATCCCTCACCAACCGGGCAACCTCATCAAGAGGCAACAGGCTGAAGGACTCGACTTCTCCGTCGGTGTTTTGAGGCTCAAAGTCCTCAGAAAGTTCCAAATCATAACAATACAATACATCCGGCCGGTAACCCCGTTCCGCCACCCGATTATAGCTCACAAGTCCCACAGGTATGGCCTGTCGGGCCAGTTGGGGACTCATGCCGGCTTCTTCGGCACACTCTTTGAGCAGGTTTTCTTCCAGGCTCACACCCCAGGGCAGTCCTCCCGCTACCATGTTGTCCAGGGCCCCGGGGAAGATCAGCCGATCCCTGGCCCGGCGTCCCAGCCACATGTGAATACCGTCTTTCCGGCGCAGGTAGCCATTGAGGTGCTGGCCAAAAGCCCGTACGCCGAAATAGGCAGCGGCAGAGCGGTCCATGACACACAGCGCGGCATCCCGGCCCGACGGGGTAACCGGATACAGCTCGCCCATGGGCGCTGTAATCAGGTCCTTTTGCGCCAGCCAGTTCACCACATCTTCCAGAGCCTCACTGCGCGCGGGGAAACTGTCCAGCCGGCTGCGAAAACATAGGGCTGTATGGGTGACCTTGAACACATCGGGCCTGTGAGCCAGTTTTTCAACCAGATGGGGACGCAACCATCCTACCACCTGGCCCTCGATGTACCAGGGAACAAACCGCTCTTCCACAGGGGGATTACAGGCCAGAACATGCCGGAGATAGCCGCTTTCACTCATTGTTTCTTCCGCTCCTGGGCCTTGGCGTGTTCCCAGGCTTCCTCCAGCTGTTCCAGATCCAGGGCAGCCAGATCTTCTTGCCCCTGGGCCTGCAACAGCTTCTCCATATAGCGGAAACGGGCCTCGAATTTCCGGTTTCCCCGGCGCAGAGCCTGCTCCGCGTCCTCTCCCAGCAGGCGCGCAATATTCACCGCCGCAAACAGCAGGTCCCCCAGTTCATCTTTGATCGCTTCGGCATCGGCCGCATCCACAGCCTGCTGCACTTCCTGCAGCTCTTCCAGCAACTTGTCCATGGCTCCCGCCGCATCCGGCCAGTCGAAGCCCACCCGGGCCGCCCGTTTTTGCAGCTTGTCCGCCCGCACCAGGGCCGGCAGAGCCAGCGCCACACCCTGAAGCACGCTGGAACTGTCATGTTTTTGCTCACGCTCCCGGGATTTTTCCGCTTCCCAGGCTGCCTTCAGTTCCGCTTCGTCCTCATGCTGCGCATCCCCAAACACATGGGGATGACGGCGAATCATCTTCTCGCAAATAGCATCCACAATATCATTGAAGTCGAAACGCCCTTCTTCCTCGCCCAGGCGTGCGTAGAAAACCACCTGGAACAGCAGATCCCCCAGCTCGCCTTTGAGCTCATCAAAGTCCTCCTGTTCGATGGCGTCTGCCACCTCATAAGCTTCTTCCAGAGTATAGGGGGCAATACTGTGCCAGTTCTGTTTCCGATCCCAGGGGCAACCCTTGTCCGGATCACGCAGGCGCGCCATGATATGTAAAAGTTCTTCGATCTTATGAGTCATGGATACGCCATCGTTTCCTGAAAATCATATTTCCTACCGGCTGCACATCCGCGTGCAGCAGCCAGTGCGGATTGTGGCAGGTGCGCTGGGAAGCTGCAATTTCCCACCCGGCGAGTATGCCTACACCGGAAGCGCCCGCCGCAATCTGCAGGCGCGGGTGGCCAGGCACCTATCCCAAGATAAAAAACTGCGCTGGCATATCGATTACCTGTTAGCGCATCCCCAGGTCGAGGTGACCGGCGTTGAGACCTCGGCCATTCCCGAATGCCGCTGGAATCAGGCACTCCAGGGCTCCATTCCCGTCCCCGGCTTTGGCGCAAGTGACTGCCGCAGCCACTGCGGCTCCCATTTGAAAATGATCCGCCCCACCTAGGAGGCTGTCGGATTATGGACAAATCTACTGAGAAAATGGGAGAGCCCCCCAAATATCCCCGTTTTTTCGTTACATAAGCCCACTATGCGCCTTAAAACCGGGAACATTTGACCTCTCTATCCCACCTTCTCGCTACGATCCCCCATAACCCGACAGCCTTCTAACAGTTGTCAACCCTTCTGCCAGGTGTGCGTTGTTTTTTTACAGCAGCCTCAATTGACAGAAAAACTGGCAGGAAGGATCATGTCGCAAGCCCTCAGCACAGCATTCATGGAAACAGACCACAATCCGCAGGCACGAACCCAGTCACCCGGCCTGGAGAAGTTTCTCGCCGATGTGGAGCGCCGTGCCCTGATTATGGCGGAAATCGCCACTCGCAACCGGGAAGAGGCTCTGGATCTGGTACAGGACAGCATGATAGCTTTTGTCACGAAATATGCACATAAGTCAGAAGCGGACTGGCCCCCCCTGTTTCATCGGATCCTGCAGAACCGCATTCGCGACTGGTACCGGCGCTCAGCCGTACGCAACCGCTGGAAGGGCTGGTTTGGATTCGACGATGATCAGGTTGATCCGATCCAGACCGCCCCGGATCCCCGCCGGATCACCCCCGAAACGGAATTGCGGCGGGATGAATCCCGGGATGCCATAGGCGCGGCCCTTGGCCAGCTGCCCCTGCGCCAGCAACAGGCTTTCATGTTGCGCGTTTGGGAAGGCCTGGACGTAAAAGACACGGCAAAGGCCATGGGCTGCAGTCAGGGCAGCGTCAAGACGCATTTGTTTCGCGCCATGCAATCCCTGCGCGGACAGTTGCAGGAGTACCGATAATGGACGAGTTTGAAAAGAAACTGAAACAGGCATTGGATAACAAGGCCAGAGGAATGGATGCGGCAACGCTTTCCCGTCTGCGCCGCGCCCGGGAAACCGCCCTGGATACACCATTGCCCTGGTGGCGCAGTATTCAGGCGCACGCCGGCGTCAGCATCGACCTGGGCGGCGTGCTCTCCCATCACCCGGCCCCAGCAGCGCTTGCCCTGGGGGTTCTGGTCCTGGTCACCCTGCTGATGCTCTTCCCCATGTTCACCGGCAGTTCCGGAAGCACAACCCCGGATACCCTGGAACTGCTGGAAATCATCAGTCTGGATACGGATCTGGATCTGGTTCAGGAAATGGATTTCTACCGCTGGCTGGAAGAGCAGGCTCCGGGAGAATCCGGCCAGTGATTGCCACCCTGATGCTGCTGGCCCTGACCCTGCCTGCGCCAGGCGCCGAAGACGCCGATGAAACAGAGAACCATCCTTCCCTGGAACTGCTGGAGTATATTGGCGCCATGGAAGAAGATGAAAATGGCAGCCTGATCGATCCCCTGGATCTGCCTGAGGTGAAACAACCAAAGCCACCCCGGCCCGTTGATCCCAACAACTATGTTCCATCTGCCCGAGAGAAGCTATCAACGCCATGAAAAGCATCAACATCATTGCCGGCCTGATAGGGATACTGGGTTGTTTCTGCCACCCGGCCCTGGCGGACCAGTCCATTGCCTGGGAAGAACTCAGCCGGGAGGAGCAGCGTATTCTCAAACCTGCGCATAAAAACTGGGAAAAGCTGTCTGCAGAGAAACAGCAACTTTTGCGTGCAGGCGCCAGGCGCTGGGAGCAGATGACCCCGGAGCAGCGGGCAAGGGCCCGAAAAAACCTGAAACGCTGGAAGGAGATGTCCCCGGAAGAACGCAAAAAGTTTCGCAAGCGCCTGGAACGATTCCGCAAACTCCCCCCGGAAAAACGCCGCAAACTGCGCCGCTACCGTGAGTGGTTCAGGAAGCTGCCGGAAGCAAGGCGCCAGGAACTGCGCAAACGCTGGCAGAAAATGACACCACAGGAAAGGCGCAAGCATTTCAACAGGCTGCCCAAACGGCCTCCACACCGACCCTGATCCGGTGATTTGCCCGACCACCAAATTCTCCCTCCCCCGTGCGGGGGAGGTATGGAATACTTTCCCCTCACCCTAGCCCTCTCCCCGGAGGAGAGGGAACTATACAGTGTCTTTGCTTCCTATTGCCAAGGAGTGTGGTTAACCAGATATCCAGAAAATTTCAATAAACCAGCCTTCCTGTCAACCGATTCCCTGGGCAAACGTTGTACTCCCCGCAACCAATGAAAAGGGGAATAAACATGGATCTTCAACGACGCTCCCTCCTCGGAAAGGCCGCTGCCTTCACCGCCCTGGCTTCAACCGGCACCAGCCGGGCTGACCACCAGGAAGAGCCTTTGCCGGAACCCACTCCGGAAATTCTGACCCTGGGCCGCTGCACCTTTGGCATCACCAGATCCCTGGTGCGGCAGATGGACAGGCTGGGACGCGGAAAATGGCTGGACCAGCAACTCGACTGGGAAAAAATCGATGATTCTCTGCTGGAAGAGCAACTGCATCAGCAAACGCCCACCATCTACATGTCCGAAAGCGAATTGGCCAGCCTGGAGAACGGTTTCCAGGCCGCCAATCAGCTCAAACAGGCAACCCTGTTCAGAGCCCTGTTCAGCCCACGGCAGCTGTATGAAGTCATGGTGGAATTCTGGAGCAATCATTTCAGCATCTACCACCGGGATGGCCCGGTAGTCCGGCTGAAAACCATTGATGACCGGGAAGTGATACGCCCCCACGCCCTGGGCAGGTTCCGCGATCTTCTGCATGCTTCCAGCAAGAGTCCGGCCATGCTGCTGTACCTGGACAATCATACTAATGTCGCCGGCACACCGAATGAAAACTATGCCAGGGAACTCATGGAACTGCACACCCTGGGAGTGAACGGCGGGTACACGGAAACCGATGTGCAGGAAGTCGCCCGCTGTTTCACCGGCTGGGCAGTTGCCAGCCGGCGCAATATCAATGTAGGCAAATTCCAGTTCTATCCCAACCGCCATGATCAGGGCGGAAAGACCGTTCTAGGCACCGATATTCCGGCAAACGGCGGTATCCGGGATGGCGAACAGGTCGTGGATATTCTGGCAGGACACCCGTCCACGGCACAGTTCATCTGCACAAAACTGGCGCGGCATTTCGTGGCTGACCAGCCTCCCGCAAGCCTGGTCGATCGCATGGCCAGGATATTTCAGGACACGGACGGCCATATCCCCTCCCTGCTGCGGGAAATGCTCAACTCAGAAGAATTCCTGTCTTCTGCAGATGAGAAACTGAAGCGCCCGGTGGAATACATGATCGGCGCACTGCGCTGCACCCATGCCTCCCTGCAACGCCAGTCCTACGCCAGCCTCAGACAATATCTGTTCGCCCTCGGTCAGATACCTTTTGAATGGGTGCCCCCGGACGGCTATCCCGACAGCGCAGGTTACTGGACCTCCACCAACGGCATGCTGAACCGCTGGAACTTCTCCAGCAGCTTGGCAGGATTGCGTCTGCCCGGCATCAGCATGGACTACTCGCGGCTCACCGGGGACAGCAGCAGGCCTGAAGACATCGTTGACAACCTCAGCAGGGAATTACTGCACCGGGATCTGCTCACCTCCCACCGGGAAAGTTTCATCGCCTTTCTAAGGGACGATGAGGCATCAAGCACAGGGCTGGGCGCAAGGCCGATCCAGGACCGGGTGCCAGCCCTGATTGGTCTGATGCTTTCCTCCCCCTACTTTCAATACCGCTGACAGGAGACCCACGATGAAACTGTCCCGCAGACAATTCATGCAACTGACCGCCGTAGGCAGCGCCAGCCTCGCTGTCCCCCGCCTGGTATTCGCTGGCAGAGAAGGCGGAAGCCGAACCGACGACGTCATCCTCAGTATTTTTCTGCGCGGGGCGGCGGATGGGCTGAATATCGTCCCGCCCTGGGGCGATCCGGACTACTACCATCTGCGGCCCAACCTGGCCATTGCCAAACCCGGCACCGAAGGCGGTGCCCTGGCCCTCGATGACTTTTTTGGCTTCCATCCCGGCATGTCAAGCCTGATGCCCGTCTTTGAAACAGGGGACCTGGCGGTGATCCACGCTTGCGGTTCCCCTGCTCCCAGCCACTCTCATTTCGAGGCCCAGGATCTGATGGAGCGCGGCCTGGAAGAAAGCAGCAGTGACTTCAACGGCTGGCTGGGACGCTACCTGGACTACCGTATGGACGACAGTTTTGGCGTATTCCATGCCGTGGCTATGGGCGTGGCCGCCCCCCGCACCCTGGCTCACCAGGCATCTACTATCGCCATGCCCGATATCGAATCCTTTTCCCTGCTGCTGCCTGCAGATCAGGAAGACGCCCTGCGCCAGCTGTTACAGGAGCTCTATCCTGGAGACAGCATGCTCGATGCCGCCTCCAGGGACACCCTGGCTGCCGTGGATGAACTGGCGGCCGCCGATCCCCTCCAATACCCCCCGGACAATGGAGCAGAATACCCTGATTCTGAGTTTGGCCGCCAAATGCAGGCCATTGGGCAGCTCATCAAATCCGATATCGGCTTGCGTGCCGGCGCCCTGAGCCTGGGGGGCTGGGACACCCATGAAGGCGAAGCCGCCACCCTGGAAAGTCTGGTGCCCGACCTCGCCGGCACCCTGGCGGCATTCCATACCGATATGGGCACGCGCATGAGTGGCATCACCCTGGTGGTGATGACGGAGTTCGGCC
>Ga0256832_1001681_pt1 | contig 15100 bp, 12 predicted proteins | sample 134614metaG_FD_190534 | JGI IMG/M metagenome (GOLD analysis project Ga0256832, IMG submission 190534) | Hydrothermal vent microbial communities from Lau Basin, Pacific Ocean - 134-614 | ecosystem: Environmental > Aquatic > Marine > Hydrothermal vents | place: Pacific Ocean: Lau Basin | collected...
GCAAAGTCGGCTAAAGCCGGCAGCAAGGCAAGGCAAGGCAAGGCAAGGCAATACCGAACATCATCCCGCTCGCCCGGCATCGCTTGTGCCAAAAATAAATTTGGTGCTACCATTAGCGTACGCGGAGGACTGATTGGCTGCCCCACTGCCTGATGGAATGAACCCCATCAGGCTTTTGCCCCAAGGACGTAACAAAGCCTCCTGAAGCTCAAAAGTCAAAGTCCTCATCAGATGATGCGGTCATGTCAATACCGCCCACGACGTAAGAGCTGATTTCGGTCTCTTGCGGCAGAACTTCCACCGTGTCGTTTTTGAGCCAATGGTTGATCCAGGTGAGTGGGTTGTTGGTCTCACCATAGATTGGCTCGAGACCTACACCGCGGAGCCGCTTGTCTGTAAGATATTTCATGTATTTGGTCAGGAGCTTGGCGTTGAGACCGATGATGGAACCTTTTTCAAACAGGTACTCGGCCCAGCGCATCTCTTGCTCGGCGGCGTCCCTGAACAGGGCATAAACTTCGTCTTCAAGCCCGGGGATCAAGTGGGCAAAGCCTTCGGATTCGTTTTTCTGGAGAGCACGGATCATCTTGAGGGTGACGGCCAAGTGTTCGTTTTCATCGCGTGCGATGAATTTGATGATTTTGGCGTTGCCCTCCATTTTTTTGTTTTCGGCAAAGGCGAAGGCACAGGCAAATGACACATAAAACCGGACCCCTTCCAGAATGTTGACGGAAATAAGCGCGAGGTACAGTTTCTTTTTTAGCTCGTCGAGGGTGATTTCTTTGTCTGCTTTCATGCCCAACTGCCGGGCTTGGTACCGGATGAGCGCATGGTAAAAGTCGTTGTATTTTTCGGTGACGGCGCCGGCGCGCTCCTGGATCATGGTATTGTCCATGATTTGGTCGAAGACGGCGACGGGGTCGGGATAGACGTTTTTGATGATGTACGAATAGCTCATCGAGTGGATGGTCTCGAAGAAGTCCCAAATAATGATGGCTTCTTCGACTTCGGGTAAGGTCACTACCTGACCGAAAGTGAGAAAGGGAGAGCGTCCCTGTACACTGTCGAGCAGGATTTGGTACTTGAGATTTTCGGTAAAGATAAAGCGCTCCTGTTCGGTCAGACTTTGGAAGTCATTGACGTCTTTGACCAAAGACACTTCTTCGGGGCGCCAAAAGTAGCTGAGCATGCGCTGGGAGAGCCGCTCATAAAAAGGGTATTTCTGAATGTCGTAGCGCTGTAGATTTTTGCCTTCGCCGAAGAAGATGGGTTCATTGAGGAAGTCTATCTTTTGGGAGTTGTACAGACTGGGGATGTGCTTTTCCTTCATATTTTCTCGTCTTGACAGCCCTGTAAAAAAGCCACGCGCGGGCGCGCGTGGCAAATATCGCAAAAGTTTTGAAGTCCGGCCGGTGCGGGGGGCCTAATTTTTGAACTTGAAAGTAAAAGTAATGGTGCCGCACTGCTTGGACGGACCTTTGGTGAATTTGAACTTGCGGGCGTTGGCCTTGGCGATTTTGATGAGCGCCGGCTCGGTAGAATTGGATCCTTTTTGTGTGTATTCGGCACTGATGACCTGGCCGGAGGCATCTACGCAGACTTTGACCACAATGCGTCCCGACTTATTAGTGGGGTTTTCAACTTTGGGCTCTGCGAGAACGCCCCGGTTGCTCAGTCCGCCCCCGACTTTACCGTGACCAAAACCGACTTTGTTGGCATTGGGATCACCGGTGGGCAGGCCCTGGCTGCCGGGTTTGTTGGTATTCCCCTGGCCGCTGCCTTTGTTGTGGCTGAAGACGCCACCGTACTTTTTCTTGGCGGCTTCTTTTTCCGCCTTTTTTTTGCGGGCTTCTTCTTCGGCCTTGCGCTTGCGGGCTTCTTCTTCGGCCTTGCGCTTGCGGGCTTCTTCTTCGGCCTTTTTGCGGTCTTCTTCGCGGGCTTTGCGGCTCTCGCGCTCCTTTTTCTTTTTGAGCTCAATGGCGGCGCGTTCTTCGCTGGTCAGCACTTTTTTGTGCGTGGATGTGGTCGGCTTGGTCTTAGCCGGCTTGGGATCCGGCTCGGGCACCGGGTCCGGTTCGGGTACCGGCTCGGTCTTTTCCGGCTCGGCCGGCGGCGTGGGATCCATCAGGTCAGGATCCTGGTCTTGTGTAGCCGGGCGGTCATCGCCCTGTCCCATATCCGGCTGCCCAAAGGACACCATGACGCCTTCCATCCCGGGTGGAGGTACCGGAAAGCGCAGTAAGGGCAAAAACAACAAGATGATGATCCCCAGGTGGATGATGGCACTGGTGGTTTTGCTCCGGCGCTTGTCTCTGTCGTGTATTTCGTGGTTGTCCATGACCGTGGATTTATGACTCTGATGCTATAAACGGCAAAAAGGTTGTTTTTGTGATATGGGCTTAACACGTGGTTAAGAAAGCCGAACCCCGCGTGTCCGCAGGACACGCAAACTTCTTTTATTCTTCGGCGGCCATAATGGTCTCGATGTGGTGACGCATGGCCATATCCATGACGGTGACGACGCTTTCGACGGGGGCATTGGGATCCGGTTCGATGACGATGACGGGCTTGCGCTTGCGGGCGAGGCGCTGCATTTTAGAGAGCAGGCGCCCGATGGATACGCGGTGGCCGTTGTAGCGGTAGTTGCCTTTTTGGTCAATGCGGACGGTAGGAGTGTTGTCGGTGGCCGTTGGCGTGCTGTGTGTCTTGCCGGGCAGTTTGAGATTGAGGGCATTGGGGGTGACGAGGCTGGAGGTGAGCATGAAGAAGATGAGCAACAGGAAGATGATGTCCGTCAGGGAGGACATGTTAAACTGCGCAGTGACGCGGGACCGTTTTTTCAGAGCCATGATTCAGGATTTGGGAGCTTTGGTGGCGATAATGGCGCGCATTTTAAGGCTGTTGGCGACTTTCATCATGTCTTTGACCTTGCGGAAGGGGACGCCCTTTTCGGCAACGATGGTCAGGGTGGCCTTGTCTTTGTTTGACTGGGTGGCCAGGGCCATGCGGACGCGGGAGCGGATGGCGGCCGGTGCGATTTTTTTGCCGTTGAACTGATACTGGCCGTTTTTGCGGATGGCGACGGTGATATTGACGGGCGCCACCGTCTTGGACTCGGACTCCGGCAGGTCGTACATGTCCAGCTTGACCATCGTGGAGGTAAGCATAAAGAAGATGAGCAGCAGGAAGATGATGTCCGTCAGGGAAGACATGCTGAACTCCGGCGTGATTCTTATGCGACGTTTCAGGGCCATCGGGCGGCGATTTAGGTGGGTTCTTGGAGCAAGTCCATAAACTCGGTGGTGGATCGCTCCATCTTAAAGACGGCTTTGTCCACCAGAGAGACGAGGTAGTTGTAGCCGGCCAGGGCCAGGATGCCGACGACCAGTCCAAGTGCGGTGGTGAGCAGGGCCTGATAGATGCCGCCCGCCAGTTCCGCAGGGCCGACATTTTCTTTGGTGGCCATGGTGTAAAAGGCCATGATCATACCGGTGACGGTGCCGAAGAAGCCGATCATCGGGGCGATACCGGCAATACTGGCCAGCGTGGATAGATTTTTTTCCAACTTGAACAACTCCAGATTGCCCACATTCTCGATGGCGGCATCAATATCCCGCAGGGGCTTGCCGATGCGCATGAGGCCTTTTTCGACCATACGGGCCACAGGCGTGTCTTGGGTCCGGCATAGGGCCATGGCAGCGTCAATATTGCCGGCCTGCACGTTCATGCGGATATTGTTCATGAAATTCTCATCCACCTGTGTGGCGCGCTTGATTGTGAAATAGCGCTCAAAGAAAATGTAGGTACCCACGACGGACAATAACAGGATGATGGCCACAATCACAACGCTCATCAACCCGCCGGACACGATGATATCCCACAAACTCTGTGTGCCCTCGTGCATGGCGACGTCTTGCAAAAACAGCGGAAAATAAGTCATGTTTAGTTTTGGGTTTTGTCGTTTGTTCCAATTTCCGGTATCGCCGCGAAGAGCCGGCGATGCAGCGCCGCAAATATAACGAAAAAATTGTGCGTAAAGTCTTTTGGCATTGATTTTCAGGCAAAAAGATATGATGATAGTTTAGTTTGCGGCCCGTTGGGCCGCGATGTATTAAAAAAAGTAGTAATCAGATTTTGCTTAGGGGGCAAGTAGTGCGTAACTTTGCCTCGATTTCTAACCTAAAAAGAAAAATATGAACCGTCTCAACCTTCTACTCACTTTTTTCCTGCTGTGGAGCCTGGTGCCGCTCCAGGCTCAACTGACAAACTTCACCGATGATTTTGAATCCTACGATGACGGGGACTTCATTGCGGCGTCCTCCTCGCGCTGGACAACCTGGTCCGGTGGGACGCCTGCCGAGGATACGAAAGTAACGACTGAACAGGCATACAGTGGCACTAAGTCACTCAAATTTCAGGGTACGCCTGGCGGAGGCCCTGCCGATATCATCCTTCCTTTTGGTGCCAAGGCCACGGACGGCGCAATGATTTTCAGTTTTCAACTCTATGTGCCGGCTGGTAAAAATGCCTACTTTAACTTCCAGCGCGAGACCAGTCCGGGCGTGGCCTGGACGGAAGAAGTCTTCTTTAATGAGGATGGCAGTATAACCGGCACGAATCTACCCTTCACCGGCCATTTTAATCACGATGCCTGGAATAAGGTGGTTTTTGGCGCCGACTTCTCTGCCAACGAGTGGTTCGTTTATGTAAACGGGCAGTACGTGGGAGGCTTTTCGCATCCGGTCAATGCCGCCGCTTCCGTGGATATTTTCCCCGTGAATGCCGATGCCGTATTTTACATTGATGACGTAAACCTGGTGTTCTTCCAACCACCGCTTACCTACGAGCCGCTCAATGCCATATTGCAATATGTCAAGTCGAGCGACAAGGTTTTGGCCGGGCAGCCCTATGATTTTGACCTCTACTTCCGCAACTACGGCCAGCAGGACATTAACTCCATCGTCTTTCAAATATCCGACGGTACCAATAGCTGGACACAGTCTGTCTCCGGCTTAAACTTGGCCCCTCAGGCCGAAACGCATGTCCAGTTGGACAGTGTCGCAGGTAGTATTCCGGCGGGCATTACCAATGTCAGTTTTGAAATTGTGTCGGTCAATGGGATGACGGATGACACGACAGGCAATAAAATCAACTTTTCTATCACTGCCGTGGAGCCGGCCCCGCACCGCAAAGTGCTGATCGAAGAGGGCACCGGCACCTGGTGTCAATGGTGCCCGCGCGGCGCTATCTTTATGGAGCAGATGGGCAATTTGTATCCCCAGCATTTTGTAGGGATAGCTGTCCATGCGGGCAATGATCCGATGGCAATGGACAGTTATGCTTCCCAAATCGGCTATGCAGGCTTCCCCCAAATGGCGGACGACCGCCACGCGCCGTTTGACATTGGCGTATTGTATGACGTACAATCCCGTTTCTTCAACGATATTGTGAAAGTGCCGCCCGCCAAGGTGCACTGCGGCGCCAAAATCATAAACGACACGACGTTGGCCGTCACCGCTCAGGCGGATTTCCTGGAAGATGCCACCCAACAATACAAACTCGCCGTCGTATTGGTGGAGGACAGTGTCACCGGTACCGGGTCCGGTTATGCACAGGCCAATGCCTACTCCGGTGGTGCCAACGGCCCGATGGGCGGCTACGAAAACTTACCTGATCCTGTGCCCGCTTCCCAGATGGTCTATAACCACGTGGCGCGTGCGCTCATCTCCCCGTTTAATGGGCTGACCAACGGCCTGCCGGCGGATGCCATGCAAGGTCAGGCTTATGTCGTGCCTATGCCGGATTATACCCTGCCGGCAAGTTTTGACACCTCTCAACTGAAACTGGTCACCATCCTTTTGGATGCCAACAATAAAGTGGCTAATGTCAATGAACAGAGCCTGGCGGAAGCCCTGAGCTTTGTGGTGGGCAATGAGGCCATCGCACTGCCGCAAGATCGTGCGACGCTGTATCCCAATCCTGCGACAGACCGGACAGCGGTATTCATCCGCACGTCAGGGACTACGACAGCTGCTGTCCGGGTGTACAACACATTGGGACAGGCCGTCCTATCCCGTAATCTCGGCCAAATTCACGATGCGGCACGCGTGGACTTGGATGTCAGCCGCTTGCCCCAGGGTATTTATCACGTAGAAATCCGGCTGGGTAGCAGGATGCTCACGCGTAAGCTGTTGGTACAATAAAAACTGCCATGAGCAAAACTTCTATAGCCCGGGCCTTTGGCCCGGGCTTTTTTATTTCGGGGTACCTAAACAGTTACGTTTCAGGTAGATTTTTTCCGCACGGAGCGGTATGTGAGATATGAAATTATCTACCTTTGCCCGTGCTGCCGCCTCGCCCGATGCGGCAGCACTTGATACAAACACAAAACGACAAGCACCATGATTATCGGGGTACCGAAAGAAATCAAGCCCAATGAAAACCGGGTGGCTTTGACGCCGGCGGGCGTCCATGAGATGAATAAGCGGGGGCATAAGGTCTATGTCCAAAAATCCGCAGGCGTAGGCAGTGGCTTCTCCGATGTGGAATACCGCGAGGCAGGCGCCCAAATTTTGTCCACCATTGACGCCGTGTATGCCAAAGCCGAAATGATTATCAAAGTCAAGGAGCCTATCAAGCGCGAATACAAACTCGTGCGGGAAGGCCAGCTGCTGTTTACGTATTTTCACTTTGCATCCAGCAAGACCCTGACAGATGCGATGATCAAGTCTAAGGCCGTGTGTCTGGCTTATGAAACGGTGGAACTGCCCAATCGCAGCTTGCCACTGCTGGTTCCGATGTCCGAGGTGGCCGGAAGGATGGCCATCCAGGAGGGCGCCAAATACCTTGAAAAGCCCCAAAAGGGTAGGGGGATTTTGTTGGGTGGTGTGCCCGGCGTGCCGCCGGCCAAGGTGTTGGTCATCGGAGGTGGAGTGGTCGGTACGCAAGCCGCCAAAATGGCCGCCGGCCTCGGTGCCCAGGTAACCATCCTGGATATCAATCTGGACAGGCTTCGCTATCTGGCCGACGTCATGCCTGCCAATGTTACTACTATGTTTTCGGGTGAATATGCCATTCGTGAGTTGGTACAATCGCACGACCTGATCATCGGTGCGGTGCTGATACCGGGCGCCAAGGCTCCCAAACTGGTCACGCGCAAAATGCTCAAGACGATGCGCGAGGGCACGGTGATGGTGGACGTGGCAGTGGATCAGGGCGGATGCTTCGAGACCACCAAGCCCACGACACATGCCAAGCCCGTGTATATTATTGATGGTGTGGTGCACTATTCTGTGGCCAACATGCCCGGCGCCGTGCCTTACACTTCTACTTTGGCGCTGACCAATGCCACCTTGCCCTATGCACTCCAACTGGCGGATCTGGGTTGGAAGGAGGCCTGCCGCCGGTCCGAACCACTCAGGAAAGGGCTCAATATCATCTCCGGCAAGGTGGTATATAAAGGCGTGTCCGATGCCTGGCGCAAGAAGTTGTACGATGTGGATGAGTTTCTTTCGGACTAAGCGTTGGCGTCGCATTGTCCTTACCGGTTTGGCTTACTTAGCTCCGGCCATCCGGTTGATAGCCCAGAGCCCCACGGCCCGGCGCGCCGGTATTGACACCACGGACGCCAGATATCGCATTGGGCGTGAGATCGGCGATTGGCTGCCGGTGTCCATTATTTTGCTTCTGGCCCTTCTGGTTTTGAGTCGCTTGTATCGCCGATGGGACGACGCGTAGCAGACATGATGTGGGGTATTCCGCCGGCCGGTTTGTGTTGTGGGCGCGTAGCTTGTCACCGGCGAAGCAGTACTATCTTATCACAATATCCTTAAAAAACGCCTCGCCGATATGCCGGTGAATGAGGTTTAGGAATTTTTGTTTGGACGCGGTGAGTTCTTGTTTGAGTGGAGCCGATGAAATGGTGAGGATGAGTTTGTGATTGCGTACCTGTATGTCATCGGTATAGTCGTTGATCATTTTGCCCATGAGCCGGGGCCAGTCGGCGCGCAGGCGGGCCTCGTACATTTTGTGTTTGAACTTATCGGAACCCATGATGGAGTGCATCAACTGCCTGAATGGGTGCATGTTGGGGTCATTCATCGGATGTCTATTAGTTCTTTGATAAATACCCGGCGCTTTTTGATGACGTGGGTCTCGTACTTGCCAAACAGCAGGTGCAGTTTTTTGTTGGTCTCCAATTCCGGATTGCTCTCAACGTGACGGATGCCTTTGCGGCGCATGCCGTCCAGTATGTCATTGATGATAATGGCGGGAATGCCCTTACGCTGCCACTTGGGATGGACGCCGATAAGGTAAAGGTCGGCCAGGTCGTTGTGTTTGAGCGCTTGCCGGATGTAATACCATCCAAACGGGAAGAGCCGCCCGCGGGCCTTCTGCAGGGCCTTGGTAAAAGAGGGCATCGAGATGCCGAAGGCGATGAGCCGGCCCTCCTGGTCGGCAATAAACTTGGTCAGCTGAGGATGCAAGAAGGGCGCGAAGCGCTTTTTATAGAATAGCTTTTGTGCGTCCGAGAAGGGCACAAATCCCTCTATATCGGCATAGGCGGCCTCTACCAGCGGAAAGAACTGATCCATCAGCCGGTTGACGTCTTTGCGCCCCCGGACGGGGATGTCTTGCAGGCCATAACGCTCATAGAGTAGCTTGGCCAAACGGCTCACTTTTTCGGGTGTTTTTTCGGGTACCGGTGCGACAAACTCATGCCAATCGGCCAGCTTTTGGTAGCCCAGGGAATCGAGATGCTTGGGGTAGTAAGGATGGTTGTATAGGGTGGCCATCGTACCGGGCTTGTCAAAGCCCTCGTACAGCATACCGGCCTTGTCAAAGTTGGTAAAGCCCATGGGCCCTTTGAGCGCGGTCATGCCGCGGCTCAAGGCCCAGTCTTCCATGTATCGAAACAGGGCCTTGGTGATGGCGATGTTGTTTTCAAAATCGAGCCAGCCAAAGCGGGCGTGCGCCACGCCGGCGCTATCGTTTTCGCGCTGGTTGATAAATACGGCGGCGCGCCCGACCAAGCGACCTTTGTAAAAAGCCAGTATGGAACGAAATTCTATTTGTTTGAAGACGGGATTGCGCGGAGACAAAAACTGCTTCTCCATCCGTATGAGGGGAGGTACCCAGTAGGCGTTGTCGGCATATAACTTGAAAGGATAGGTGATAAACCTATGGAATGCGCGCTTTGTGTTGACCTCCCGTACTTCGATCTTCATGGTTGTGAGATGATGCGCAAAAGTAAGTAATATTTGCAGTTCGAGGTAAATGGCTTGCGCGTTGAAACTGCTGACGCGTTGAACTTGCTGGTGCGTTGAACTTGCTGGCGCGTTGAAAGTGCCAGCGTAATTTCAACGTGCCGAAGGCGCATTTCAACGGCCCGTAGGGCCATTTCAACGCGTCAGCGTTCAACTAAAGCAAATTGTTCATTGTCGTTGTGTAATCCGTCAAAGTTCTATCTTGCAAGTCGAATGCATTGAGAGATATGGCACTATGGCCGTCAAAAGACTTGCACTTTCGCTACCGGCACCTGCGCTATGTAGTGGCGCTGGCACTGGGGCTTTGGTTTTGGCTTTGTCTGCCCAGGCCGCTGTTTGATGAGCCGCTGTCTTTTGTGCTGGAAGACAAGGACGGTCATCTGCTGGCGGCGCGCATCGCCGCGGATGAGCAGTGGCGGTTTCCTTTGATTGATTCCGTGCCGCCGGTCTTTGTGCAGGCCATTACCGCGTATGAAGACAAGCGTTTTTTTCGGCATGCGGGTGTGGATCTTCGGAGTGTCGGCAGGGCTATTGTGCAGAATATCCGCAACGGCCGCGTGGTGAGCGGTGCCAGTACGATAGATATGCAAGTGATCCGTTTGGCGCGCAAGCGCCGACGGCGCACGCTGTGGCAAAAGATGATAGAGGCGATTATGGCCTTGCGGCTCAATCTGAGCTATTCCAAGCGGGACATATTGAGATATTATGTGAGTTTTGCCCCCTTCGGGGGCAATGTAGTGGGACTGGAGGCTGCTACCTGGCGGTACTACGGGAAGGGACCGGCGGCCTTGTCCGTGGGTGAAGCGGCCACGCTGGCTGTTCTTCCCAACAATCCCGCGCTCATCCGTCCGGGCAAAAATGAAGTGCGATTGCGCGGCAAGCGCAATCGCCTGCTGGACAGGATGTATGGTCTGGGGATGATAGACTCCACTACGTGGGTATTGAGCAAGGACGAGCCGCTCCCTGGTGTGCCGCATGCGCTGCCCGCGCTTGCGCCCCATTTGCTTCATACGTTGGCCAAACGGCATCCCAATACCCACCAAGCCCGGTTCAAAAGCACTGTGGATAAGGACCTGCAAGTGAAAGTAAATCAGGCCATTAGGTCTCATCTCGTGCGGCTAAACGCCGACGAGATACACAACTGTGCGGTGATGGTTATGGAGATCGAGAGCGGCAATGTGCTGGCCTATGTGGGCAATAGTCCGGGCCTGGCTGACCGCTACAGCCCCGATGTAGATATATTGCAAGCCCAGCGAAGTACAGGCAGCACGCTCAAACCCATGTTGGCCGCCCTGGCTATGGACGCCGGCCTGGTCACCCCCAACAGTTTGCTCAAAGACATTCCGACGGTCTATGGGCATTATCGTCCGGGCAACTTTGACAGCCGTTACCGGGGGGCCGTGCCGCTCCGGGAGGCCCTGATTCGTTCGCTCAATGTGCCGTTTGTGCGCTTGCTGAAGACCTACGGTCTGGGGCGGTACTATCATTTTTTGAAAAAATCCGGTCTGACGAGTCTGACGCATCCGCCGGAGTATTACGGGCTGACGTTGGTGATTGGTGGCGCGGAGACTTCGCCGTGGCAGCTGGCCGGCGCCTATGCCTCCTGGGCCCGGATGTTGACGCATTTTTATGACTATGACGGGCGATATGACTTGCAGGATATTCATCCGCCGTACGTCCTTAAGGATGCGCCGGTGCCCGCCAGGCGCTTGGTAAAATCGCCTCCTGTCGTATCGGCCGGAGCGATTTGGACTACTTTTCAAATGATGCGCGCCTTGCAACGCCCGGATCTGGAAGGGCATTGGCAGCGATTCGGCAGTGCGCGCCCCATTGCCTGGAAGACGGGGACGAGTATCGGTTTTCGAGATGCCTGGGCAGTCGGCCTGGATGGCCGGTACCTGGTTGTGGTATGGGCCGGTAATGCCGATGGGGAGGGGCGCCCCAGTTTGATTGGTGTGCGTGCCGCTGCGCCCATTCTGTTTGATGTTTTTAAGTTGCTGCCACGCGGGGGATGGTTTGATCCGCCTTATGACGAATTGGTACGCCGGCCCGTTTGTGCTCGTAGCGGCTATGCGGCCGGGCCTTTGTGTCCTGCTGACAGTGTGGATGTGCCGGTGACGGCAGGCGAACTGCCCCTGTGCCGGTATCACCGGCTTATTTACCGGGACAAGCGATCAGGTTTGCAGGCCACGCGCAATTGTCTGGTAGCCGATGCGCTCCTGCCTGACACAGTCTTTGTGCTCTCGCCTGCGGAGGCCTATTACTATGTCCGGCACCATCCGGAATACGAGGGCATGCCGCCTTTCAAAGCCGGATGTGAGCCTGCCGGCTATCAGCCTGTGCAGTTTATCTATCCACCGAAAAACGGGATGAAATTGTTGCCTCCGGTGGATTTGGCAGCCGAACGGCGCGGGATTGTTTTTCAGGTGGCCTATGATCATTCTACCGGGCGGTTGTTTTGGCATCTGGACGGGCGGTTTATCGGCACTACCGAACATTTTCATACGATGGAATTGGTGCCGACGCCGGGTCCGCACCGGATGATCGTATTGGATGAGCAAGGGCACCGGGCGCAGGTGTCTTTTGAAGTGGCAATGCGGGAGTAGGTGCGGTCTCCCAGGTACAGAATGGCCGCCCGGCCGGCGACAGGCCAAAATGGCCGGAAACCGGAAAATTGCGAAAAAAGGCGTAGTTCCGTTGTGCATTGTCTATCTCTAATGTAATTTTGCCGCGACCGCGTTTCAGCGCCATTGCCGAATGGACCTTCAAAATGCGGCATTTGTACGAAGATGCCCCCATGCTGACAAAAATTCGTCGCTGCGACAGGTGGCGAATCTTCAAATCAAAGTAACTGTTTGGGTGCTCCTGTTTTTAGGGATAAAATAGGCATTTTAGCGCAAAAACAGCGGGTACCTAAACAGTTACAAGTCAAAAACCCAATCCGGATATGGAGACCTATTATTTGATTCTGACAGGCATTTTGTTTGTGCTTGCCTTTTCGGATTTGATAGTCGGAGTCAGCAATGATGCGGTCAATTTTTTGAACTCGGCGATCGGCTCAAAGGCGGCATCATTTAATACGATCGCACTCTTTGCGATGGCCGGTGTGCTGGCCGGCTCGGTGTTTTCGAGCGGCATGATGGAAGTGGCGCGAAAGGGGATTTTCCACCCCCAGTTTTTTGCCTTTTCCGAGGTGATGATCATATTTCTCGGCGTGATGCTGGCGGACATCATTCTGTTGGATTTGTTTAATACATTCGGCATCCCGACATCTACCACTGTTTCCGTCGTGTTTGAGCTATTGGGTGCGGCTGTCGGTATGGCTCTGATCAAGGTCTATCACGACCCGAATCATCTGAGTTTTGGGGAATACATCAATTCGGCCCGGGCCCTGGCCATTATATCTGCCATTTTGTTTTCCGTGGTGGTAGCGCTGCTGGCCGGTGCGATCATTCAATACTTTGTGCGCCTGGTATTCACATTTGATTACGAGAAGAATTTCAGGCGCTTTGGGGCGATATGGGCCGGGCTTGCCATTAGTGGGATTATGTTCTTCATCCTGATCAAAGGGGCCAAGAATGCGACATTTATGGACAAGGCCACCAAGCAGGCTATCCACGACAATTGGCTGCTGATCCTGTCCACTACCTTTGTGGCCGGTACCATCTTGTTTCTTATCCTGCAGCGCCTGAAGGTCAACATTCTGCGCATTGTAGTGCTGATTGGGACCTTTGCCCTGGCGATGGCCTTTGCGGGCAATGACTTGGTCAACTTTATCGGTGTGCCGATGGCGGCCTACAATGCCTATCATTTCTTTGTGGAGTCCGGTGCCACTTCGCCGGATACTTTTATGATGAAAGATCTGGCCCACAAGGTACCCGCCAATACCTGGATGCTGGTGCTGTCCGGTGTGGTGATGGCCTTGACGCTGAAATACTCCCGCAAAGCCCGGTCGGTGACGGAGACAGAGGTGAATTTGGGCCGTCAGGATGAGGAAGGCTATGAGCGTTTTGGCTCGACGATCTTTGCCAGGATGCTTGTGCAGAATGTAATCAATGCGCACAAACGTGTGACGGCTATCCTTCCTGATAGCTTCAATGAAGCAGTCGCCAGGCGCTTTAAGCCCAAAAAGTGGCAACCGAAGGAAGGCGCCGAAGACCAACAGCCGCCCCATTTTGATATGCTGCGCGCCTCCGTCAATATCTTCGTGGCGGCCATCCTGATTTCTATCGGCACCACGTTAAAGCTGCCGCTGTCCACCACGTATGTGACGTTTATGGTGGCTATGGGCTCTTCACTATCCGATCGCGCCTGGGGGCGGGAGAGTGCCGTCTATCGCGTCTCGGGTGTGCTGGCCGTTATCGGCAGTTGGTTTTTTACCGCACTTTTTGGCTTTACAATGGCCTTTATCCTGGTGAACATCATGTACTTTGGGGGCAAGCTGGTCGTTTTTGCCTTGTTGGCCGTTGTGGCCTTTATCCTGTACCAAACACACTTTTTGCACAAGAAGCGGGAAGAGAAAAAGTCCAGACTGCTCCGTGAAGCACAAGGCATCGGCAAGCTCAGCGCCGATAAGCTGGTGGCTAAGAGTGCCGATGAAGTCCTGCGCTTTTTATCGGCATATCAAAACCTTATTTCTCGCACACTTAGCAATTTGGCCTCCGAAAACCGCCGCGGCCTGCGGACTACTTATTCCGATTTTCTCGACATCAATGCCCTGGCCAAGGAGAAAAAAGAAAAAGTCAACAAGGTCATTGACAAACTCACCGATGACTCGCTCGAGTCGGGCTATTATTACGTCCAAGTGATGGATTATCTGCGCGAGTTGTCCAACAGCACGCGTCACTTTATCGAGCCGGCACTCAAGCACGTCGAAAATAGCCATAAACCCCTCATCCCCGAGCAAAACGAAAGTCTCAATGAAGTGATGCAAAGTCTCCGTGAATTTGTCAATACCGCCCTGGAAACCGTCGAAAACCGCCAATCGCTCGAAACGCTCAACGACAAGAAAAAAGAACTCCTGAAGACCATCAAAAAAGCGCGCAAACTCCAAATCAAGCGCATTAAGGCCAATCAGGTCGGCACGCGAAACAGTATGCTCTTCTTTGCCCTGCTCACCGAACTGAAAAACTTTGCGCTCTTTGGCTATTCCTTTGTCAAGGCCCAGCAGCGCCTGGCCGACTCGGCTAAAGGCATTCTCGTGGACGACACGGCAGAATAGCATGTTCAATTAAAAATTAAAAATAGCTCGTCCCGCACTTACTTGCTTTGCCTGGTTTTGGCTTTGCCCCTTTCCGCTTATGCTTTTTGGAAGATGAGCGCTATATCGCTCCGCTTTGATGGGCAAGTAAGTGCGGGACGTTGAAACAGCTGCGCTGTTGAAATTGCTTCGCGTTGAGTTTGCGCCTTCGGCGCGTTGAAAGTCTTCCTGCGGGGCCGCTATACCGTTAAGCCGCTAAACCGTTAGACCGCCTTTGGGCAAGTAAGTGCGGGACGTTGAAACAGCTGCGCTGTTGAAATTGCTTCGCGTTGAGTTTGTCCCGCACTTACTTGCTTTGCCTGGTTTTGGCTTTGCCCCTTTCCGCTTATGCTTTTTGGAAGATGAGCGCTATATCTCTCCGCTTTGATGGGCAAGTAAGTGCGGGACGTTGAAACGCTTGCGCGTTGAACTTGCATCGCGTTGAGTTTGTCCCGCACTTACTTGCTTTGCCTGGTTTTGGCTTTGCCCCTTTCCGCTTATGCTTTTTGGAAGATGAGCGCTATATCTCTCCGCTTTTGTGGGCAAGTAAGTGCGGGACGTTGAAACGCTTGCGCGTTGAACTTGCTTCGCGTTG
>Ga0256832_1001682_pt1 | contig 15097 bp, 10 predicted proteins | sample 134614metaG_FD_190534 | JGI IMG/M metagenome (GOLD analysis project Ga0256832, IMG submission 190534) | Hydrothermal vent microbial communities from Lau Basin, Pacific Ocean - 134-614 | ecosystem: Environmental > Aquatic > Marine > Hydrothermal vents | place: Pacific Ocean: Lau Basin | collected...
GGTTCTCATAGCTATTCAATGCCAGAAAGCGACCGTTGCAGCGTATTCCTTCTGTTTCAATGGCATCCAGCATGGTGTCGGGAGTTAGACCGGCGAATGCGGCCTGTGCTGCATCCTGTGTGGTGTCAGGCTGCATTGTTAAAGACCATTTGTCTGTAGCCAGAACTCAAGCAATGCCATATGCCAGAGCTTGCTGCCTTTAATTCGTGTCAGGTAGGCTTCTGGTTTGTTGAGTAACTTGTCGATATAGCTTCGCTGATAAAGCCCACGCTCCATACATTGCTGTGAGAGCAGAATATCCCGCATAAAATCCAGGAATTCACCACGCACAAACTTCAGTGCCGGCACCGGGAAATAACCCTTGGGGCGATCAATAACACTATCAGGTACCAGTCCACGTGCAATTTTTTTCAGTACAAACTTGCCATTTTCCTGAAGCTTCAGATGGGCGGGCATGGTGGCTGCCAGCTCCACCAGCTCCTGATCCAGAAAAGGTACCCGTGCTTCCAGCCCCCATGCCATGGTCATATTGTCCACCCGCTTTACCGGATCATCGACAATCAGGGTCGTCACATCGGCGCGCAATACCGCATCAATATATTCATCAGCCTGTGTGGTTTCCAGCAGGGGGCGCATCATGTCAGCCGTGAAATCCTTGCTGATATATTCTGCTGTCAGCATGGCCGTCATTTCATCATGGTCACGGTCAAAATAGAACTGGCGAAAACTCTCCAGCGCATCTCCCGTTTGCTCATAGGCTGCCTGCATTTGCGGGTACCAGAAATAGCCACCAAACACCTCATCTGCACCCTGCCCCGATTGCACGACCTTCACTTGCTGCGAGACCTGCTCGGACAATAAATAAAAACCAATGGCATCCTGACCAAACATAGGTTCTGCCATGTTTGCCACCGCTTCCGGTAGCCGCTTCAAAGTCTGTTCATTTGGAATATGTACCTTGTGATGCCGGGTCTGGAAACGCTCAACCACCGCATCGGAGTACTCATACTCACTGCCACGTTCTTCAGGCTGGTCATCAAAGCCGATGGTAAAGGTGCGAATATCCTCAATACCAATTTCATGCAGCAAACCGACCAGCAAACTGGAATCCAGCCCACCTGATAACAGGACACCAACAGGCACATCCGCAATATTATTGCGTCGGCGAACAGCGGTTTTGAGTGCCTCATGGATGGCTTCTATCCACTCATTATCAGACAGTTGCTGGGCAGGTCTCCGGGCATCAAGACTCCAGTAACGCTGAAGCTGCTGTTCACCATTTGCCTTGATAGTCAGGCTATGTGCAGGTTCCAGTTTGCGTATTCCCTTGAGAATAGTACGCGGTGCTGGCACGACCGCATGCAAGGTAAACAGGTTGTGCAGGGCTACCGCATCAAGCCCTGTGTCAATGTCAGGTGTTTCAAGTAATGCCTGGATATTGGAAGCAAAACGGAAACCCTGCGCAGTAAAGGCATAGTACAGGGGTTTAATACCCATGCGATCCCGTGCCAGAAACAGGCTTTTTTCCCGCATATCCCAGATAGCGATAGCAAACATGCCCATAAAGTGCTTGACACAATCTGTTCCCCACTGTGCATACGCCTTGAGAATCACTTCGGTATCTCCGGTCGAAGTAAACTGGTGGCCTTTTGCCTTTAGTTCCTTTCTCAACTCAGGGTGGTTATAGATAGTGCCATTAAAAACCAAAGCCAGCGAATGTTGCATATCTACCATCGGCTGATTGGATTTTTCAGACAGATCAATAATCGAGAGGCGACGATGTCCAAATGCCAGACTGCCATCGGAATAAGTCCCTGCATGATCCGGACCGCGTTTTTGCAGTTTTTCCATCATTTTCTGGATATGATTTAACTCTGGCAGTGAGCCATCCAGTCTGTATTCACCACATATGCCGCACATTAAGATACCTGCTTGTTTATGACATCAAGGGTAAGAATACCTCAGCATGGTACACCTTGTAACTAAGAAGTAGGATACATCCGGAATGTGTCTGGCTCATGTAAACCCAAGGAAAGCGAAAATCCCGCAGTTGCAGTTAAGGCAATTGAGGGACTATCTGTAAAAGAGTCAGCTACCTGTCATTCTGCAGAGAAGACACTGAAGAATGCTCTGTTTTAACTAAAAGCCAATGTGTAGCAAAGTCGCTAGCAAGGGATCATGTCAAAGGCAGTGATGAAGAATTATCCAGTGGTAATAATGTTAGTAAAGAAGTAAAACAAACCTACCGACTGCCCAACAGCAAACTGGTGACGTTGGCTGATCATGGGCTTGGAATGTGAACTAAAAAGTGCCATCGAGAAGGGGGTTACTCAAACACCTATATCTATTTGACCAGGTTTTCTTTGAATCAGCCGCGGCACATATTGAAACCCGATCAACCATCAACTGGAAGCAACAGCAGCGTTATTCTTGCATTTGGTCTGGGCGGCAGATAGGTTTCTGCGTTGGCTAAACGCTGCCATGCTATTACTGGGTGCGGGCAGAGAAAGCGACAAATAGCACCCATCTACCCGCTCCAGCCGTTTCTTGGTTGTAATCTTGCTAATTCTAACTGCTTTAATCAGAGTTTCTTAAACCATTTAGAATTTCACGGTTGGTTTGCTCTCTAAACATTGAATCTGCAATGCGAACGCTCGGCATGCGAATGCAGTTATCCAGTACCTTTGGACCATGAATAAACAACAGTTCGGGTTTTACGTTAACATGAGGCATACCGCCTTGTGCGGTGCATAGGCTTTCCCATTCAACCATGACTAAATACTGGGGTGGAATGGTATAGCCTTCCCAAACCTCGGCAGCACGTTTTAGTTTGCTGCCAGAGCTGTCTTTCATATCTTCCATTAATGATTCAACGGTCGCGTGTCCGCTACCCAGGCAAGAAATACCAATGCGTTTTAGTATCTGAAACCCGATCATACCATTGGTTTCTTTTAACTTGCTTAAGGTTTCAATTTCGCCCGCTTCAAACTCGGCTTCCTTGCCGGGACGCACAATATGTTCAGCCATCACAGTGACCGTGCTACCTGAGTCAACTGCGTATTTATCACCCAGACCCTGCGCCTGTTTTTTGCTCCATTGATTAAATGAAACTAGCTTTGGCAAGTCTGAATGGACAATACGATAAACTGGCTCTTCTGGACCATCCAGCATAACATCACCGCAACGGGCACAGGTATCAACCACGACATCTTCGAAGGTTTCATGAAAATTCTCGTGTGATTCCCATGAATCCCAATAGGTGACCTGGTCTATCCAGATATGCGAGAGTCCTTCACCCATATCGGTGCTGGCACCCCAGCGCATTCCCATGGGGCAGGCACCACGTTGCTTTAGCAAGTCAAAGCCGGAAAAGCCTGGTGTCAAGGCTGTTGCCAGGCACATTTTTGAGCTGGCCTGCTTCATTATGCTCATCAGGTTAGGGTCGTTTTTAACTAAAACCTTGTTGATGGCAACATACAAGGGGGATTTGGGCTCACTATCAAATAACTTTTTAATATCCATTTTCTCTCCCGGAGTAGCAAATTTAGTTTGAATTCTACTTTGCCTCATTATGGTTGAGTGAGGTTAAATAAACAAGGTCGTCTTTTTTGCTTTAATGACAGCAATGGTAAAGGTTTTGAACTCAATAGCTGCTTTTGTGGACTGATAAGGCTATGACGACGGGTTACGGCTATTGGGTATTTTATACTTCAGAAAATGAGTCCACATGGTAAGATGCTAGCATGCCTGAAACAATCGAATCTCTAAAAACTCCCCCTCATTCCATTGAAGCCGAACAGTCGGTTCTGGGTGGTCTTTTGCTGGATAATAATGCCTGGGATCAGGTGGCTGACAAGGTCAGTGAGACTGATTTTTATCGTCAGGATCATCGCCTGATTTTCCGTTCTATTGTGCATCTGGCGGAAGACTCTCAGCCGTTTGATGTGGTGACACTATCCGACTGGCTGAAAACACGAGGTGATCTGGATGATGCGGGTGGGCTTGCCTATCTGGGTACACTGGCGAAAGATACGCCTAGTGCAGCCAATATTAGCGCCTATGCCAAAATCGTACGTGAAAAATCTATTCTGCGTCAGCTGATTACGGTCGGCACAGATATTGCAGATATGGCTTTTAACCCTGAAGACCGGGAAAGTCGCGATATTCTGGATGAGGCTGAGAGCAAGGTGTTTGAAATAGCTGAGCAGGGCATGCGCCATGACCAGGGTTTTCGACCCGTCAGAAAGATCCTTAAAAACACTCTGGCACAGATTGAAGAGCTGGGAAAAATGGGTGAAGGGGTTACGGGTGTCCCTACAGGTTATGATGAGCTGGATGACCTGACCAATGGTTTACAAAAAGGTGACTTGATTATAGTTGCCGGTAGACCATCAATGGGTAAAACCACATTGGCAATGAATATTGCTGAATTTGCCTCTGCCCATAAAAAAATTGCCACTGCTGTATTCAGCCTGGAAATGCCTGGTGAGCAGCTCACCATGCGTTTGCTGTCATCCATGGGGCGGGTGGATCAAACCCGGTTACGTAGTGGACGCTTGCTGGATGAAGATTGGCCGCGCATTGCCACCGCAGTCAAGCTGTTCTCGGATGTGCCTTTGTATATTGATGACAGCGCCGGACTGACCCCTAATGAGGTACGCGCCAGAGCACGTCGCCTAGTGCGAGAACATGGTGACCTGGGCTTGATTGTTTTGGATTACTTGCAGTTAATGCAGGGCAATACAGGCTCCAGTGAAAATCGTGCAACTGAAGTGTCATCCATCTCCCGTGCTTTAAAGGCATTGGCAAAAGAGCTGGATGTACCCGTTATTGTGCTTTCACAGCTCAATCGCTCACTGGAGCAACGCCCCAATAAACGCCCCATTATGTCAGATTTGCGTGAGTCTGGAGCAATCGAGCAAGATGCTGATGTCATTATGTTTATCTATCGGGATGAAGTTTATAATCCGGAAAGTGAAAACAAGGGCATGGCAGAGGTCATTATCGCCAAGCAAAGAAACGGGCCTATCGGCACGGCACGCCTGACCTTTCTGGGTAAATATACTCGCTTTGAGAATTTTGCTCCGGATATTTATGCGCCAGAATAGCTGTAAACATCGTCATGTCCACTTCATACCGTCCGGCACGCTTAACCATTCATGCAGCTTCGCTAAGGCATAACCTGCAAGTTGCGCGTGATGCGGCGCCACAGTCTAAAGTCATGCCTGCAATCAAGGCGGATGCCTATGGGCATGGTATCTTGCAAACGGCTGAAATATTAGAGGACGCTGATGGTTTTATTGTTGCATGTTTGTCTGAAGCGATTGAGCTGCGCGCTGCAAGAATTGAACAGACACTGCTGGTGATACAGGGTCATCAGTGTGTGCAGGATCTAATTATTGCCGCAGAGAAAAATATTCGTCTGGTGATTCATAGCGAAGCGCAGCTAGCACTGCTGGATCAGTTAGCAGCACAAATCGTTAAAGTTGCTCTCAAGCTGGATACTGGCATGCACCGTCTGGGCATTCCGGCTCACCTGGCGGCGACTATCTATCGCAAGTTGCAAGCACATCCCAATATTCATCCCGATATCTGGTTAATGACACATCTGGCGTGCGCAGATGACCTGAGAAACCCTTATACTAATCAACAGATTAGCCTGTTCGAGCAAGCTACAGAGTCATTGACGGCTCCACGAACGATTGCCAACTCGGCTGGTATTCTTGGCTGGTCTCAATCTCACCGGGACTGGGTACGACCAGGTATTATGATCTATGGCTCATCGCCTTTTGCTTATGCCGGACATGACAAAGCCCGCGATAGCCTGAAGCTGAAAGCCAGCATGACCTTGCAGGCACCACTCATAGCCATAAAAAAACTACAGAAAGGTGATGCCATCGGCTATGGGTCAGCCTGGATTTGCCCCCAAGATATGCAGGTGGGCGTGGTTGCCTGCGGCTATGCCGATGGTTACCCGCGCCATGCGCCCAGCGGCACGCCGCTGTGGTTAAATGGCAAGCGAAGCCGTTTGCTGGGGCGGGTTTCCATGGATTTGATTATCATTGATGTGGACAACATTAATGCCCAGCCAGGAGACCTAGTGGAATGCTGGGGCAAGGCAATTAATGTCGATGAAGTTGCCCATCTGTCAGAAACCATCAGCTACGAGCTTTTTTGTCATGCAGGCAATAGCTGCACAAAACGATACTTGTAGCTGATCAGTTGAGTATCAATCAAGGAATTGGTACTAATATTTTAGGGCTAAGACCCACAGCGCCAGCAAGTCGAGCCAACCAGGTTCCACGCCAAGTCGGTAATGTTGAAGAGGTGTCATACTGATCATAACTTGAGCCATTGTAAGACCAAAGTTGGTTATGAATGATATTTGCCGCTGCTGCCTCATCCAGGGTACAGCCAGCAGCACAGGCTCCTGAGGTGGTAATAACCCGAATATCACCGACTGCTACACTGCTGTCAAAAGGATTGCCAAGCATATTCCATTGGTTCGTAGTACCAACCGGAATCTCCAGGCAGCCCGTTGCAGAGGTACATGCGCTGGATGTGTTAACATGTGTTTTTGTCCCGGGGAAATTGATTGTCACATCACTGCCTGTAATCTGCTTGACCCAGTAGCCAGTTCCTCTTTTCAGTTTGCTTGCCAGGGTAAGCTTGTTGTAGTTACCTGCAGCATTATCATATTCATAAACAACCCAGTCAGTATCGTAGGCTCCACCAATCTGTGTGCCCAGAATATCCTGTACAGTATTACTACCAGCAGGAATCAGGGGCAGTGATAATTGTAGCCATTGATTGTTGGGTAGCACTTTGGATTGAACGATTGCGGCACTGGGCGCTGTCTGCAAATTTTGCAGGTCAGACGTGCTAACCGTTACATGATATTGGCAGTTGTTCGTTGTCGCCTGTGTATCACTGACTGGATCAAAGATGTTCATAACAACTTCCACACCATAGGTGTAAGGAAATGACGGCGTTCCAAATGGTGTATATTCCGTTGAACCCCGCCGATGAATACCCAAAAAGCCTTCTGCTGTAGCGGAGCCGTGGTTATTGCCATAGCCATAAAGCGGATTGTTGTTTGCCAGATCTTTGTCTTGTAGCAATGCGGCCTCGCGATGCCCCCAACCACTGCCCGCATCAGCATAAATCCAGTTGTAAATCGCCCGCTCAAGTGGCAGGGGAATGCTGGAAGCACCAATTGGTTGGGTTGAAGAAGCCGAAAAATAAGCCAGATTTTCAGCTCTTGCCATAAACTCGTGACAGGCTGGAGAGTCACCTATATAGGGGTTGTTAGCAATTCGGTTGAAGGGGCTGCCATCATGATTGTGTCCTGTGAAGTCACCGTCATGCAGGATATCTCCGTAGTTCTCTGCAATATCATCAATATGTGCTTCAATACCTTCGAAAGGTAAGCCGATCACACCTGTGATCATTCCTGCACGATCCACCCGTTCATCATTAAGGATATAGAGTGCTTTGGCATTGTCGGACATGGCATCCCAGACAGCTTGTGCTGGTAACTCCAGGTTGCCAATCGTGCCAGAAGTAAGCCCGAGCTTTATTTCTTCCTGACGCCTGGCGTTATTAAAGGCAGCTTCAATATCAACAACGCCATTGAATGTTGCATTTGTAACCGGTGGGTTTACATCAAGGTTGTATTCACCGCCAGTATCAACCCAATGTATATTATCTACAGCCTTGTCTACAGGGCTAGATGTTGGCAGGTTGGGTGGTGAATCGGCCCAGACTGAAAAAGAAGTCAGGATCAGAGCAATAGAAAAAAGTGAAGTTTTCATGTTTATCCCCTTTGTTGGTAGAAGTCAGGTCAATACCCTCTGATCTATTAAGCCCAGTGAAGTTGATTGCTATGTAAGGAAGAAATACAAGTCAGTCAACTATTAAGCGTACTAATGAAAGATCATTAGGTGAGTATGAGTATTTTTTTCTCATTAATCAAGTGTTCATTTTCCGCTCAATATTTTTATATGTCGCTGTTGGAAAGATAGTCGTAGTAGGAATAACCTGAATCCGGACTTAAAGCCCAGTAAGTAAATGTACATTGTTGTTTATATTATATAATTTGTAATTTTGCGATGAGCAAAAACTTCACCTGTGAGGTGAAGTTTTGAAATCACTAAAATCACAATTTATTCCAAAATAATCAATAATCTACCAAGTTAAATTTCCGTTTGAACTTGCGGGTTCAGGAATAAGTCAGGTTTACTTCTAAAAAAAACCGTTGAACCTTCCTGAAAACCCTCTGTCTCAAGGCTTAGAATTTCACAAAAAACTGATAATAACTTTGGAGAGACAAAAATGAATATGATGTCAAAAGGTCTGATGACAGGAGTGTTAGTAACTACACTAACTCTTACAGGATGTGCGACTGGGCCAAATGGCGGCAATCCTGGTGGTATTACCAATGATCAGGCAAAAATCATTGCAGGCACAGTGTTAGGTGGCGTTATCGGGCGACAGGTTGGCAAGGGAGATGGTCGTACAGTGGCAACTATTGTCGGCGCTCTGGTAGGTGGCTATATTGGCAGTATGATGACGAACCAAAGCCGCCAGCGCACCAATTATGCACTGGATAGAACACCTGACTACCAGTCATCTACCTGGACAGAGCCACAAACAAACAACCAGTACACTATAACCCCAACGAGTACCTATCGTTCTCAGGTGAATGGACAGCAAAGTGTGTGTCGTGACTATAAAATGGATGCGTATATAGATGGTCGCTTACAACAGGTAACAGGGCGTGCCTGTAAAGATGCGAATGGTCAGTGGGTAGCGGTACGCTAGAGGATATGAGCCGTAGCGAGGGAAAGCTCCTAGAAATTATTCAAATTAATCGCTGGTCTATCGCTAACTCTAAGCCACCATGCGTAATAACACCTTTACAAAAGAATTAACGGGTGGCTTTGGATGGAGCAGGGCAAAACCGTTTATTGTCATGCCAATCCTGTCAACGCTGCCTTGCTGGGGCAGGGTTGACAGGAGCTTTTTCATGGGGGTGAGGCATGCGTGATTTCTATCCCTGGCTCTGCTGTATTTCCCACATTCTGGAATAGCTGCCATTTAATTTCAGTAATTGCTGATGTGTTCCCTGCTCGATAATTTCTCCTTTATCCAGTACAAGAATCTGATCCGCATGGACGATGGTGGACAGGCGGTGGGCAATGACCAGTGTGGTGTGCTGATCTGAAATGCTTTGCAAGGTTTCCTGAATTGCCTGCTCCGTGGCGCTATCCAGGGAAGAAGTCGCTTCGTCAAATATCAAAATGGCAGGTTGTTTGAGCAGGGCGCGAGCAATTGCGACACGCTGTTTTTCTCCCCCGGAGAGTTTTAGCCCACGTTCACCGACAACGGTATCCCAGCCATCCGGCAGGGATTCGATAAAGTCTTTAATACATGCCATTGCTGCGGCTTTTTCCACCTCCTCGCGGCTGGCATCAAGATTACCGTAATGCAGGTTGTAATAAATCGTATCGTTAAACAGTATCGTATCCTGCGGCACGATACCGATTGCCTGGCGCAGGCTTTGTTGTGAGACTTTGGCAATATTCTGCTGATCAATAAGAATTTCACCACTGTCAATATCATAAAAACGGAATAACAGCCGTGAGATGGTTGATTTGCCCGCACCGCTATGCCCTACGATTGCCACCGTCTGGTCAGGCTCTACGGTAAAGCTGATGTTTTTTAGAATAGGGCGCTCGCGTTGATAGGCAAAGCTGACATCCCTGAATTCGATCTTTCCATCGACCACCTGTAATTCAGTAGTATCTTTGCTATCTACAATTTCAGGCTTTTTTTCCAGTAATTTAAAGACCAGATCCATATCTGCCAGCGTGTATTTAACTTGCCGGTAAATAATGCCCAGTGCACCTAGCGGGATAAACAGTTGCAGCATAAAGGCATTCACCATAACCAGGTCACCGATACTCATTTCATGCCGGGTCACGCTGTGTGCAGCGAAAAACATAATAATGGTAACGCCAATGGCAATAATCGAAGCCTGTCCAAAATTCAGCATCGACATGGTGGACTGGCTTTTCACGGCAACCCTCTCCCACTCTGCCAGCGTGTTGTCTACCCGTTCCAGCTCGCGTTTTTCGTTAGTGAAATACTTCACGGTTTCGTAGTTAATCAGGCTGTCTATCGCATGGGTGTTAGCCTCAGAGTCCAGCCTGTTCATTTCATGGCGAAATTCCATGCGCCATTCGGTAATCAGAAAAGTGAATGTCATATAGGCAGCAACAGTGCCAAAAGTAATCAGGGTAAAGACCAACGCATATTGGCTGAGTAACACAGCTGCAACAAGGGTAAATTCAACCAGCACCGGGATGATGCTAAATACCATGAAGTTCATAATGGTACCGACCGAGCGTGTGCCTCTTTCAAGGTCACGGCTAATGGCACCGGTTTTGCGATCCAGATGAAAGCGTAATGACAAGTCATGCAAATGCGATAATACCCGCAAGGATAAGCGGCGCATGGCGTGATAGCGAACCTTGGCAAAAATGGTGTCGCGTAACTCATTAAACAGGGAACTGGATAAACGTAATGCACCGTATGCCAGTAGCAGGGCAACAGGCAATACCAGTATTTGTTCCTGCTGTCCTTGCAAATAATCGACGATGGCTTTTAAGGCAATGGGTACTCCCACATTTGCCATTTTCGAAAGCACCAGGCAGGCAAGTGCAAACAGCGCACGTCCACGATAGTCCATAAGATAGGGCAGAATGGAGCGCAGGTTTTGTAAATCCCGTCGGTTACTATGGATTTTGCTGGTAGGGTTAATGTGATGCATGGGGTGGGATTATGGCTTAGACCCCTGATGTCATCAAGCAACGCTTTCCTTGGTCAGTTCATTGGGAACTTGTAATACGCATCGTTCAGGTATTCACCAATCATGGTCATATCTTCATCGAATAGTTGTAAGCCTATATTGCTATTGCACATGCGAACCTGGCTTTGCAGGCGCTCATAGGAGTCCATCTTTCTATCGCTGCGCTGATAAAATGCTGCATCGTGTTTTATTATATGGCAGCCCGCGCATTTCTCCTGATGAATAGCGGCGCCTGGGTGAGTTTCAGTGTTTCCAGATGTGCTGGTGCTAGACGCTACTTCATTGCTTGTTGCTACCTTGTCTGCTGTATTGGTTTGGTTGTTGTCCTGGCAGGAAACAAGGAAAAATAGGGCAATTGCTACCAGTAGATACTTTGCTGTCATGTTATGCCTGTGGTTAAGTGAGAAATTTACATGAAGTATAGTACAAAAAAACAGGCTCCTAAGCTAAACAGTCACTGCTTCAGGCGGTTTCGATGGTTTGTTTTCAGGTAATGTAAGTGGGGCTTGTCTGCCACACTGCTCGATGACAATAGCATCTTTACCTTCGCGTTTTGCCTGATACATTGCATCATCAGCTGATTTCATAAGCATGGCGGGGTACACAATATCCTGATTGCTGCTTTCAATCTGTTGTAGTGGCAGACAACTCGAAACACCAATACTAACAGTAATGTTCTTATTGCCATTTGATGCGTGTTTAATATCCAGTCTGCTTATATTGGTGCGTAAGCGTTCGGCAACTGCCTTTGCGCCTTCTGAATTGACATCAGGTAGTAAAACTGCAAACTCTTCGCCTCCTACCCTAGCGGCAATGTCTCCAGGACGCTTGGCGCTTTTCTGAATAGCTCGAGCAATTTTTTTCAGGCATTCATCTCCGGCAATATGCCCGTAAGTATCGTTATAGAGTTTGAAATCATCGACATCAATAATAAGCAGAGAAATCGGTTTTTGTTCACGGGTGCTGCGGCGCCATTCTTTTTTGAATGCACTATCAAAAGCTCGACGGTTTGCCAGTTGGGTAATCTGGTCGGTATCTGCCTGTGTTTGTAAAGCTTGCTGTGTTTCCTGCAGCTGATTAATCACCTGATTAAGATAGTTTGAGGCGAAAATTATAGTAATTGCCAGGGTAATCAGGGCAATGCCGAGCATCAGGTATTGTGGGTGCGAAAGGTTGAAGCCGATGCTAAAGGTAAGTGGTGCCAGTATGCTAATAAACTGGGCAAAAAATGCAGCTTTCGACGCCAACAGTAGCGGTATCGTTGATATTAATATGGAAACAAGCAGGATCAGCAGGGTAGTCTGAACCACGGGGGTCTGGGAAAATAGAATAATTCCAGCAACGCCCCATAATGAGCTCATAAAGGTGGTCAGTAATATGTATTTTTTTACCCAGGATTTTGTGCTTTCAGAGTTAACCGCCTCGGGCTCTATTTCGGTAGAGTTGTGGCTTAAGCGTATGAAGCCAGTCACGGTTAGTACACCTAACCATAGAAACAGGGTCTGGAAGTCGGTTGTCTTTGAAGAAGCCAGGGACAGCAGCAAGGTGAAAGCAAGCAACATATGTATCCAGAATGACTGAATATTATGTTTTTTCAGGCGCGCGATATGCTCTTTAGGAAAGTCATCTGATATGGTATTCACGATGTTTTTTAAATTCAGCATAGGACTATTGTTTCCAGCCTGTGACAAGGTGAGCAAAACCAGTTCCTGTGACAAGCTATAAGCTGTCGGTCTCCCCCAGTTAAAATACCCATAAGTATAGTCTATTCTTGCATAGTTACTGCTTAAATCAAATTTATTATGATGAGGCGTGAGATAAGGCTGCGAGAGCATTTTAAAGTACTGAAAAACTCTACCATGCAGGGATTTCGACCAGAGTAGGTCAGCTTGTGATCCCGAGATTTGTCAGAATTGCATCACAAATTGCCCCGTCGCAGAACTGGTCAAAACCTGCAAACATCGGGTTGGTATTGATTTCCAGAAACTCCAGTGTCCGGGTGTTTGGGTCGGTTTTAAAATCTGCTGCAGCAAAATCCAGCCCCAGCAAGTCGGTGAGCTTTGTCATTTTAGGTATGAGCTCAGCCGGGACATCAGCAGGGCGGATAGTCGTAGCACTGGAGCTACGGTAATCCAGTGCATCAGAGATCACATTAAAGGCAAACCAGTCTTTGCCGATACGGAATATTCGTAGTTCAGGCTGTTCCAGCCGATATTGAATAATTTGTGGATAGCTGTAGCTACCAGGTTTATCACTGGTACTGCTTTCCAGTGGCTCACAGTGTGCTCCGCCTGTTACCGGCTTTTTGACCCATCTGTCATGCCGCACCAGGGCATCCATCTGTTGACTGTCATTGCTAACAAACGAGTCGGCAATACTAAAGCCAAGCTGCATTGCCAGGTGCAGAATATAAGGTTTATTGACGGGCCCATGTGCAAGATACTTGCGGTTAAAAACCTTGATATTCGGGTTGCTTAATAGCCAGCCTGCGAGCGTGACATGCCATTCTCTGGCAATAGCGCGGTCTGTTTCGTTACCACTTTGCAAAAAGGTAAAAACATCCTGGCGTAAAAATGCCGCTCTCGGGGACAGGATATGCGAGCCATCCATAAAGATATTGTTTTTAATATCCCAGTGGATGCGCGGTTTGCCAGTGTGTCCAGTTAAAAGAGAATAAACGGCTAGATGATGGCTGGCGGCATGTGCCATCAGTCTGAGGATTTGCGGATCCTGATCTCCACCAGCAAGTAAAAGCACTGTTCCCCCCCTTGTAGCTGTTTATAAATCTGAATGGTGAGTCTATGGCAGATTTCTGCACAAGACTATGAGTAACTAGTTATTTAGTGTAGCCTCCGTCCTCTTCACCCAGAGCCAAAGTGGTCAACACAGGTGGATCAACAGGCTTGGGGTTGCCGATATCTATGCCTCCGACCCCGCCATCTTCTTCACCCAGCGCCAAAGTGGTCAATACGGGTGGTTCAACGGGCTTGGGGTTGCCGATGTCAATGCCTCCGGTTCCGCCATCTTCTTCACCCAGAGCCAGCGTAGTAAAAATAGGTTCGTCATTTCGCTGGAAGTCTTTAATAGTGAAACTCGTTTCTTCATCAGCAATCTGACGGCTTTGATCAATGAAGATGGAGGTTGGGTAGCCATAAGTTGGATCATAGGTCACACGAACCGTTTCGGCATTATTATCAAGTCCATTTTTAATGGCTTTGAACATATCATCAATAGTTACTTTATTGATTGAGGCTGCATCAGTTAAGGGTTTTCCGGTATCACTAAAGCTTGCGCTATTAACCTTGCCGTTGCGGATGTCCAGGTTAACCGGACGTGTTACATCACGGATACAGAAACAGCTACGCTGGAAAGTAAAAGAATAATCCTTGATGTTGGCTTTTTGCCACTTTTTTATATTGGCTTCGAACTGTGCCCTTGCATTATTGTTAGTGCTGCTGTTTATTGCCTTGACATCAGCATCTGAGAGAGTCTGCCGAGATATTTCTCCGCCTGTAATACCGCCGGAAAGAACCAGAACATCACCTGCACTTAGCTTGCCATTGCGGTCACTATCGAGTACCTGATGCTGAAAGTTATTGGGAATATTAAAGTGCTTTCGAAGCGCTGCATCCTGGGCTTTGGAAAGCTGAAGTGCTGGTGGATTAATAAACTTGAAAAGATCCTTTGCGGTGACAGTTTTATCGCTAAAGCGGAAATTTTCAACATTAAAGACGATCTGGCTATCACCTGTATTCCTGTTGACCAGGCGAAACGGATTTTCACCGGGAATACGCAAGGGTGAGATTTCATAGTCAGACAGCTTACCGCTCAGGCGAATGGTGTCATCACCTGCACCACCATTGAAGGTATTTGAACCCTGGTTATCCACTAATGTGTCGTTGCCAGCACCACCATTCAGGCGGTCGTTACCCTTGCCACCATAAAGTTTATCATTGCCATCGTTGCCATTAAGTATATCGTCTCCGGCAAAGCCCCTGATGCGATCATTTCCTTGCGTACCCTCAAGCTTGTCATCAGTATGAGTGCCGTCAATTCGCTTGCCAGAATTACCATCATGTCCCTTGAGTAATGAAATTAGCAGGCTAATGAGTCTTAGCAGTCTGATGTAGTTAAAGCCAGAATTCCCCTGTAACAGCCTGAGTGTAGCGCTTGTGTCTTGTGGTTTGGGGTTATTGCTGTTACGCAGATTTATGTTTGAGTTCT
>Ga0256832_1001683_pt1 | contig 15091 bp, 11 predicted proteins | sample 134614metaG_FD_190534 | JGI IMG/M metagenome (GOLD analysis project Ga0256832, IMG submission 190534) | Hydrothermal vent microbial communities from Lau Basin, Pacific Ocean - 134-614 | ecosystem: Environmental > Aquatic > Marine > Hydrothermal vents | place: Pacific Ocean: Lau Basin | collected...
CCGGTGACCGATCGCGAATGCTGGACCGAGGAAACCGTGCGTCCGGCCCGACGCAGTCCCGCCGGTATCGTCGCCGGGGGCATCATCGGTGGCGTGGTGGGCAATTCGCTGGGACACGGCCATCGCGACCGCGGGCTGGCCACCGCTGCCGGCACGGTCATCGGCGGCGTGATCGGCAACGCCATGGCCAATTCGCGTCCCGCGACGCGGGTCGAGCGCGAGCGCCATTGCCGGGTGGCGGAGAAGTATTACGAGGAAGAACGGATCAGCGGCTACCTGGTCACCTACCGCTACCGCGGCCGGGAGTTCACCCGCGAAATGGCCGAACGGCCGGGCCGGTTCGTCACGGTAAGGGTGATGGTGGAACCGGTCGAGGAGTGAATACGGGTTGCGGGAGACGGGTAGCGGGAATAGATGTAACTACCGAATAATCGCGGCGAGGGCGCCGCTCCTACAGGGGGACCGGGAAGCGGGTGTCCCGCGTTTTTACCAGCCACCCGTCCCCAGCCACCCGCTACCGCCTAGGCAGCGCGACGGCGACGCTGCCCATTTCCTCCGGGCCGACCCTGACCACCACGACGGGCGCGGTTGCCGGCGGGTCGGCCGCCGTTACCGCGACGACGCGGACCGCCGGCTCGCTGGCCGCGCGGCTCGGGCCGTTGCGGCTCGAGACCGTCGATCACCCGACGCTCCAGCTTGCGACCGGTGAGCCGCTCGATGCCGCCGAGCTTGCCCCAGTCGTCCGGCCCCACCAGGGATACGGCCGTGCCGCTGGCGCCGCCGCGGCCGGTGCGGCCGATGCGGTGGATGTAGTCCTCGGCCACCATCGGCAGGTCGAAGTTGATCACGTGACTGATCCCCTTGATGTCCAGACCACGGGCGGCCACGTCGGTGGCCACCAGCAGGCGGAACTTGCCGCGGCGCATCTGTTCCACGGTGCGCTTGCGGGCGTTCTGGCTCATGTCGCCGTGCAGGGCGGCGCTGGTGTGGCCCAGGTTGCGCAGCTTCTTCGCCAGGCGATCGGCGCCGCGCTTGGTGGCGGTGAAGATCACGGCCTGTTCCAGATCCGCGTCGCGCAGATAGTGATCGAGCAGGCCATGCTTGTGCTCGGCGTCGTCGGCCTGGTGGATGCGCTGTTCGATGGACGCATGGGCATCGTGATTGGCCGCCAGTTTCACGGTGGCCGGATCACTGAGCAAACGGCGGGCGATGTCGAGGATGCGCCCTTCCAAGGTGGCCGAGAACAGCAGGGTCTGACGGGTGGCCGGGGTGGCCGCGGCGATGCGCTTGACGGCATCGACGAAACCCATGTCGAGCATGCGATCGGCCTCGTCCAGCACCAGCACCTCGAGGCGGGCGAAGTCCACCCGGCCGGCTTCCATGTGATCCATCAGCCGGCCCGGGGTGGCCACCAGCAGATCCAGCGGCTCGCGCAGCATGCGGATCTGCGGCGGATAGGCCATGCCGCCGACCACGTTGCCGCTGCGAATGCGGCTGAAGCGGCTGAACTGGCGGATGTTGTCGGCCACCTGCATGGCCAGCTCCCGGGTGGGGGTGAGCACCAGTACCCGCGGGCCCTTGCCCGGTCCTGCCGGCGTGGTGAGCAGGCGCTGCAGGGCAGGCAGCACGAAGGCGGCGGTCTTGCCGGTGCCGGTCTGGGCCGAGGCCATCAGATCCCGCCCGGCCAGCACGTGGGGAATCGCCTCGCGCTGGATGTCGGTAGGTTGATCGAAACCGCAGGCCTCGATGGCGCGCAGCAGTTCGGAATGGAGGTTCAGTTCGTTGAATGTCATGCAATGAAACCCTTTTCTGCCCAGTGGCAGAACCTGGAAAGTTCGAATATGGGAACAGCAGAAAGGGATCTTGCAGACACCTGCCTGGTTCACACGGAATGGCCGCAACCGGGCCATGTGGACGGTGCCAACCAGCAGACCGGTGTGGAATTCACGGGGGAAGGTCAGAAACGTCGCGCTCCCGAATCGGGAGGAGCAGGCATCATAGACCTGTCGCGGGGAAAAAGCCAGCGTTTTCCCGCGTTGTCACTCGCCGGTAGCGGCGCGATAATGACGGCGCAGTCGTTTCGGGGGAGACAGGACCATCTTTCGCAGCCTCTTCAGCCGGCCTCTGGACGCCCGCGGTATCGACAAGGTGGCCGCGGTGGATCTGGGCTCCAACAGCTTTCATCTGATCGTCGCCCGGGTGCGCGACGGCGATCTGCAGATCATCGACAAGGAGCGGGAAATGGTCCGGCTGGCGGCCGGACTGGATGCCGACAGGCGCCTGACCCCCGAGGCCATGGAACGGGCCATGGCCTGCCTCACCCGCTTCGGCCAGTTGCTGCGCGACATGCCGCCCGGCAGCGTGCGCGTGGTCGGCACCAACACCCTGCGCAGCGCCCGCAACAGCCGCGAACTCATCGAACACGCCGAACAGGTGCTCGGCCATCCGGTGGAGATCATCGCCGGTGTGGAAGAGGCGCGCCTCATCTACCTGGGCGTGGCCCACGGCCTGCCCGATCCCGGCGGCACCCGCCTGGTGGTGGACATCGGTGGCGGCTCCACCGAGGTGATCCTGGGCGAAGGCTTCGAACCGGTGCGCATGGAGAGCCTGCACATGGGCTGCGTGTCCTTCACCCGGCGCTTCTTTCCCGATGGCGGCATCACGCGCAAGCGCCTGCAGAAGGCGCGCCTGGCCGCCCTGCTGGAAATGGAACCCATCGTGGCCGAATACCGGCAACGGGGCTGGGAACAGGCGGTGGGCGCTTCGGGCACGGTGCGCGCGGTGCGCAAGGTGGTCGAGAGCATGGGCCTGTCGGAAAACGGGATCAGTGCCGCCGCGCTCTCGCAACTGGTGGAACACCTCGCCGACTTCAGGCATCACGACGAGCTGGACCTGCCCGGTCTGGCGCCGGAACGCAAGCCGGTGTTCGTGGGCGGCGCGCTGGTGCTGCTGGGCGTGTTCGAGGCGCTGCGCATCCGGCACATGATGGTCTCCGAGTTCGCCCTGCGCGAGGGCCTGCTCTTCGATCTGCTCGGGCGCATCCGCCACGAGGACGTGCGCGAGCGCACCGTCGAGTCGCTGCTGCGCCGCTACCAGGTGGACGCACGCCAGGCCAGCCGCGTGGCCGATACCGTCTGCCGCCTGCACCAGCAGGCCATGGCCGACTGGCAACTGGACGACGACAACCTGGCCCGCCTGCTCGACTGGTCGGCCCGGCTGCACGAGATCGGCATGGACATCGCCCACAGCGGCTATCACAAGCACGGCGCCTACGTGCTGCGCCACGCCGACATGCCCGGCTTCTCGCAACCCGAACAGGAAGTGATGGCCACCCTGGTGCGCGCCCACCGGCGCAAGTTTCCCCAGGCCGAGTTCCAGTCCCTGCCCGAATCCTGGATCAAACCTCTGACCCGCCTCGCCCTGCTGCTGCGCCTGGCCGTGGTCCTGCACCGGGCACGCAGCGACACACCCTTGCCGGACTTTACGCTCGAGGTGAAGAAGAAAACGCTGACCCTGACCTTTCCCGAGGGCTGGCTGGAAGAACATCCGCTGACCGCGGCCGATCTGCAGCAGGAGGCGGGGTATCTGGCGAAGGCGGGATTCGGGCTGGCGTTCGAATAAACACCCAACGCAAAGACGCAGAGACGCGAAGGTCGCAAAGATTGGATGGTGTAGGCGCGGCGCTCAGCCGCGATAGTCGAAGCCCTGTGTCTCCATTTGATCAATAGGTTCTCGATTCCGGAAGCCCTGTTTTCCTCGGCCCTCGGCACTCGCCACTCGGACCTGTTTTTATCGCGGCTGTGCGCCGCTCCTACAGGAATAAATCCAGGCAACAAAACCCTCTGCGGCCTCTGCGTCTCTGCGCTCTCTGCGTTTCTTCCAACTATTCGCCGCAGATTTCCGCGAGCAGGGCCTGCTGGGCGGAGAGGGGTTGTTCGCCTTCGGCGGGGCGGGCGCGGACGTAGGTGCCGTCGGGCTGGAGGATCCAGGCCTGGGTGTTGTCCTGCAGATAGTAGTCGAGCTCGTGGATGACGCGCTTGCGCAGGCGCGCATCGAGGATCGGGAAGCAGGTCTCGACGCGGCGGAACAGGTTGCGTTCCATCCAGTCGGCGGAGGCGCAGAAGACTTCGGGCTTGCCGGCGTTCTCGAAGTAGTAGATCCGGGTGTGCTCGAGGAAGCGGCCGACGATGGAGCGCACCTCGATGTTCTCCGACACGCCCGGCACGCCGGGGCGCAGGCTGCACATGCCGCGCACCACCAGGCGGATTTCCACGCCGGCCATGCTCGCGCGGTAGAGTTCCTGGATGATGCGCTTTTCCACCAGCGAGTTGATCTTGGCGACGATGCGCGCCGGCTTGCCGGCCTGGTGATTGGCCACCTCGCGGCGGATGCGTTCCACCAGACCGTCGAACAGGGTGAAGGGCGACTGCAGCAGGCGCTTGAGCCTGCTCACCTTGCCCAGGCTGGTGAGCTGCAGAAAGATCTTGTGCACGTCGTCGCCGATTTCCTGATCGGCGGTCATCAGGCCATAGTCGGTATACAGGCGCGCGGTGCGGGCATGGTAGTTGCCCGTGCCCAGGTGCACATAGTCGCGCAGTTCACCATTCTCGCGCCGCACCACCAGCGCCATCTTGGCGTGGGTCTTGTAGCCGACGATGCCGTAGACCACGTGCGCGCCCACTTCCTGCAGGCGGTTGGCCACGGCGATGTTGGCCGCCTCGTCGAAGCGGGCGCGCAGCTCGATCACCACGGTGACTTCCTTGCCCTCGCGGGCGGCGCGCACCAGCGCCTCCACCAGCGCCGAGTCGGCGCCGGTGCGATAGAGCGTCATCTTGATGGCCAGCACGTCCGGATCCTTCGCCGCCTGGCGCAGGAAGTCGATCACGGGCACGAAGGAATCGAACGGATGATGCAGCAGCACATCCCGCTTGCGCAGCGCCGCGAACACGTTGCTGCCCGCCGACAGCTCGGGCGGGATGCGCGGCGTGAAGGGCCGGAACTTGAGATCCGGGCGATCCACCAGATCGATGATCGCCTGCAGCCGGTTGAGGTTCACCGGGCCGTTGACCTGATAGACGTCGTCCGGCGTCAGCTCGAAGGTCTTCATCAGGAACTCGGTGAGATCGGGCGGGCAGTTGTCGGCCACCTCCAGGCGCACGGCATCGCCGTAGCGGCGCGAGGGCAGCTCGCCCTCGAGGGCGCGCATGAGATCGTCCACTTCCTCCTCGTCCACGAACAGTTCCGAATTGCGGGTGACGCGGAACTGGTGAATGGAGGTGACCTTCATGCCCGGGAAAAGCTCGCCGGCATAGGCGTGGATCACCGAGGAGAGGAAGACGAAATCGTAGGGCCCGCTGCCGGTTTCCTCCGGCAACCGGATCAGGCGCGGCAGGGCGCGCGGCGCCTGCACGATGGCCATGCCGCCGGAACGGCCAAAGGCATCCTTGCCGCGCAGGGCAACGATGAAGTTGAGGCTCTTGTTGAGGATGCGCGGGAAGGGATGGGCCGGATCCAGGCCGATGGGGCTGAGCACCGGCAGCAGATCGTGCTCGAAGAAGTTGCGCAGCCAGGCATCCTGATCCTTCGTCCACTCGGTGCGGCGAATGAAGCGGATCTGCTCGCGCTCCAGCGCCGGCAGCAGCTCGTCGTTGAGGATCCGGTACTGCTCGTCCACCAGGGCATGACAGCGCTCGGCGAGCAGCTTGAGGATTTCCTGGGGCGTGTGACTGTCGAGGGGACCGGCGGTGACGCCCAGATTGACCTTCTGCTTGAGCCCCGCCACCCGGACCTCGAAGAACTCGTCGAGGTTGGTGGAGGTGATGCACATGTAGCGCAGCCGCTCGAGCAGGGGCACATCCGGATCGACAGTCTGGGCCAGCACCCGGCGGTTGAACTCCAGCAGGGACAGTTCGCGGCCGAGGTAGAGATCGGGCTGATCGAGCGAGGGCGCGTCCATGGGGACTCCTGTACCGGCAGAGGAAGCATTATAGACCCGTTCGGCCAGTACCCGTCAGCCGGCCAGGTCACGGAACCTCAGGCGGATTCCACCCGGTTGCGGCCGTTTTCCTTGGCCCGGTAGAGGGCGCCGTCGGCACGCTGGAAGATCGTTCCGGCATCGTCGTCGGGACGGACCTCGGCGAGGCCACAGGAAGCGGTGACGGGCACGCGGGTGCCGCGGAAGTGGAATTCGATGGCGGCGATGGACTCGCGCAGCTTGTCGGCCACCGGCCGGGCGTGGGCCACGTCGGTCTCCGGCATCAGGATCACGAATTCCTCGCCGCCGTACCGGGCCACCAGATCGGTCTCGCGCACGCTGTCGTGCAGGTGGCGGGCGATGATGGTCAGCACCTTGTCGCCGGCGGCGTGGCCGTAGGTGTCGTTGATGGCCTTGAAGCGATCCACGTCCCACACCTGCAGCACGAAGGGCGAACCGTAACGCCGGAAGCGGGCCAGCTCTTCGCCCAGGCGGCGATCGTAGGCCATGCGGTTGGGTATGCCGGTGAGCTGATCGGTCATGGCCGCCTCGCGCGCCGCATCGGCTTCCTGCCGCAGGGCGGTCACCTCGTTCCGGGCGGCCTCGAGCTGGCGTTCGAGCCGGGCGATCACCTCGGCCGCCTCGCCGTGCACGCCGTGCTGGCTCTCCAGGAAACGATCCATGTGATCCCGGATCAGGATCACCCGGGACTGCACCGCCGTCTTCAGGGCTTCCAGATCCTCGGCATCGGCCACGCTGCGTTCGATGCCGCTGACTTCCTCGCGCACCCGGGTGTCCATGTCCCGTTCCGCCTGCTCGCTCTTCGCCTGCAGGCGGGCGGTGGTGCGGATGTCACGGTCCAGCTCGGCCAGGCGTTCGGTGAGCTGGCGCAGGAAGGCTTCCAGTTCCTGCTTCTCGCGCTGGACCTGGGCCTGCAGGCCGTTGAACAGCTCGGCGGTCGCCAGCAGGCCTTCCCGCAGCGCGGTCTCGTTGCGGCAGGCTTCGAGCCGGCGCTTGAGCAGTTCGGCCTCGGCATGCAGCGGATCGGGCCAGTGCGACTGTTCCAGCAGGCGGATCAGGGTTTCGGCCGCGTGCCGGCATTGCTCGGGTTCCGCGCCCAACGCGGCCATACCGGTGACCGGTTCCGGCGCCTGGGCTTCGTCTTCCGCCGGTGTCCTTGCCGCTTCCCGTTCGCGCCGGCGCCCGAACAGGCTGGCGATGAAACCGCCGCCCTCGTCGTCCGGCGCCGCCTCGCTTGCGCCCGGTTCGTGCGTGGCCTGCCCGTCCGGCGGCCGCCGTTCGAGCAGCAGCAGGACCAGCTCCGCCAGATCGCCGGCCACCTTGCGGGCCGCGTCCGGCGTGTCGGCCTTTTCGAGCTGGCGTTCCACGAAGCGGCGCTGGCGGGCATAGGCCTCGGGCACCGGCAGGCGCGCGAACACGGTCTTCAGGGGCGCGGCGGGATCGGCTGCGGGGCTTTTGCCGTCGTCCAGGCGGGCGATGACGCCGGAGACCTCTTCCACCAGCTTCTGCAGGCGGTGGGGATTGCGCTCGTTGCGCAGGGCCCGGCGCAGATCGTCCAGCAGCCGGTCGAGGGCCGGATCGCGATGATCGGCGGCCAGCGTGAGACGGGTAGCGAGCCGGCGCAGCAGCGCCTCGGTCTCGCCCCAGGCCTTCTCCTTTTCCTCCAGCTCGGCCAGCGCGTCGTAGTACTTGCGCTGCCAGTGATCCGCCTGGCGGCTGCCGCCGTCCCGGGCCATGGCTCAGGCTTTCACCCGGTGCATGAACTGGTCGAAATCGGGCACTTCCGGCGACGCCAGCCGGGTGAGGCGCACGGTCTCCGGCAGTTCGACTTCGGTCATGATGGGCAGGTGATCGGAAATGGGCTGCTCGAGGGTTTCGGCCCGCCGCACCCGCAGGGTCTCGGTCACCAGAATGTGATCGATGCTGTGCATGGGTCGCCAGCTTGGGAAGGTGCACAGGTTTTCGATGGGCTCCATGAGCCGGGTGCGACGGAACAGGCGGCGCATTTCGGGGCTGCCGCAATAGGTGTTCATGTCGCCCATGACGATGGCATGGGGATAGCGGTTGACCACGTTGGCGATATAGTCGAGCTGTTGCAGGCGTGCCCGGCGACTGAGGGCCAGATGCACCACGATCACCGCCAGCGCCTCGCTGCCGCCATGGAAGCCGGCCAGCAGCGCCTGGCGGCCCGGGATCAGGCCGGGCAGGCGCAGATCCTCGACCACGTCCGGCCGGTAGTGGCTGAGCAGGGCGTTGCTGTGCTTGGCCAGGCGGCCCAGGTTGCGGTTGACCTGGTGATACCAGAAGGGAAAGCCTGCCCGCTCGGCCAGATACTCGGCCATGTTGATGAAATTGCTGCGCAGGCTGCCGGCGTCCACCTCCTGCAGGCCGACGATGTCGAAGTGGGCCAGGCGCCGGGCGATGGCATCCAGGTTCTCCATGCGCCGCGCACAAGGCAGCACGTGCTTCCAGCTGCCGGTCACGTAGTGGCGGGGACGCTGGGTGCGGATGCCCACCTGCACGTTGTAACTGAGCAGCCGCAGGATGCGTTCGGAATGGTGTGTGGTCATGACGAGGTCGCTCATGACTGCCCTGTCAGATCGGGCAGATCATCTCGCCCAGCTTGCTGGTGAGCTTGAGATTCTCGCTGTAGTCCACCGGGCAGTCGATGATACTTACGGTATTGTCGGCCAGGGCCTTTTTCAACGTGGGCAGCAACTGTTCCCCTTCGGTGATGCGATAGCCCTTCGCGCCGAAGGCCTCGGCGTATTTCACGAAATCGGGGTTGGTGAAACGCACATTCGACGGCCGGCCGAACTGGTTCATCTGCTTCCATTCGATCAGCCCGTAACCGCTGTCGTTCCAGATCAGGATCACGAAGGGCGTGTTCAGGCGCAGCGCGGTCTCGATCTCCTGGGAGTTCATCATGAAACCGGCGTCGCCGGTGACCGCCACCACCTTGCGATCGGGCAGGGCCAGCTTGGCGCCGATGGCGCCGGGCACGGCGATGCCCATGCTGGCGAAGCCGTTGGAGATCAGACAGGTGTTGGGAAACTCGCAACGGAACATGCGCGACATCCACATCTTGTGGGCACCCACGTCGGAGATGGCGATGTCCTCCAGATCCATGGCGGTGCGCAGATCCCAGATGATCTTCTGCGGCTTCATGGGCACGCTGACATCGTCCTTGTGCTGGTTCATTTCCTCGATCAGGGCCTCGCGCAGCGCGCGCATGGCGTTGCCCGTGGAAGGGGTGGCCACTTCCATGATGCGCAGCAGGGAATGCTTGATGTCGCCGGTGACGCCCACTTCCACCGGATAGTAGGCATCCACCTCGGCCGGCGACTGATCGATGTGCACGATGGTGCGATCCCGGGTGGGATGCCACAGATAGGGATGGTATTCCACCAGGTCGTAGCCGATGCAGATGATCACATCGGCCTTGGAGAAGCCACAGCTGATGTAGTCGTTGGCCTGCAGGCCGGCCGACCCCAGGGCCATGGGATGCTTGAAGGGAATCACGCCCTTGGCCATGAAGGTGTTGGCCACGGGAATGCGCAGGCGCTCGGCGAAGTCGGTGAGCTGCTGCCAGGCCTTGCCCCGGATCACGCCGTTGCCGGCGAGGATCATGGGATTCTTGGCGTTGGAAATGATCTCGGCGGCGCGCTCCACCTTCTCCCGCGGCGGCTCCGGCGAGGTGGCATGCTTGACCTTCAGGGGCGCCGCGTCGATCTCCATTTCGGCGATGTTTTCCGGAAACTCGATGAAGCAGGCGCCGGTCTTCTCGGCCTGGGCCAGCTTGAAGGCCTTGCGCACCACTTCGTTGATCACGTCCGGGGTGAGGATGCGCGAGGAATACTTGGTGATGGGCTGGAAGATCAGCTCCAGGTCCAGCACCTGGTGGGACTCCTTGTGCAGGCGGTGGGTACTGGCCTGACCGGCGATGGCCACCACCGGGGCGTGGTCGAGATTGGCGTCGGCCACGCCGGTGATCAGGTTGGTGGCGCCGGGGCCAAGGGTGGCCAGGCACACGCCAGCCTTGCCGGTGAGACGGCCATAGACATCGGCCATGAAGGCCGCGCCCTGTTCGTGGCGCACGGTGACGAACTCGATGGACGAGTCGAGCAGGGCATCCATGACATCCAGGTTCTCCTCACCCGGTATGCCGAAGATGTATTCGACGCCCTCGTTCTCCAGACAGCGGACGAACAGTTCCGCGGCTTTCATGCTCCACTCCTTTGTCGTCGGCCTGCCGGATCCTATCGGCGGGCGATGGGCTTTCTTGAACGGACGACCCGTGTCGTCACTTTGCCTTGCGCAGCCGCTTTCGCTCCAGGGCAATCAGGTGATCGGCCACCTTCAGCATGCCCTGGTGACCGTTGGCCAGCGGCCCGTCGGTGCGGTAGGTGCCCTGGATCACCAGGCTGGGTACGCCGTCGATGCCATAACGCCGGGTCAGTTCGGTGGCCCGGCGCAGCTTCACGTCCACGGCGAAGGAATTGAACACCTGATCGAAGGCCTTGCCATCCACGCCGTTGTCCACGAACAGCTTGCGAATGGCCTGGGGCGTGTTGAGCTTCTGGTGCCTGACGTGCATGGCATCGAACAGCACCGGGTGCATCCTGTCCAGGACCTTGAGCAACTGGGCCGTGTAGTAGGCCTTGGCGTGCAGGGCCCAGAGGGGATTGAACACCGCCGGTACCCGGCGGAAGACCACGTCGTCCGGCAGCTTCTTCACCCAGGCTTCGAGCAGGGGCTCGAAGCGGTAACAGTGGGGACAACCATACCAGAACAGCTCCACCACCTCGATCTTGCCGGCAGGCACTTCGGTTGGCACGGGTGGCGAGATGCGCTTGTATTCGATGCCTTCGTCGTATTCGGCGCGGGCCGACAGACTCAGCAACAGGGTCAGCGCCAGGAACAGCACGCGGGAGAGTTTCATGCAGCCTCCTTACGGGAATGGGGAAACCGGCATCCGGCGCCGGTCGTGGTGCGATTCTAGCAAACCGGCCATGGCACGCCATGCACCGTTGCGTGTTTCGGCCCGGGTCTCAAGGTAGGGCGAGCGGCACCGGGAAAAGTTCCGTGGTCGGCAAAAGAAAAGGGGGCGGTTCGACCGCCCCCTTTCCGTCACTGCCGATGAACGTCCGTTCGGCGTTCAGTGCAGGCCCTGCACGTAGGAGGCCACCGCTTCGATTTCCGCATCGGTCATCCGGGCTGCGATGTTCTGCATCATCTTGGCCGGATCGTTGGTGCGGGCTCCGCTGCGGAAGTCCTTGAGGGCCTTGGCCACGTAGGGGGCATGCTGACCGCCGAGGCGCGGGTACTTGGCCGGTGGATTGCCGGCCCCGGTCGGACTGTGGCAGGCCATGCAGGCCGACACGCCCGACTGCTTGTTCCCGCCCCGGTAGATCTTCTCACCCAGGCCGACCAGCTTTTCATCGGCGGCGCCGATGTCCGGCTTCTGGGCGGCGAAGAAGGCGCCGAGATCCGCCATGTCCTGCGGCGACAGGCTGGCCACCTGGGCGACCATCAGCGGCTCGGTACGCTTGCCGCTCTTGAAGTCGGCCAGTTGCTTGGCAATGTAGTCGGCACCCTGCCCGGCCAGCTTGGGCCAGGCGGGATTGGTGCTGACGCCATTGACGCCATGGCAGGCGAAGCAGGCCTGGGCCTTGGTCTTGCCCGCTTCCGGATCGCCGGCCGCCTGGGCGGAAACCGCAACGGCCAGCAGGGTGATGACGGAGATCAGCGCTTTATACTTCATGAAATGAATCCACCTTGGGACGTTCGAGGGATGGAAGGTCGGCTCACTGACTGTTCGCGACCATGTAGTCGACGGCCGCCTTCACGTCGGCATCGCTGAGGTCGGTACGGCCGCCCTTGGCCGGCATGACACCGCTCTTGCCCTTGAAGCCGTGAATGGCGTGCTTGTAGAGGGTCTCCTTGCCCTGCTTGATGCGCGGAGCCCAGGCGGCCTTGTCACCGAACTTGGGTGCGCCGGCGGCGCCGGTTCCGTGGCAGGCGAAGCAGGCCATCTTGTAGGTCTTCTCGCCGGCATCGGCCATGGCGGCACCGGTGGCGCCCATCAGCATCAGGCCGGCTGCGGCCACAGTCAGGATCTTCTTCATCTTTTCTCTCCTCGTGTCACGTGTTTGCCGCCTTGGCGGCTTCGTTGTTCTGCCCGATGCAGCCACAGCGGTTGCGCGGGCACGACACCTGCCCTGCATCGAATTGCCTCGGGGAGGCGAACCTTATTCCAAGGCCACCGGCAGGGTCAAGCTGGCGGCCATTATACCCCAGCCGTTATCAGGGAAAAGCGAAGCGGGCTGTTTCCCGCCGGGAAAATCCGTACACTGTTCAGCTGCCGTTCAGGCTGGCCATGATCGCGAAATGCGGTTTTTTCCGGGATTTGGCCTGACCGCCGGTAATGGCGCCGTACGCTGGCAGCGGCCATGCCGGAACGCCGATGAAAACTGATCTGGATCAAACAATGACCAGATCACCGCCCTGGAGCCTGCATGTCCTGCTCGTCCTTCGCCCACGTCCGCTTTCTGCTCAGTGTGCCCGATCCGCGCCAGGCACCGCCGGATGCCGGATTCGAGGTGGCCTTTGCCGGCCGTTCCAACGCCGGCAAGTCCAGCGCCCTGAACCGCATCACCGGCCGCAAGTCGCTGGCCCGCACCTCCAAGACACCCGGCCGCACCCAGCATCTGGTGTTCTTCGCCGTCGACGGCAACCGGCGCCTGGTGGATCTGCCGGGCTATGGCTTCGCCCGTGTGCCGGAGAAGGTCCGCCGCCACTGGGGCGAGGCCATGGAGCGCTACCTGACCGGCCGCCGGTCCCTGCGCGGGCTCATCCTGCTGATGGACGTGCGTCATCCGCTGACCGACTTCGACACCCAGATGCTGACCTGGTGTCAGCATGCCCGCATGCCGGTCCACGTGCTGCTGACCAAGGCCGACAAGCTCAGGCGCGGCCCGGCCACCAATACCCTGCTGCGGGTACAGCGGCATCTGGCCGACTATCACGACACCAGCGTGCAGCTGTTCTCGGCGCTCAAGGGCATCGGGGTCGAAGAGGCCCGTGAGCGGATCTGCGCCTGGCTGGAAATGCCCGACCCATAAAAAAGAACCCCGGAACCGGGGTTGGGATGTGGGGAAACGGGCAGAGATGTTCCGGGGTCAAGTCGCACTCTTCCGGTACGGGCATCAGGAGGACAGGTCGGAACCACCGGAAGAAGCACTGCCGTTGGATTTCAGTCTAGCCTGCCGGCCGCCGGCGGCGAGCCGGAGAATGTGAACCATTGTTAAATCTCGCCGAACCCGGTTTCCGGGCAAAAAAAACCCCGGAACCATGTGGGGATAGACAGGGTGTTCCGGGGCAAGTCTCAGCCCGGCTTGGGGGGTCCGGGCCATTATTCCCACTAGGGAGGGTTGCGGGAATAGTGCTTGGCTGCACACGAACTGAGACCGGGGTACGGCCGGAAAGTTCACGGCCGGGACGAAAAAATGTCCCTGTCTGGATTCAGGACAAGTCCGGCCAGCCTGCCTCCCTCAGCGCCTTCGGCCGGGCCAGGAACCGCAGCTCCCCACCGCGCCGCGTCAGCAGACGCCCCTCCGGCACCGTGAAACCGGCGACCGCCGCCGTGGTCATCAGCTTGCCGCTTCGGGTGCGGTCCGGCGACGTCCCGGCCAGCCAGGCAACCAGTTCGTCCAGCCCCGGGTTGTGCCCCACCAGCAGCAGGCCTTGCCGTCCATCGCGCAGCCGGTCGCCAACGAGGCGCGCCAGGGTGTCGCGATCCGCCAGGTACAGCGCATCGCGGTAGTCGATACGCTCGACCGGAAAGCCCCAGGCCGCGGCCACGAGGCTGGCGGTCTGACGGGCACGACGCGCCGGCGAGGCCAGGATCGTCTCCGGCGGTGCCGACTGGCGGGCCAGCCATTCGCCCATGGCCCGGGCATCGCGCTCGCCACGGGCATTGAGCGGGCGGTCGAAGTCGGGACGGGGCTCATGCCAGTCCGATTTGGCGTGACGCATCAGCCACAGTTCGGCCATGTTGCCCTCCTCGGTTTCGCCGCCGGGTTTTCAGCTTGATTTCAGGCCCGGGAGTGATAGTGTTGCCCTGCCCTGGATCCAACGCAAACGCCCAACGGGGGAACCCATCATGTCGAGAACACGATTGCTGTTTCGCGGCCTCGCCGGCAGTCTTGCCCTGCTCCTGCTCGCCGGCCTCTGGCCCACCGAAAGCCTGGCGATTCCCGCCTTTGCCCGCAAGTACGATCTGAGCTGCGCCGCCTGCCACGCCGCCTTTCCGCGCCTCAACGAGTTCGGCGAGCAGTTCGTGGCCAGCAACTACCGGCTGCCCAACTGGAAGGACGGCACCATCACCGGCGGCGATGACATGATGGCCCTGCCCAAGTCGGTGCCACTGGCCCTGCGCACCCAGGCCTATATGCAGTATCGGGACGCCAGGGCGATCGATGTCGACACGGGCGAGGAAGTGAGCGCCAACACCGACATCCAGGCGCCCTATCTCATCAAGCTGCTCTCCAGCGCCCCGCTGTCGGAGAACATCAGCTACTACTTCTACGGCATCTTCGCCGAAAAGGGCGGCAACGGCGAGGTCATCATCGAGGATGCCTGGTTCTCCTACGCCAACCTGTTCGATACCGATGTCGGCCTGATGCTCGGCCAGTACCAGGTCTCGGACCTGATGTTCCCCCGCGAGACGCGCCTGACCTTCCAGGATTTCATGGTCTATCGCATGGCCGGACTGACCTACGATCGAGGCCTGCAGTTCGGCACCGCCTTCGGTCCCGTGTCGGTGGATCTGGGCTGGGTCAACGGCAACGGCATCGAGGACAACTACAGCATCAACAGCCCCGGCTACAAGCGCCCGGATCACCTGTTCGACAACGACAACGGCAAGGCCTTCTACGGGCGACTCGGCTTCGATCTTGCCGTGATGAACGTGGGCCTGTTCGGCTACAGCGGCAGCCAGAAAAACGCCATCAGCGGCTCCACCGCCCGTGGCACCCGGGACACACCCAAGCTGGCCTGGGGCGTGGACTTCTCCGGCAAGATCGGCGACAAGAC
>Ga0256832_1001684_pt1 | contig 15087 bp, 12 predicted proteins | sample 134614metaG_FD_190534 | JGI IMG/M metagenome (GOLD analysis project Ga0256832, IMG submission 190534) | Hydrothermal vent microbial communities from Lau Basin, Pacific Ocean - 134-614 | ecosystem: Environmental > Aquatic > Marine > Hydrothermal vents | place: Pacific Ocean: Lau Basin | collected...
GGAAGAATTATTCGCTTCACTCACTGTTTACTTCTACAGCATTATTTAGACTCTTAACTATGTTATGTTTTAACATACCACATATAAGAATCTCAAAGTTCATAGAACTAAGAAAAGTAAGAACGGAAAAGAGAACAGAAAGAATTAACTAACTCTTAATTCTTAACTCTTCACTCTTAACTAAAAAGTAAAAACTCCGTCTTTACTTTTCTTAGAGGTGGGCTTAGAGGGAGGGTCATACCCAGCTCCATTCCGAACCTGGAAGTCAAGCCTCCCATCGCCGATAATACTTACTCTGTCTGAGTTGGGAATGTAGGTCGCTGCCTCTTTGATATTCTTTTCTTCTTTTTTTATTTCAACTTTATTTTACTATTATTTTTTTTCAAATACTACTCTTTTTTACTATTTTTTTCTTCAATGAAATTGAACCTACGGTTTTTTTAGCTAAAATACGTCAGACTTTATAGAGAATGGATTTAACTAATGGACGCATACGAGTATAGTGAACTTTTAAAAAAACTTACTATTAAAATGGAAAATATAAAAAATATTGTTAAACCCGATAATATTATTTCACGTTTAGATGAGATTAATGAGATGCAACAAGATGCAGACTTCTGGAGTGATGCAAAAAGAGCTTCTGCTATTTCGCAAGAGAAGACAAAGTTAGAACGAATACTTGAAAAATATGAACATGCTCATGCTTCGGTATATGATGCTGTGGAGTATTTTGAGATGGCAAAGGTCGAGTCAGATGATGAGACCATAGAGATGCTCTATGAGGAAGCTGATAGTTTAAATGAGAGTATTAATACCTTAGAAGTTCAAATGATGCTTAGTGGGGAACATGACTTAAACAATGCTATTATCTCTATACATCCAGGAGCTGGTGGAACTGAGTCTCAGGATTGGGCAAGTATGCTCTATAGAATGTATCTACGTTGGGCTGAACGTAAAGGGTTTAAAGTCGAAGAGCTTGATTATCAGGCAGGTGATGAAGCAGGTATTAAAGATGTAAGTTTTATTATCAAGGGTGAGAATGCTTACGGTTATCTAAAAGTAGAAAATGGTATTCACCGTTTGGTTCGTATCTCTCCATTTGATTCTAATGCTAAGCGTCACACCTCTTTTTCATCTGTAATGGTCTCTCCAGAGATTGATGATGATGTAGATATTGTGATTGAAGATAAAGATATACGCATAGATACTTACCGTGCAAGTGGTGCAGGGGGACAGCATGTTAATAAAACAGAGAGTGCTATTCGTATTACCCATATTGAGACTAATATAGTGGTTCAGTGCCAAAATGATAGAAGCCAACACAAAAACAAAGCAACTGCTATGAAGATGCTAAAGTCTCGTCTCTATGAGTATGAAATGGAGAAGAAACAGATTAAAATGGATGGAGTAGAAAAAAGTGATATCGGGTGGGGACATCAAATACGTTCCTATGTTATGGCTCCATATCAACAAGTAAAAGATGTACGTTCTAATATACCTTATTCAAATGTTAATGATATATTAGATGGAAATATTGATAAAATAATAGAAGGAGTTTTGATAAGTCAAAATACTACAATAAATAATTAATATTAAACAGTCATATACTATTGGATTTGATTGTCATTTAAAGTCTTATACATTAAGTAGTGAGATAAACTGTTTCTTTGGATTCCTTTCTACTATTCTAAAGATAATGGTGGAAATATGATTAATGGTTGTTATATTGGAGTAAAAGATGGATATAGTAGAGGCTATTTAAGACCATAGGTAATGGATATTATTAAAGAATAGTTATTTCATCTCCTATGTGTATATAGCCTGATTTTACTACTTTTGCAAATATTCCTCTGTCATCTTTTAGAAGTTTGGGTAGTTTTGTATCTATTTTTGTAAGGCTTTTGCATAGTGTACAGTTTTGACTGATTTCTAGAGTTGTTACTTCACCTATTTTTATTTGTGTTCCTGTAGGTAGGTCATATGGATTGTAGTCTATAAGTATGTTTTCACCTAATTCACCATAATTAATGGATATATTATTTTCTTGTGCCATACTATAGCTTTTAATAGAGCTAATAAGAACAGAGCGATTGATGTCTTTGCTATAGAACTTATCATCTATAACACCAGAATGGTCAAGATATAATCTCTCTTTTAATATTCTATTAGAACTATTCTCCTGTGAAATAAATAGTTTTATGACTTTACCGACTACTTGATTATGCTGTTTTTTTGTATTAGAAATATTGCTTTTCATTTTAAAAGAGTCTTTTTGTGAGTTAGAGTGATTTTTAGAAAATTTCTAAATTAAAACAATTCATTGTTATGAATTCTATTAATTCAGTAGTTTGAACCAACTCCCAAAAGGGAGAAGGATAGACTTATTTAAGTCCCTTAACTTTTTTAGATTCAGTAACTTCTTTACCTGAAAGGTCTTTCCAGTACATTGTAAGTTCATCACCCTTTTTTACACCTTCAGCAGGTGCTTCAAATTTAATAATTGGGTTTTTTGATAAGAATTGACTTGTTGACGCTTCAAATACAATTCTATCTCCAATTTTACCTGTTACATAAGTGATAAAGTTTGCATCAACACCTTTTTTCTTTGCAATATTATATGTAATCATGTCATGTTTCATTTGAACTTTACACTTAAGAGTGTCACCTTTAACTTTTGCTTTAATTTTCATGTTTGCCATGTTTATTCCTTTATGTTATCTTCGTAATATTCTAAAATCAGTTTTATGTTGAAAAGGGATTAACCTTCACAACCACCAAGAGCAACGTCTAGTTTTTTACTTACTTTGTAAAATTTACCATCGGTACCTTCTCCAACTAAAGTAATCTCTCCAGATTTTGCCATTTTTATTTTAGTCATGTAATTAACGGTTTTAACATCAGCAGGAATAGTAAATGCAGCTACTGCAGCTTCAGGGTTAGCATCTTGGAAAAGGGCTAAAGATTTAAGTTGAACATCACTTTTCATACCAACAGGGATAGCTCCACCATTTGATGCAATTTTAGGAACGTTGATACTAAGACCTGATTCTTCTGGTTTAATATCACCATAAAGTGCTTTTATAGCTTCATCTACTTTGTGTGCCTTCCATGTGTCTGGTTTATCTTTTCTAAAATCAAAAGCACTTACACTTGCTGGAACTAGTGCTACTGCAGCTAGACCTAAACCTAAAAATTTTCTTCTTTCCATATTGGAATCCTTTCATTTGTGGTTAAATTGATAACACGATTTTAAATAAAAATTGTGTTAAATTTGTTGTTTGTTATAACTTTCAGTATAGTTTTAACTATAAATTAAAACCATACTTCTTTGTCAATCCACAAGAAGTATATGTACTTATTGTGGATGGGTTGTGTAATTAAAAACTACTTGGCTTCTTCTATCATGTAGTCAATGATTTCTTTGATTTTATCATCAGGTAATGATGTTCCACCTTTTGGAGGCATCGCATTTTTACCATGTATAGCATTGGAATAGACAGTATCTTTACCTTGCTTAAGTACTTTCTCCCAAGCTGCTTTATTTCCTAGCATTGGTGCACCCATAGAGTCCGTACCATGACAGATAGCACAGTGCTTCTCATAACCTGCTTTACCTGGATGTTCAGCTTTTGCACCTTTTGGTGCAGCAGGAAGAGATTTCTCATTACTTAAAGGTGGTGTAAAGTCAGATATTGCCATTTTGATTTTTTGAACTTTTGCTTCACCATCAAAACAGTCTTTCATACATCTTGTACCATTACCATAGTTACTTACATCATCATAGAATGCACGTACATTGTCTGGACCTTTTGGACCATCAATGTTCGGAATAAATCCATCTTTATTTGGCATTTTAATCTTTAAGAATTTTTCTCTATCGAGAACATACTCATCTTCTACTGCTTCACCATCAATTTCAAGTTCATTGATGCTAAGGATATATGCAGAGATTGCATAAACTTCATCATCTGTTAATGACATTGGTGCTGGATGAGGCATACCAGTTTTAATATACCACCATAATGTACTTGCATTTGGCCAGTATGAACCAAAAGTACGTTTTGGACCTTCATCATTTCCATTAACACGTTGATTTACTAAAGTTTTTTGCATCTCATAAGCATTTCCAGCTGTAAGTTTAGGGTATGAACCAGAACCAGCACCAAAGTCACCATGACAAGATACACATTTTTCTTCGTAAAGCTCTTCTCCATCTTCTACAGAACCTGAACCCTCAGGAAGACCTGTACCATCAGGCATTACATCGATATCCCAAGCTTTAATCTCATTTGCAGTTGCTGGTTTACCAAATTTAATAGCTGCTTTATGTGCTTTTTCATTTACTGCATATGCACCTGTTTTTCCATTAACGATTGGGTAAGTTACACCACCGTCAATAACTTTTTTACCATTTGCATAGGTTCTCTTTACAGAGTCTGAAACTTCAGCTTTTGCTGGACCTACTGAACTTGAACTCTTTTCAACTTTTGGAGCTTTGGCTTTTTTATCATTGTCACTTGATGCATTACATGCTGTTCCTAAAAGAACAACCGATGCTACAATAGTAGATGTGATAATTTTTTTATGATAAGACTTGAACATTTGTTACCTCCCCGTTTGCTGCTACTGCCCATGTATGGATACCATTTCTATGGTAAACACCTTCAACACCAACGGTATCTCTCTCTTGTTTAACTGATGGCTGAATATGACCTGCATCATCTCTTGCACGAGTTGATAGAAGTAAATCTTTACCTTCATATTTATATATGTAAGAGAATCTAGTCCATGATTTTTCAAGAACAAGCCCTTTTAATGAAGCCTCTTCCCAGTTTTTACCACCGTCAAACGAGATATCAACACCTTTGATAGTTCCCATACCTGACCAAGCCAGACCTTCAATTTCTACTAAGTCACCTTTTTTCAAGTCTTTCCATGGTTTCTCTGGACAAGGAGAAGTGATAACTGAATTTACTTCATTTGCATAGAAGTGCTGGATTGCTTTTCCACCATTTTTTGTAAGAGCTGTATATTTAGCAGTCTCCTCTTTTGCATAGAATGGCTCAGATGCAAACTCGAGTCTACATAACCATTTAACACATAAATTACCTTCCCAACCTGGAACAAGTAATCTAATAGGGTAACCTTGTTCTGGACGTAGTGCTTCACCATTTTGTCCCCAAACGATCATTGCATCATCAAGAACTTTATCTACAGGAACGGTTCTTCCCATATGAGAGTTATCAATACCTTCTGCAAGCATCCATAAAGCTTCTTTTTTAAGACCTAAATCTTTAATAATGTCTTTAATGTATACACCTGTCCACTCTGCATTTGACATAAAGCCTTTTGCAAATTGAATAGAGTTAAACTGAGGACCTCTCCACTCTGGACCACCATTAGCTGGACACTCAATAAAGTGAACTCTAGAAACATTAGGATATTTTTTGAGTTCATCCATTGTTAAAACAATTGGCTTTTCAACTAATCCATGAATCATAAGTCTATGTTGGTTAGGGTCAATAGTTGGTGTACCACCATGACATCTATTAAAGAAAAGACCATTTGGTGTGATGATTCCAGATAAGTCTTGAATCGGAGTTACAGCAATTGATGCTTGCATGTTTCCTGATGACAAGATATCTGTAGTTCTTCTGGTTACATTATGCTCATATGGAGATGGCATACCATATCTGTTTTTAGTTACAGGGGCACCCAATTCTAAACTCCAAGGTTTTTCCTCTAAGATGTTTTTATCATCTTCAGGGTTTGCTTTTGCATGCTCACTTGCATCAGCAAGAACAGTTGTAGCTACAACAGCACCAGCTGAATAAGCAGCAGCTTTTCTGAAAAAATCTCTTCTACTGGTTAGTGCTGCAGCTTCTTCTGCCATAGTATCTAACTCTATTTGTGAAGTATTATTCATTTATCCTCCTTTTAGATTTGGTACTACATAATTATCTGTAATACTCGGAACATGACGATTATATGTAATAAGATTTTAAATGTCAAGTGATTCAATTTATATTCCAAATGAATAAGAATCATATATAAAACTAATTTTTATTGTTGACATTAAATAGTTATTATTATAATAACTATTTTTGATGTAAAATGGTGAAAATCTATTCAATAGAAGATAAAATAGTTTAAATTTCTCTATTTCAAGCAGTTTGTTATGAAAAAATTTGATAGATTAATTTTATTTTTATGAATATAATTGATTTGACTCCTTGTGTATAAATGAAACATTAAAGCGTGTAAAGTGTGTTTTAAAGTGTTTTCAAATGTTTTATTGGTTCACTTATTTAGTTAAATATTTATAAGTAGGTATGAATATGATTACCAATATGTTCTTTTTATACATCTTTTAATACGAAAAATCATATTTTTTTTAAATTAATCATTTATTAATTTTATTTTTATTATCATGTTTTATAAGTTAAATTTATTAGATAATTTTAACATATAGAAAATGTGAATACTCACATACAACAAAAAGGATAAGAATGAAATTTGAAAAATTTTCTAAGGTATTAGCAGGATTATTGTTAACAGTAGGTATTGCACAGGCAGACTTAACAGCAGAACTTCATGGGATAAAAGGAAATGCAGATGCACAATCAAAAGAATTTTTAAAAAAAATTGATGCAGTTGGCTTTCAATGGGCTGGGAATGATAATATTCAAATTCCTTATTTTAAAAAATTTCATGATAAAAACCTTGATCTTTTGAGTTTCTTTACGGTAACAAACTTAGATGTTATGAGAGAGCTTCTTCTTAAAAATCCAGACTTTGGTGCTTATGCTCCATATAACATGCTTTTTTATAAACTTTTAGATGCTAAAGAGAAAATAACATGGTTTGGACATCTTGATGCAGATTTAATGTTAAATATCATTGGTGAGAAAGATGAAGCAAATAGAAAAACTTTTAAAGATATGGTCGCGAGTTTAGATGAAGTAGCGATGAAAGAGTTGAAACCAACAGAGTCTAAAAAACTTGAGTATACAGATAAGCTTCCAGAGCAACCTTTAACTAAAATGGTTATGAAATTACCTGATAATTTAAAAGATACTGATGCGATTACTGAATGGACAGAAAATTGGGTTGAGACGCATGATGGTGCTTTTGTGAAAAATGAGTTCATTATTGCTGGTTTTTTAGATTTTAAATTAGAGTATGATGATGCAGAAAAAGAGTTTTCTAAATATGATGCTTATTGGGTTTCTTCACTATGTCATTTTAAATTCTCTAACTCAATTTTTAACCATGGTGAACCACAAGCTGGTCTCTTTGCTCCATGTTCAGTCTATTTTTATGTTCCAAAAGGTTCAAAAGAACTTCATGTAGGTTATGCCAATGTTAAAAACTGGTTAGCAACAGCAGGAATAAAAGATGAGGCTATGAGAAAGAGTATTGAAGAAATTGATAAAAAAGTTGTTGAAACATTTAAAGGTCTAGGTTTTGAACTTGAAAATGCGTCTGATACTAAAAAAGAAGCTCCTGCTAAAAAAGCTGCGTAATGCACATTAATAAAGGGTAGAATAGAACTTCTACTCTTTATTTTCAGATGATTTTATCTCTTCTTGCTTTTTCCGTTCTTCTTGTTCTTTTCGCTTCAGGTCTTCGTACCATTTTTGCTCTTGTATTTTAGCCATTCTTTGTCTTTCTGTTATGCGTAGCTTCTCTTTTAATGCTTTCATTGCAGGTTTTCTGTTTGGAGACATTTTTGGACATTTAAAAACCACATTATCATCTCCATTTTCAAAAATAATGTGAATGGCATCATCTTTATATAGAACATTTCTCATTTGAGAGTAGTAACGCTCTACACACTCTCCAGGTGCTTTAACAGGTGCACATTTTTTAGGAAGAGGTCCTAGCTTTGGTGCTAGAAGGTTAAATGGTGTTGCTGATTGACAAATACTAAAGTATTCACGTGATAAAATTAGAGCCTCTAGTTTTCTCTCTGCAATAATGGGCTGTTTTTTAGGATTTGATTGAAAAAGAGGATAAGCTATTTTTTTAGTACCAACAGGAAAATAGAATACAACTTCATCTGTACACATATTATTACTCTCTTTAGAAAAAATTTGTATTTGATCACCTTCAAAACTAATCTCTTTTTCTATACCAGCTTTAATAGCATCTTCAAACTCAGTAAGTACTGCTTTTGCTTTTGCTTCAAAAGCATAATAACTTTTACGAGAAAAGTAAAAGAAAGCTATTGTAATAAACGAAAAAAGTATACTAATATATACCCCAATTTCTACATGGAATTTTACATACATAACGTAGCTATATGCAATTATAGTAAATAGACCAAGTGTTATCCATGCAAATCTCATACTATTTGACCAAAAAAAATCAGTCCAATTACGTATGAAAATTTCTCTTTTTACTTTTCTACAGGCCGCCTTATTGGACAGTACTGTAGTTTGTTTAGCGAGTTTCATTTGTATCAGTATTAAAATAAAACTAAGTAAGACAATGAGTACGATTCCTGCAAGAGCAAGTGCAATGTATCCTATAATTTCATGCATAATGAGTACCTTCTCCCAATTTTTAATTACTATTATATCAAATTTTGATGTTTATCGTTAGTAATGGTTGCTATTTCTAAAAAAATTCTGTTACAATTCAAAAAAATATTGAATGGGTGATAGAGATATATGAAAAATTTAATTATCGTTGAGTCCCCAGCAAAAGCCAGAACCATCTCTGCTTTTCTTGGAAAAAATTATAAAGTTATTGCTTCAAAAGGTCATATTAGAGATTTGCCTAAGAGTTCATTTGGAATTACTGTAGATGAAGATGGTGTGTTTGTACCTAAGTATTCTATTTCCAGAGATGTAAATCCTATTGTTAAAGAGTTAAAAAAGTTGGCAAAAGAGGCAGAAACGGTCTATATCGCGACCGATGAAGACCGTGAGGGTGAGGCGATTGGTTATCATATTGCAATGGCAATAAAAAAAGACCCAGCATCTTTGCCTAGAATTGTTTTTCATGAAATTACTAAAACAGCTATTCAACATGCTCTTAATAACCCTAGAAAACTTGATATGGATTCAGTTAATGCTCAACAGGCAAGACGACTACTTGATAGAATTGTGGGGTACAAGCTCTCACCACTTTTAGCAAGTAAAATTCAAAAAGGTTTAAGTGCAGGGCGTGTTCAGAGTTCAACACTTAAAATTGTTGTTGATAGAGAGCGTGAAATAAAAGCCTTTAAGCCTGAAGAGTATTGGACTATTGATGGTCTGTTTGAGAAAAATATCGACTCTAGTATCTACTCTTTTGAGGGTAATAAACTCGATAAAATGAGCATTAAAAATGAAGCAATGGCAACAGAGATTGTTCAGTCGGCTGTTAAAGAGAATTTTGTGGTGGAGTCTTTAGAGAAAAAAGAGCGAAAAAGTAAAACTCCACCACCATTTATGACCTCTACTTTGCAACAGGCAGCTTCTACACAGCTAGGGTTCTCTCCTAAAAAGACCATGATGGTAGCACAAAAGCTCTATGAAGGTGTCAAAACTGACAAGGGAAATATGGGGGTAATTACCTATATGAGAACCGATAGTTTAAACTTGGCAAAAGAGGCTGTAGAAAGTGCTCGTGAGTACATTCAGAGCAATTTTGGTGATGATTATTTACCTGCTAAAGCTAAAAATTACAATACCAAGTCAAAAGGGGCACAAGAGGCTCACGAAGCAATTCGTCCTACGAGGGTTGATTTTTCACCAGTAGTTGCAAAGGACTATTTGGGTGCAGATGAATTTAAACTCTATCGTCTTATCTATAACCGTTTTTTAGCTTGTCAAATGACTGAAGCGAGACTTGAGTCTCAAACGCTTCTTTTTAAAGGTGAAAAATCTGTCTTTAAAGCAAGTGGAAGAAAGCTTCTTTTTGATGGTTTTTATAGAGTTACAGGTTATAGTGACAAAGATAAGCTTTTACCAGAACTTAAAAAAGGTCAAGAAGTTACTTTAGATGATATTAAGTCAGAGCAACACTTTACTGAGCCACCTGCACGTTATAATGAAGCAAGTCTTATTAAAAAGCTTGAGTCATTGGGAATAGGGCGACCAAGTACCTATGCTCCTACAGTTACTATTTTGCAAACTAGAAAATATATTGAGATTGAGAAAAAGAGAATTCACCCTACGGAAGTGGCTTTTACTGTCATAGAGATGCTTGAAGAGCATTTTGCAGAGATTGTTGACTCTGCATTTACCTCAAATATGGAAGCTAAACTTGATGAGGTAGATGAAGGTAAGTTGGATTGGCAAAAAGTTTTAGCTGATTTTTATGAACCATTTATGAAAAAAATTGTTGAGGGTAAAGAGAAGATTAAAAGTAAAAAGATGGCGATTCCTACAGGAGAGATGTGTCCAAAGTGTGGGCATGAGCTTCTTAGAAGAAAAGGGCGTTATGGTGAATTTATAGCATGTGGAAACTTTCCGAAGTGTAAATATACTACAGACTTAGAAGGGAATGCACCACCTGAGCCTGAAAAGACAGACAGACCATGTGAAAAGTGTGGTGAGATGATGGTGATTAAAGATAGCCGTCGTGGTAAGTTTTATGCTTGTTCTGCTTATCCAAAATGTAAAAATGCACAGCCTTTGGTTCCACCAAGAGAGTTGGCTATCCCTTGTCCTAAGTGTGGTTCTAAACTGCATGAAAAAGAGGGAAAACGTGGTAAGTTTTATGGTTGTTCTAACTATCCTAAATGTCGTTTTATCTCAAATGGGGAACCACAAGAGCGTAAGTGTCCAGAGTGTGAAAGCATGATAGTACATAAAGTGCTAAAAACTGGAGAAGTTTATGAATGTATAGAGAAAAAATGTAAATTTAAAGAGCCTGTACCTGCTGATAAATTAAAAGGTTTAGCAACTGAAGCAGAGAAAGAGACAAGTAAAGCAGAGGCAGAATAGTATGAAGCTGGGTGTACTCTCTGATAGTCATGCCCAAACTGCTTTACATCAAGAGGCAATAGAACATCTTCTTAGTCTTGGTGTGGATTATCTTCTTCATGCAGGGGATATTATGATTGAAGAGCATCTTCAAATGTTAGAAGATGCTCCTGTTCCTTATGTTTGTGTCTTTGGTAATAATGATGCCAATTTAATCTCTCTTCAACAAAAGTATAATATTTATCAAGAGCCTTACTACTTTAAAATAAAAGAGCATAAAATTAAGATGATGCATCTACCTTACTATCTATCTGCTGATACTGACATTGTTATTTCAGGACATACCCATATGTTTGCCTGTTCAAAAACAGGAGATACACTCTATTTAAACCCTGGTGAAGTGTGTGCTAGAGAGAAGCCTTTGACAGAGTGTGCTGTTATTGAGATAGTTGATGATAAGTATAAAGTAAAGCATTATTTTAGGGAACTTTCAAAAGAGAGTTGGCAAGAACGAGAAATAGATATTTAAATCCTATTTTTATTTGTTAAATTTTGTTTATTTTAGTATAATAATCGCTTGAAAATTATTAGGAAAAAGTATGCATTATAGAAAAGATATACAAATATTAAGAGGCATATCTGTTATGCTTGTGGTTCTGTTTCACTTGGGGTTTACACTCTTTCAAAGTGGTTTTTTAGGGGTGGATGTATTTTTTGTTATTAGTGGATTCCTTATGGCAATACTCTATACTCATGACAATAAAAAAGCATTTTTTGCACGTAGAGCAAAACGTCTACTTCCTGCTTATTTTGTGGTAACCTTTTTAACTGTCTGTTCAGCCATTTTTATAGTAACTCCAAATGAGTATGCTCAAGTTTTTTCACAAAGTATCTATGCCAGTAGTTTTAGCTCAAATATAGGGTTTTGGTTACAAAATTCCTATTTTAGTAAGGCTGAATTTAACCCTCTTTTGCATTTGTGGTCATTGGGTGTTGAGATTCAATTTTATCTGATTATACCGATACTCTTTTTCTTCTTTCAATTAAATCGCTATCTTTTTATGATTATTTTACTAAGCTCTCTGCTACTCTGTTTTACTCTTTTAGGTATCTCTCCAAAAACTTCATTTTTCATGATGCCTTTGAGAATTTGGGAGTTTTTGATTGGTTATGGAATTGCTTATTATTTTACAGATTCGGGTAATGTTCGTCAAGATAGATACAGATATTTAGGTACCATTGGATTTGTTATTATCTTCTCTATTCCTCTTCTTCATGTAGATGGGGAGGCAATGAATTATCTGAAAGGACACCCTGGTCTCTATGCACTCATTATTGCTTTGGCAACAGGGCTGGTACTTGCTTTTGGACTTTTGAAAAGTTTAGAGTTCTCAAAAGTAGGTACAATCCTTGAAAAGCTTGGTCAATACTCCTACTCTATCTATTTGGTACATTTTCCTATTATTGTTCTCTATCTCTACACACCTTTTTCTGGTACAAAACTAAAACCAGAGAGTATGGTTGACAGGGGCATACTTTTTATATTGATTATTTTGGCATCAGTAGCGATGTATCATCTCGTAGAAGTGGGTTCTAAAAAGATAAAACATCTTTTAGCTTTTTTATGGGTTGCTCCTCTACTCATTATCTCTATGGCATTTGGAGGTCTAAGCATTCAAAAAAGTTTATATTCTAAAAAAGAGCTAATGATTGCTAATGCATTTAAAGATAGAGATGTTTATCGTTGTGGTAAACTGAAACGTATTTTGGAACCAAACAGTCACTATTGTAAATTAACCGATTTATCTGCTGATATGGTAAAACAGAAAATTATGCTTATTGGTAACAGTCATGCTGATAGTATTAAGCAGACATTTGCAAAAGAGGCAGAGAAGTTAAACAGTGAAGTTTTTTTTATTGTCCCTAATGAACCAATGTTTAAAGGGCAAATTGGACCTAAAGAGATTATTGATGATGCCTTGGAGTATAAGATAGATACGATTGTCTTGCATTACTCATTTGCTAAACTTCCTAGAGTATTAAAAAATATCGAAACTTTAACTATTTTAGCAGATAAACACCATATAAATGTAGACTTTATTATGCCTGTTCCTTATTGGGATAAAATAAATATTCCTAAGGCATTGTGGGAGCATAAACATGATGATGTAGCATTACCTATGCAAACAAAAAAGGAGTATATGTCAAAAAATAGAGAAAATTTTGCTTTTTTGTCAAAAATAAAATCTAAAAATTTTAAAATCTATGAGACTGCTCCTCTGTTTTGTAAAAATGAGTGTGCTTATATCAATGAAGAGGGTCTGCCACTCTATTTTGACAATGGGCATTTAACCTTAACAGGAAGTCGTTACTTAAGTGGGCTATTTCATGAAATTATAGAGAGTCATAATGTAGAATAATCTACAGAAAGAGTGAATAGTGTCTCTATTTCTAAAAGGCAAACCACTATTCAGCAAACTCTATTATAATACTTTTATGAAAAAAGAGATATTTTTATGTGCCATCAATAACATTTTGTCTGGTACTTGCCTAGAAGATTGTAAGTTTTGTACACAGAGTGTACGTTATCATGCTGATATAGAACGTTATAACTATAAATCTATTGAGACCATTGTTGAAGAAGCGAAGAGAGCAAAGTCTCATGGTGCTTTGGGTTACTGTTTGGTGACAGCAGGTAAAGGTTTAGATGATAAAAAAGTTGACTTTGTAGCCAGAGCTGCAGTGGCAATTAAAGCAGAGGTTGATAATATTAATCTCATTGCTTGTAATGGTACGGCAAATACAGAACAGTTAAAGTACCTAAAAGAGCACGGAATAGATAGTTATAACCATAATCTTGAAACTTCTGAGAACTATTATAAAACCATCTGTACCACACATACATGGTCTGAGCGTTATGAAACCTGTCAAAATGCAAAAGAGGTAGGCTTACAACTCTGTACAGGTGGTATTTTTGGTATGGGTGAGTCTGTTGAGGACAGGGACTCACTTTTAAATGCTATTGTCTCTCTCGACCCTGAGTCAACTCCATTAAACTTTTATCACCCAAATGAAGCACTACCTATAAAGAGTAGAAATATTTCACGTGATGAAGCTTTAGAGATAGTAAAAAAAGCAAGAACTCTTTTAGGTGAAGATAAACTATTAATGGTTGCAGCTGGACGTGAGCTTCTTTTTGATGGTTATGAAGAGCTTATGTTTGAAGCAGGAGCAAACTCTATGGTTATTGGTAACTATTTAACTACAGTTGGTGATGCACCCTTAAAAGATAGAAAAATGTTAGAATCATTAGGATATGGAGTGGCAACATCTTGTCATGAGTAACTCTATAGTTGTTTCTATCTTAACACTATCATTAGTTTTGGTACTCTCTCCTCATTTATCACGCCTGTTTCGTCTACCTACTGCCCCCATAGAGATTATAATAGGTTCTTTTTTAGCTTTTTTAGGAGTACTAGAAGCAAAAGAGAGTAACTTTGAACTGGTTGCCCATATTGGATTTTTATACTTGATGTTTTTAGCAGGGTTAGAAGTTAACTTAAAAAGTATTATGAAAATGCCTAAAGTTTATATTAGGCAATCTCTATATTTTATATTAATTCTTTGGTGTTTGGCACTACTTTTTGGTTTGATTTTTCATTTACACATGATATTAATTGTAGTTTTACCTCTTATATCTATAGGAATCTTAGCTACTCTATCTAAAGAGTATGGTAAAGAAGAGAGATGGATAAAGATATCTTTTTTAGTAGGAAGTATAGGGGAGGTTATTAGTATTCTAGCTTTGACTATCTTTGAAGCATCAAGTTTGGTTGGCTTTGGAGAAGAACTTTTTTATAAAATCGTTCAGCTTTTTGGTTTTATGGTGGTGATTATAGCACTGTACCTTTTTTTCAGACTACTTTTTTGGTGGTATCCTGAGTTTAAAAATATATTAATGCCAAATGATGATGGAAAGTATCAGGATATACGATTAGCGATGGGGGTTTTTTTTATTATGATTGCTATCATGAAGCAGTTGCATTTAGAGTTGGCTTTTGGTGCATTTATTGCAGGGCTTTTTATCTCTACTTTCTTTCATCATAAGCATGAACTTGAAGAGAAAATGTCAAGTTTCGGATTTGGATTTTTAGTACCTATCTTTTTT
>Ga0256832_1001685_pt1 | contig 15080 bp, 14 predicted proteins | sample 134614metaG_FD_190534 | JGI IMG/M metagenome (GOLD analysis project Ga0256832, IMG submission 190534) | Hydrothermal vent microbial communities from Lau Basin, Pacific Ocean - 134-614 | ecosystem: Environmental > Aquatic > Marine > Hydrothermal vents | place: Pacific Ocean: Lau Basin | collected...
GAGAGTTTCCCCGTATGGGTGTAAGATGCCGCTCCGAAGTCATCGGGCGGAAAGTGGATGGATGGGTCGACGGCGAAGCCGTGCGCTCGGTAGACCCTGGGAGCGCGGGGCCAGCGGAGCTGGCGGGCGCGGTGAAACCACCGCTTTCGAATGAAGAGAAACGAGCGCTCATATCCACGAAAAATGACGGCATTTCGGATAATTCGTACAACCGTGGAAAATTTTTCCCGCGTTCTTTCCCGACCTGACCGTTCGCTCGACGAGAGCGCCCTCATGACACGTGGGGCAGGGTTCGCCGGCAGCGCCCCTGGACGAAGCGTCACGAGATCGCGACCGTCGGACGCCAGGCTTTCCATCGGCATCCGGCAGCGACTCCTTGCACTCCGGATAGCGGGAACAGCCCCAGAACGGTCCCTTGCGGGATTTCCTCCGTTGCATGAAGCCTTCTCCACAACGGCAGGGATAACGTTCATCGATCTTCGCGCGAGGACGTCGGACACCTGGTTTTCCATCCTCGTCCGGCGCCGTATAGGAACACTCGGGGTACGCCGAGCAGCCCCAGAACGTCCCCTGGATCAGGCGCAAAGCGCTTCCGCAGTCAGGACAAGAAAACCTGGGTGGACCGCCGATACCCGTCTTCTCGACCGCGCCGCCGTCCGAGGCTCGAACCAGATCCGCGACCAATCGACGTACGGCCGTCTCCTGCTCGTCCAGAAAGACATCCATCGACTCCTCGCCCTGAGCGATCGCATCCAATCGCTGCTCCCATAGCGCCGTCGTCGCCGGATCCTTCACCATTTCAGGGACCGACGACACCAGCTCCCTGCCGGCAGGCGTGCTGACCAAGTCGCGTTTCCCCTGTTTCGCGATCACCCCGCGTTTCAACAGGGTCTCGATGATGCCGGCCCGAGTGGCCTCCGTTCCGATGCCCGCGGTCTCCTTGAGCACGCGCCGCAACGACGGATCCTCTACTGCCCGGCCGATCGACTTCATCGCCTGAATCAACGCGCCCTCGGTATAATGGTCCGGCGGCTTCGTCGCCTTCTCCACCACATTCGCGGACGCGATGGACACGACATCCCCCTCGGTGACCGCGGGCAAAGACGGATCGCCTTTCGCGGAGGCCTCCGGCAGGCCGAGCGCCTCGCGCCATCCCAGCACCACCGATACGCGACCACGCGTCTGGAACAACTCCCCATCCTCGAGCGCCTCGCCGGACGCCGACCGTGGCGCGGAAACCTGGATCGTCGTCGAATCGTATTCATGCGGTGGGAAGAACTGAGCCAGATACCGACGCCGGATCGCATCGAAAATCTTGAACTCGTCCTCCGACATCGCCGAGAGGTCGGCCGGCTGGGTCGTCGGTACGATCGCGTGGTGCGCCGAGATCTTTCCATCATCGAAGCAACGCGACCGACGATTCGGATCCGCGCGAGCCACTATCTCGGCCAAGCGTCCGTCCGACGCCAGAGCGGACAGCACGGACGCCGCCTCGCCATGCTGACTGACCGGAAGATATTCGCAGTCGGTACGCGGATACGACGTCGCCTTGTGGGTCTCATACAGCGCCTGAGCCAGATTCAACACCTGCTGAGCGCCCATGCCCCATCGGCGCGACGCCTCCAGCTGCAAAGTAGACAGACTGAACGGCAGAGGCGCCGCCTCGCGTTTCCGCTCCGTCCTCGTCGAGGACACGATGCCGCGCGCGCCGCGAACCCGTCGAGCCACCGAATCGGCCAGATCGCGACTGAGGCATCGACCCGCCTCGACCTGCGCGCCGCGGGGCTTCCAGAGAACGCGGAACGCATCCTCCGACCCCGAAGCGCAAACCGCCTCGACCTCGAAAAAAGGGATCGGCGTGAACCGCTCGATCGCCAGATCGCGCTCCACCACCAACGCCAGCGTCGGCGTCTGCACCCGGCCGACGGAGAACACGCCATCCATGCCGCGACGCCGCGCGGCCAACGTGACCGCGCGCGTCAGATTCATCCCGACGAGCCAATCGGCCCGCGCGCGGGCCTGACCGGCATCGAACAATGCAGCCGTCCTCTCGCCAGGCCAGACATCCGAAAGCGCCTTCCGGATGCTCGCATCATCCAGCGCGGACAACCACAGCCGGCGAGTCGGTCCCCGCCAACCACAGCGAGACAACACCTCGCGAGCGATCGTCTCTCCTTCCCGATCCGCATCTGTCGCGATCACCAGCTCGGATGCGTTCGATAACAGACTGCTCACGATGGCGAATTGCTTCCGCCCTCTTTTCGTCACCTTCATTCGCCAACGATCAGGAATGATCGGCAAGGTATCCAGTCGCCAGGTCTTCAGCGCGGGATCGTATTCGTCCGGAGACGCCATCTCCAACAAATGCCCCAGACACCAAGTCACCACGACATCCCTGCCACGGATGCAACCATCGCCGCGGGAAGACGCACCCAACACCCGGGCGATATCGCGCCCCTGAGACGGCTTTTCGCAAAGGTACAATACGCTCATGGCGATTTTCTCCGCGGATTCCACCAACGCCGCCGGCTGTCGTCATGTGCCGAGCGCAGCGACTCGATCAAAGCGCCGGCCCGACCGCGATCCAGCGTTTCCTCCTTCCCGGAATCCAGATTCGTATACAGAATCGACGGCTGATACAGATCGATCTTCCATCCGCCGGTATCCCGTCTTCCCACATGATTCGACGTCGCCGTGAAGATCGCGGCGACGCCATGGGATTTGACCAGGCGTTGCAGCGCCCGATAGCGGCGGTAGAACTCCCAGTCGACGGTATGACGAGTCATGACGACGCCGTGCAACATCGACAGGCCGGAGTAATGAAACGCGAACTTCGCGATGCACGAACGATGATTTCCATCATCGCCGACATAGTAATTGTTGCCGTCGAGAGTGACGAAATGCATGGCAGGGCGTTTTCGTTTCGTATCCAGATAGTAATCCGGGTTGTCACGATGCAACGCCAGATTGAGATCCATGCGCTTACCGCCTTCAAGAAACCATCGCCACGACTTCCCCCGATAATCGGGGTGCTGCGTACCAACGATCAAATGCACATTGATCGAATCGGAATCGCTCCAGTAGGTACTCGTGATGAAAGGCTCGATGCGGCGGAAGCGATCCGCGTCCCACGGCCGGATCAACTCGTCCGCCCAGTGAGGCGGCGTCATCGAGGCCCGGCGGCGTAAAGCGAACTCCTCGTTTACACGACAATCACTCTTGACTTCCATGATAAATAGCCCCGTATCCAAGTAGGAACTAATAAGCGTCGATGCGGCGCTGGATCTCAGCCTGAACGGCAGCCGGCCTCGATATCGACTCCATGCTCAAATCCACGCCATCGGTGCCGGCCGACGTGAACTCGAGCGTGCCGACATTGAACAAACGACCCGTCAAACCCTGTCTCAGCAAGATCGAACGGATATGGGGGTAGCGCAGATCGACGGTATCCCTGGCGATGATACCCAGTTTGCTGCGTATGCCTTCGGAGTGAATCGTGTAGGTTTGCGAGTACATCGCCGACCACAACCTCACGAACGAAAGAATCGCCAGGGCAAGTCCACCCCACTCGAAACAGGTAGGCAAGACGAACAATGGAATCGGTAGCGCTGAAATATAGCGATTGGCAAGATCCGCGAACCAGCCTGCATAATAGCTCACAGACAGACTACCGAAGATCAGCAATACCGTCGGCCAAAACGCACGCAGCGCGGGACGTACCACGATATCCGGGGCCGGTCGATCGTAGCTCGAGCCATCAGAAACAGAGGGTGTATCGCGCGTTGCGGAGGAAACCACGAAACCATCGTCGACCTCCTCGACGACGTGTGGGAGACCTGTCTGTTCAAACAGCCGGTCACGGCATGCACTGGCCGCGGCGAAAGTATCGAATGGCGTATTACTGTTGTCGGAATAAATGCGCATCAATGATTCCGTTGTAGCAGATTGATCTGATCGATACGCCCAAGATCAAGAGAAACCGAAATCGCAAGCGGTTTTACCCAAACAGGCATTGAATTCAAGATGAACGACTCTCCAGATTGAGCCAGTAACAGCGCTTCACCCATCACCGAGGCGATTGCCTGAGCAGCGGGTGGCGGGACGGCGTTGCCGATGCGCTCGCGCCAGGCACTGGCTGATAGGCCGGCGAGTGCCAAGTGTTCCTCCGGGTCCACCAGGCCCTGGAGGGCGGCCAACTCCAGGGTGGTGAACGGCCGGTGCCAGGTATCGTCCTCGGCGATGATTTGGGCGGTCAGGCGGTCGGATGGGTCTGGCAGGCCCTGGTCATGCGTCGGCAGGCCGTCGTCGAGGCGCGGGTCGGCGATGCTCCAGCGTCCACTGTCGTGGCCGGCGGAAGCGGTGACGGCGCCGCTGGTGTCGCTCCAGCGGACGACGCCGTACTGGCCGCCAGTGCGGTAATGCGGGCGGCTGGAGTGCATGCCCGTGCGTGGATCGGCAATGCACAGGGCGCCGTCGGAGGGCGCCGGCGAGCCAGTCACGGTGCCGGCCACTTCATCCCAACGAGCGATGCGGTATTTGTTTCGGCTGGCGGCCGGGTGCCAGTTGCAACGGGGGTCGGCCACGGCGTAGCGCCCGCCGCCGACGGCGGACTGGCCGCTGACGGCGCCGGAGGTATCGTTCCAGCATCGGACGCCGTACTGGCCATATTCGTGGCCTCGCCAACGGGGATCGGCGACGGAATAGGGGCCGCATCCGGGCCTGGCGGTGCCGGTGACTGTGGCGGCCTGGTCGTTCCAGTGGCGCACCCCAAGGAATCCGTTGCGATAGTGGCTGAGCGGCAGGATCAGGTAGTCGGTCAGCACGCCGTTCTGTACGCGCAGGCGCTCCAGGCTGCGCCAATCCTTGCTGGCTTGGACGAATGCCAGCCGCACCCATGTGCGCCACTGCAGGCGCGGCAGGCGGTGCATGGGGCCGGCGTCTGGATCGTCAGGCAGTGGCATGCGGCCGAGCACGTCGCCGATGCGCTGGAGCGGGCGCGGGCCGGGTTCGTAGAGGAACGGTGGCACCTTCTCGCGGTGGCGGGCCACCAGCAGGAAGCGCCGGCGGCGCTGGGCCAGGCCTCCAAGTTCGCCGCAGTCGTGGGTGGTCTCGGCCACGGCGTAGCCGTAGGCCTCAAGCAGGGCGGTGATCTCGTCGAGCAGGTGCCGGCCGCGGCTCTGGATGCGGGGCACGTTCTCGAACAGGATGAACTCTGGCGGGTCGTCGGCCCAGGCCTCCAGGGTGAGCCAGATGCCGCGCAGGGTGAGGCGGTTGAGCGCCTGGTATTTCTCGGCGCGGGCGCTGCGCTGGGGCAGCAGGCCGGAGAAGCCTTTACAGGGCGCGCTGGTGAAGACGATATGCGGACGCTCGCCGCCAGCCGCAGCACGTATGTCCGCTGGCGTCGATTCACGCCATTCAGGGTCTGGCTCATGACCATGAAACCCGACATACTGCTCCCGACTAAAGAGATCCATCAATGAACCAGGTACTCCGGCCAAGCGCGAAAAATCCGCGATAGCGGCGGGATCCGAATCGACCCCGCCGATACACCGAAACTTCGCCGACAACGAACCTACCCTGGCTTGCCCGCGGTTGAAGCCACGGGCGCCTCCGCCTAGCCCGCAAAACAGATGAAAGTGGCGTATCTCGACAGAATCGCTCACGAACTCATGCCTGGAGAAGAAGGATTGGCCGATCGTTTTTCTGCATGATTCGACGGAGAACGCTTGGCGCGGTTCACGTTCGACGTAAAAAACGGGAGCAGAACAGACCGTTCCTTTTCCGTCATCGCATCCCAGCATTTCGCGATATGAATTGCCTCGTCCGAAAGCTGCGGCGCGTATTCATCGCCGAACATCAGCCATGCCGGATTCGCGCCAACTGCGTGAGAGATCTCAAGATGCTTGCGAGGACGCAGGCTCCTACCGTTCTCGATCTTCTGTATCACCGCCTGGTTCGTATCCGCCGCCGCAGCGAGCGCATCTTGCGTCAGTTTCGATTTCAGCCGCATATGCCGTAGCCTTGCTCCCAATGTCGTCAAAGGTCGGTTATCAGCCATTTCTTTTCTCCTCAATGTAATAAGGCAGGCGGATTCCAGACGGTGTTATCGGTTCCGTCGCATCAGGGTCACCTGCTCGACGCGTCCCAAATCCAGAGAGATGGAATCCGCGGTGACCCGCATCGTCGTCCGGGTTTCGCCGGACTCGCTGTCTTCCCAGGTCTCCTGACTCAATTGTCCTTCCACCCAGACCCGCATGCCCTTGCGCAAGGTTCGGCAAGCCGATTCGGCGCGATGCCGCCAAATCGTCACCGGCATCCAGAAGCCGCCTTTGTCTTCATAGTTTCCATCCTTTTGGGGTGTCGGCCTGTCAAAATAGATTCGCAGCGAACATACCGCCGTCTTTTCTCCGGAAACGTCCACCCATTTCAGCTCGGGATCCGATCCCAAATTTCCGGCTCCACGAAATGACGCGCTCATGATTCGATTTCCTCCCTCAATTCGTATTTCGCCAGGCGGCCGCCGCCGCGCGCAGCCTGGAAAATTCATCCAGAACCCGGCGCTCGCCATACGCCAATCGATATTCGGCGTTCAGCTCGATTCGCTTCAACTCGTACGATAGAAAAACGGAACGCATCGAGTCGCTCATATCCCTCAGCAAGGCGATTCCACGCTCCGAATCGGTCAATCGAAAGAACGACTGATTGCCCGTATACGCCCGGGCTCGCCAATGCACGCCCACCGAACCCCGGATGTTCCGGATCGCCAAATGCGCCGGCGGGCGTGACAGCCGGACTCTGAAATCCTTGCACAGGGTCGACATCGCATCGCGCAGAGCGCGCATCGTATGATCCAGCGATTCGACCCGGCGGCGTAATCGATGCGAGGAGCGCAGGGAATCGACAGCGGGTTCCGACATGATTCAACTCACAATCTACAGCTTCTTCGGTTGCGGATTTCCTCCATGCTGGGTTTCTCGTCCAACGTGAACTCGACCGACCCATCTTCGTAGACGATCAGATAACCCCATTCCAAATCCATTTCGGACCGACCGTCGGTGGGTGGATCTTTCCACCAAGGCTCTTTCGACTTGACGGAGTTCCGTTCGTCGTTCATGCGATCGTCCGCGTCAAGTGCGTAACGCCTTGCGTTACGAAAAAGCCACCGATGGACAACCAAAGGAACAAGCCGAGCGCGACGATGAACGGCCGCGCGCCGACCCCTTTGAACTTCGAGAAAACCGTACTCATGCCGATCGCCGTCATGGCGATCGTCAACAGGAAGGTATCGAACTCGTCGATGAGCCGCAGGGCGTAGTGCGGGAACGCATACAGCGAATTCATCCCGACCACCGCGAGGAAATACAACGCGAAACGAGGGACTCTGGAGCCCGTCTTGTCCGCAGTCGACAACGATCGCGTTTCGCTCCGCGAGAGATGGACGCTCAGCAGCAACAGCGTCGGCGCGAGCAGCAGAACGCGGGTCATCTTCACGATCACGGCGGAATCCGCCATCGCTCTCTCGCTGCCGGGGATCGAGGCGGGAACGGCCACGACCTGGGCGACCTCATGGATCGTTCCACCGACATAGATTCCGAAGGTTCTGGCGTCCATGTGCATCCAACTGGATGTTGGCAGACTGGCGATGCCTTTCCATATCAGCGGGTACAGGAACATCGCAAGCGTGCCGAACGAAACCACCATGGCGACCGCGATCACCGCTTTGTGTTCCGCCGTCTTCGAGCGCAGTACCGATTCGGTTGCCAGAACCGCGGCGGCGCCGCAAATGGCCGCGCCCGCGGACGTCAACAGCGATGTTTCCGCATCCAGCCGGCAGACCTTGCGTCCCAGCCACGAACCGAAAATCAGCGTACTGGACAACATGATCAGGGAGACGGCGAAACCGTCGACGCCGATCGCGCCCACGTCCTGGAATGTGATGCGAAACCCGTACAACACGATGGCGATGCGCAATACCTGTTTCGCGGAAAAGGCGATGCCGGCGCGCCATTCGTCCGGTGTTTGATCGTGCAAGGTATTGGCGTAGAAAATGCCCATCACCAGACCGATCACGAGAGGAGACAAACTCAACGCATGAATTGGTTCGAGCCCAGCGAGGTAAGAGGCCGCGGCGGCGAAGATCGCGACGAAGGAAACGCCAGCGATCGCATCCGATATCGCCGCCAGGGGTTGCCGGAGCCAGAATGGGAGGCTGAGGGCGAGGGCGCCGGTGGAGCCGGATCGATGATGTAGCTTGGTCATTGCGCCTGATCCATTGCAACTGCGAATAGCCTGATTGAACCCCTGTCGCGTCATTCCCGCCAGCATCAACCTGCATAAAGATTCGGACGCTTGTTCGATCGATCGCGGGAAAACGGCCAAGGTCCGCTGGGCGTCTTCCATTGGGTTGGTCGAAGGTTCACGCGCGCGCAGAAACTCTTGCTCGGCGTATGGCGTAAAGCACAATGCATCGCGCAGACGAATCGACAGATGCGGATCACGCTGGACATCGAATACATTGACGATGCGCCTGTTTGAATCATCCAGCACTTCTACCTTCGAGACGGGCTTGCGCAGCAATACGGAAGCGGCGCCGCAATACCTGGTCTGGTCGATATCGCCTTGTGAGAGGAGAATAAAAAGCGTATAAGGTAGGCGGGTCCCGGACGGCGTTCACTCCGCCATTCTCTGCGGGGGAGTGATTTACGACCTTCCTAACAGCAGAGAAGCCCGTGGTCAGAACGCGACTGACCCACCGTGAGCATCGACGCGGGTAACATCGGTGCGTCCCTCAGCCAGGCGCCTGGCTGACGAACGACGGCGTATACCGTCGTGGAAGGTGGTGCTCTCCGGGTCCCGCCTGAAACAGATTAAACCTCTATCGCGTTATTTGTAACGAAAAACGGCCAAGGGGGTAACGGTCGCCCCCTTACCCTTAAAGGGTAAAAGAAAGGGTTATGAACCCCCCTGCGATCTTGGCGCGCCGTCCCCCTGCGATCTGAACCTCCCGCACTGGATTCATTCCGGTCGATCCTCACCGACTGCCCCAGCTTCCGACGCACCATCGTCATCCCCTGCGTCAGCCTCGTCGTCAGCCGCCGACGCGCCCACCTCGGCGGCATCGGTCGTCGTCGGGCGCGTCGGTTTCCGGATCTCCGGCGCGTGGTTCGCGCGCCGTTCGCCGGCCAGCACCGCCGCCGGCAACTCCCCCATGGACGCCATCGCAGCGATGGCGTCGAGCGCCCGAGCGTTCATCTGCTCCACATCCTCACGAGTCACGCCCTTGTACTTCCATCGGGTCGGGAGCAAGAAGGTCCGCCGAATGGCCCGGGCATGGCGCTCGATCAGTTCCCGCCCGGTTCCTCGCGGTTCGAGTCCGACATGCATCGCGGTCAGCACCGTGCGCACCAGCTCGTCGAAATCGGTGAGCAGGTAGGCGCCCTGGTAGCCGTACACCGTCGAGAACGAAAGCGGCACACGCACAGGCTCCACCGAGTACGCGACTTCGATCTCGATCGCCGGAATCGCCGACAACCTCTCCTGGTACGCACCCACCGCCTCGCGGATTGCGCCATGAGTATCGGACAGGGTGGTTTCGATCTGCAGCAGCATCCAGTCGGCGAACGGATCGTCGGCCGCCGCGGCTTGCCAGATCAGATGCGACAACGAAGCGAACCGGGCCAGGCCGATGATGGCTTCGCGGTCCTCGGTTCGGCGGCGTCCATGGAACAGCGCCTGCGCCTTCCGTGTCTGGATGGTCATCATCGCCTCCCCGCGCAACCGTCCCGGATGCCGGGTTTCCGCCGGTCCCGGGTTCGCTGCGCCAGAGACCGGTGTTCCGGGTCTTGCTACAGTATCGTTCATCATGAATTGCCTCGGTTTCCGTCATTCGTGTTCATTGCCCCAGCTTTCGGGTGCCGATCGGCGATGTCGACGCCGACCGCCTCGGCCAGCGGCGCGCGCAGGTGAGCGGGCAGCGGCGTCTCTCCCGACAGGATCTTGCTCCAGGTCTTCGGCTTGAGGCGCATCCCGGCGTTCACGTAAGCGCTCATGTTCGCCTCTCGCCGCGCGAGCCTGAGCTCGCGCAACTTGAACAGTGCGCGCATGACCTGTCCCCACGGCATGCCCAGGTCGAAGCAAAGGTTCGCCACGGCGACCGGATCGGGTACGGCATCCGCTGTTTTGCGAAACGGCTCGGCGCCGAGCAAAGCCTGCCGCAGGGCGTGATACATCCGCCGGTTCTTCTCCGTATCGAGCATCGCAGCGGCCCGGCTGGCCCGACGGACATAGAAGCGTAGAGTCCAATTGCTCCAACCGTGTCGGGCGGCGATCTTCGGGATGGAATCGCCGATCCAGCGCAAGGCGATCATCACCGCCTGGTCTTGGGGCACGCCGAAGCCGGCCAACGCATCGAGCAGCCGCTCGATGCTGGCCTGGTCCGGCGTGATTGCGGGCTGTGCCTCATTCGCCATTTCCATTCCCGATACGGGGCGGTATCGGAATGCCGGGAATGGACATCAGGTACTCGTCATACTGCAAGAAAGGTCTAGGATGCACATAATCACGGTCCGGCAGAAAATCCGGATCCCATAGCGCGAAGTCCAGAAATTCTTGCGGTGGCATGTAGGACTTTTTGCATAATTTGTAGCGGGCAGTCCGTAACTTCCGGCATGCCTGCATCAATCGCATTGCCCTGTTTACCGTCTCTTCATGAAGGAATTGGGTCATGAAGAGCACAGTGGAATCCGCTTGCAGGCGTTCGTGGGTGTACATTTCGCGGATCTGCGCCATGCCATTGGCAAAATCCAGATCCTCGCGCTCCAGATCGAAGATCTCGCGCAGCGGCAACAGTCGCTCGTCATCGGTTGACTCCAAGGTGTTTCTCAAGTGTTTTGCCGTCAGGTACATGCTGGATGCACCCGCCAGAAACCACCAGAGCACGTGGCGTGCATCGTTCAGCATCTCGTTGAGAAAATATTTCGTCGGCTTCTCTTCCTTGGTGATGGATTCCGTGATTGTGACCGCGAAGCCCATCCCGGTAGGGATCGGGATGATGATGGGATCATCGCCATCCTCGAGACCGATGCATTCCCCCAGTGCGCTTGCGGCTTCGTAGGCTTCCTGACGCAGCTGATCGATAGTGGCCCAAGCGGCTTCAATCGGGTTATCAAGGGGTGCCTGGTTCGGCTCGTTCGGCTCGGGGTTTTGCGCCAGACCGGACTGCGTGCCGCGCATTTTTTCGCGGAGCTTGTCAATCTGTTCTGGCGTCAACGGTTTTTCGGGGTCGCTTCCCAGTCCGCTGATGTTGAGTGACTGGTTGGTTGGGGGAGCAACCGGCCCGGTAGCGGTGGCGGTGCCGGAGTTCGCCGAATCGCCCTCGGGCGGCTTGTCGCCTACGCTACCGGACTTGGTTGCGGGTTCGGTTTGTTTGGCGGCATCTTTAGCCGCTGGATCAGTCGATGAACTGCCGCTGTTTTCCGGAGGCGGCTGGATCGACATCGAATCCACGGGCGCGCCGGCGAGGACGGCATCGATCTCGGAATGGACATGCGATGCGTCGGTACCCGCGCGATCCGCGATCCATTCATCGAGCGTCGCGCGGATCGCGTCGAGACGCAGCCGGTCGTCGTCATGTTCTACCAGGGTGTTCGACCACCCCATTTCGTAGTCTGCTTCGGCGATGCCGGCGATCTGGGCGAAGGCGCGGTAGGCTTTTTCGATGCGTCGGATTTCTTCGATCTTGTCGAGTGAAAGGCTCGCCGCCATCGTTGGCGCAAGCGGGTGAATCCGATTGGCGAGGTAGTCCAGCCGCTGGATCTGCTTACGGGACACGGTGTACCCGACCTCGCTCAGGTGCTGCAGAAATCGCTTGTGGCCGATGGGCTCGCCGGCCTCGGCCTCGGCCTCGAAATCGTCGCGCAGCAGCTTGAGCCCGAGCGCCTTCTCGATCGTCGACAAGTCGCCGCGCAGTTCGTTCTCGATCAGATGGCCGGTCAGTATTGCGATGTCCGAAGTCCAGGGTCGGAATTCGACCGCCAGCGTGGCGAAGCATTCGTCGCCGGTTTCCTCGAGCAACTCCTTGAGCGCCCGCAGCCGGGTGTTGCCGCCGCCGGCGACGATGTAGTGCGCATCGCCCGGCCGGCGGGTCACCGTGAGCGGGTTGTTCAGTCCGCGTTGCGCGCGGATGGACTCCTTGATCTCTTCGTAGCGCGGATTGTCGGACTGGCGTGGGGTTCGATCGTAGTAATTTACCTCGTCGATGGGTACTTCGATCCAACGAGTTCTATCGAGTTTTACGATATTGTCCGGTGTTTCCGGGGCCTTCTTCTTGCTCATGACGCACCCCCTGTCAGGGGCATGCCTTTCACTTCATCGCGGAACGATTCACCTTTGAGGTACGGGAACAGTTCGTGTATCAGGCTGAGCATCGTCTCGCGCGCGGAGAGCGTCGGCCCTTTGCGCGAGCGTTCGAATCTGTGGACCGGTTCCTGAGCGGTCGCCGCGGCACGATAGACCACGGTCGCGGGCACGATCGTTTCCAGGATCGTGATCGATCCTTTCGACGCCTTGAATGATTCATTTGTCAGACCGGATGATATCTCCCGGCAGTCGCGGGTATTGTCCGCTCTATAGATGATACCCCGAAGTGGTCCGACCGGTGCCCCTAATGCGGCCATTGGCAGCAGACGCTCGATCATTGCGATCGTGCCGCGGGCGAACTCCCGCGCGGACATCATCTCTGGCGGGATCGGGGAGATCAGCAGGTCGGCGGCGAGCACGCCTGCATCTTGCAGCGGCCCGATCGCGCCCTGTGTGTCGATAAGGATGAAATCGTACTGGTCGTCGTACTGCACCAGTAGCTGCTTCAGCCTGACTCGCCCATCTGGCTGATGTAACAGCCAATTTTCAAGTTCTCCTTTGAAATCATCGGAGTAGATCAGATCCAGTCCCTGGATCGATGTCTTCGATACCACGTCCCATACGGATGCCCGGTTCAGCAGATGGGTCAGCCCGTATTTCGCCCGTTCCGTGACGGGGTAGTAGCTCGACAGCGTGGGTTGGACATCGATGTCGACCATCAATACACGCTGGCCGAGATCCGCGAGTGCGGCGCCGAGGTTGGCGGTGAGAGTGGTCTTGCCCACCCCACCTTTTGTTGATACTACAGTGGCTTTGATCGCCATGGTACACACCTCCAGATCGCTGGAAGAGGTGTGCAAGGGGCTGAGGCTGGATGGAGCCGATGGGCGGAATCGAACCGCCGACCTACTGATTACGAATCAGTTGCTCTACCGACTGAGCTACATCGGCTTGAAGACTCATCTGTGCGTGACAGGGCGCGGATTATACGTCGTCCCCGGTTGTTCGTCCAATCTGGGTGTTGGCCGGCACCCGGTAGGGCGAGGGGTCGAGGGCGGGCGGGCGGCGTTCGATCAGGTCGGCGCAGAGCTCAACCGACGCGGGAGCGAGAACCAGGCCGTTGCGGTAGTGTCCGGTGTCGAGAAACAGTCCGCTGATCTCAGGGTGTTCACCGATAAAGGGGACCCCGTTGGGAGAGCCCGGTCGCAGCCCGGCCCAGTGGTGCTCGATCGGGCAGTCACGCAGTACGGGGTATCGGCGTCGCGCGATCTCCGCCAGCTCGTCACGCGCGGCCTGGGTTACGCGCTTGTCATAGCCGTCGGTTTCGACCGTGCTGCCAAACAGCACGCGGCCGTCGCGGCGGGGGATCGCGTAACGGTCCTCGCGTAGGTACATATGTCGGATCGTGCCGCTGGGCGCGCGAAACAGGATCATCTGTCCGCGCACCGGAAACACCGGCAGTCCATGCACCAGTTGGCTGCTCCAGCTTCCGGCGCAGACCACCACTGCGTCGGCTTGGTGCGTGCCCCGGTTGCTGCGTACCCCGATGATACGGCCGGAGTCGGCCATCAAGTTGGTTACCCGGGTGTCCGTGAGTACCCGGATGTGCAGACGTTCGAGCTCCGTGCGCAGGGCCCGCGTAAGGCGCGGGTTGCGCGCCTGGGCGATTTCCGGGAACCAGAGGGCGTCTTTCGGCGGTTCTCGTAACCCGGGCTCCAGGTCGTTCAGCTCCACGGCCGCGAGGCGGTGAGCGGTGACGCCGTTGCGTCGGACCCAGTCGAGCGCTTCGTCCGATTCCCCGAAGGTGTCGATCAGAAGCCCGGAGCAGGTCCATTCCGGATCGATGCCGGTATGCTCGCGCAGCTGTTCGCAAAGTTTCGGATAGAATTGTTGGCTCCGAAACGCGAGCTGGTTCACGGCATCCGGGTAACGCCAGGGATAGAGGGGCGATAGAATGCCTCCACCGGCCCAGGAGGATTCCGTGCCGGGGCGATTGCGTTCGATCAGCAGCACGTCGGCGCCTCTCAGCGTCAGTTCGCGGGCGCTGAGCATGCCGATCACTCCGCCGCCGATCAGGATTACCTGTGAGTTTTCGCCCGTCAATGGAGTTGTCCCGCCGAGAAATGACCGTTCGTCAGAGAATCGGTGCATTCTATCATGTCTTGCCTGGTGTCATTTCTACTTCCCGCTAGGATTGCAGTATGAGAAAAGTTTGTGGTTTTACCTTGATCGAGCTGGTCGTGGTGCTGGCGATGATCGCCATTACCTTGGCGATCGCCGGACCGGTCATGGATAGTATCGTGGGAAACAATCGCTCTTCCGCTTACGCGAACAGTCTGCTTTCGGCGCTGCGGCTGGCGCGGAGCGAGGCGGTGATGCGCGGTGAGCCGGTGGCGCTGTGCGCGATGAATGATCCGGCGGATCCCAGTGCCGGTTGTGCTTCTGACTGGACCGGTGGATGGATGTTGTTTACCGACTCGGAAACGACGACTCCCGGTGCATTGGGGAGCAGTGAGTCGGTGCTCAAGGTGTGGGACGAGGCGCTTCCTGGAGCGACTATCGAGGATCCCGATGCCTCTTCCCAGGGATTCGTGCGCTTTCTTCCCAATGGTTCGCGGGATCCGGCGAACGGTGCGTCCCGCTTACGCGTGCGGTTCGCCGGTTGTACCGGCCAACAGAACCGGCTGCTCAAAATCAGTAATACAGGGTTTGTCGAAGTGGTG
>Ga0256832_1001686_pt1 | contig 15074 bp, 10 predicted proteins | sample 134614metaG_FD_190534 | JGI IMG/M metagenome (GOLD analysis project Ga0256832, IMG submission 190534) | Hydrothermal vent microbial communities from Lau Basin, Pacific Ocean - 134-614 | ecosystem: Environmental > Aquatic > Marine > Hydrothermal vents | place: Pacific Ocean: Lau Basin | collected...
CGACAATCAACGACCTGCCGGCGCCGAGCCGATAAAGAGACGTATCTCCTTGATAACAATACCATTTCACAATTATATCAGACCGGACTAAATCAACATATCTGTCGAATGTTTTAACAAAAAATTCACCCCCCTGAAATACCTAATATGTAATGGTTTGTTTATCCTGATTATTTTTTCACAGGAATACATATTGCATATATGTTTGCGTGTCTTTGCGCATAAACGCGGGTGTGTCCTGTGAAAAGCAAGCCGCCAAAGCCAGAATAACGACAAACAGGCAGGAAAGCAGGACGTCTTGCCTGACAAAGGTTGGCAATCAGGCATATTGCCAAACACTTTGTTGAATATACGTATAAAAACAAGCTCTCGGAGGAGTTAAAAATAATGAAGCGGAAAAAAGCATACAGGAAGCTTGCGCTTCCGCTAGTCGCTATGGGGTTAGCGCTGATTTCAGCTGCCGGCCATACTGCAGCCATCACACTGGATGGAGACCTGACTGACCTGATTGCCGCTGTCAATGCTGCGCCAAACCAGTCCGGCAGCGTAATCGATCCCGGCGATGACGCTGAAAACAATGGCTTCGACATCACCAATGCCTACTTCACCTACGACATCCCCTCCGATACCTTCTACCTTGGCTTCCAGACTTTCGGAGATTTCGGTACTGCCGGCGGCAATGAGGGCATTGGTTTCCCCGGTTGTAACCTGGGTCAGCCAGGGGGTAACAGTGGTGCAGCAGGCCTGTTCGACGGCTGCGAGAACGTGGGCTTTTCAATCGATCTGGGCAGCGACATCAGCTCAGGCGGTATCATTGAGTTCCAGTTCACCGTAAAAGGCGACGCCATTGCGGACAGCGGCCTGAATAGCGAACAAACGCCGATACTTGGTGCCGACAATACCTCAGGCGCGACAGTCAACTGGATTGCAAGCGAGGCCAACGACGGCGTTGAATTCAGTGTCACCGGCCTGGGACCGCTGGGCTTCTCCTTCGCCAACCCACTGGATCTCACTGTTGAATTCAACGCTGGCACGGGCAACAACTTCGGTCCTGAAGATTTTGCCACGATCAACACTCAGCTGGTACCCGTACCCGCAGCCGTCTGGCTGTTCGGTTCCGGCCTGCTCGGCCTGGCCGGTCTGGGCCGACGTCGCACGACCTGAATCACAGGGGCGCAAGACCCAAGGTGTGGGAACACGACGCGCACCACTAATAATACTTACCGACATTGGAATCGGGAAAGGATGATCCAGTGTCCTTCAAGGAGCCAAGCATGAAGATAATAACACCAATCAGGTCGGCTTTGCTGTCCGCGGCGCTGGCACTGACGACCAGCTTTTCCGCTACTGCGGCCAACACCTACTCCATTCTGGATGGTACCGAACTGGCATTCCCGAGCGGGTATGATATCAAGGAAATCACCTTTACCCTGAATGCAGACTTTTCCCTGACGGCGGAAATCTTCCCTACGGGCGTCCCGGGTGACGCCGACGGTGATGGCGACCCCAATGCTTCCAGCTCCACCATTCCGGATGAACCCGGTGTTGGCTCACTCGAGTATCTCGAAATCGATATGGAATGCGGTGCGACGGACCAGGGCACAGGAACCTGCGTACCGAACGTTGTCTTTATTTACACGAATAACACGCTGACGGTCGCCCCGACCGACAGCCAGATCACCGGCCTTGACCAGTACGTCACGTTTGACGTACTGCTCGACCGCTATGTGTTAACCATTACTGACCTGATGGCGTTCAAGGCTGCGCTGGGAGTTTCCACCACCACGGTCAACTTTGGCGCCTTCAGCTTCATCGCCAGCTTCGCTGATGGACAGCCGGATGACCTGGTGCCGGATAACGCGGTCTGTGAATTTGTCACACTGGATCCACCTCTGGTCACACAGTGTGGCCTGACACTGGACAAGGTTGCGAGCGTCAGCACGGTCGGACCAATCGACACCACGATCACCGACCAGATCGGTGAGCATGATGACAGCGACAGCGGCAGCGACAAGGATGGCAGCGGTGACTCGGACGACAGTGATGTTGATCCCGGCAGCCTGACCTGTGGCTGCAAAGGCAAGGTCACAGATCTCGAACTGATGTACACGGGCACAGGTACCGTCAACGTGGACGTCAACCGCATCGGGCCGTTTGCCTCCGATCTGTTCGACGGCACCGTTCAGAATGGTGTGCCCTTTACCGTTTCCGGTATCGACTTCGGACCCAAGGGTTTCAAGGGCACCCTGGGCGTCGCCATCAGCCTCAGCGTGGACGGTGGCGAACCGGTTGAACTGCACACCAGTTGCTCCGAACCGATTGGACCCGGCAAGGTCGTGGGTGACTTCGTGGTACTTTCAGGCAACAGCCGCAAGCTCACACAGCCACTGTGCCCCATGGATCCGACGACCTGCCCGGTTAACCTGCAGGTGACCTACACCTACACGGTGACCAATAGCGGTTCCGATGTCACTGATCTGGTTGTAACTGACGACAAGATGGTCGATCCGGTCGGTGGGCCGATTGATCTGCTGGCGAACAACAGCGTGTCCTTCACGGCAGATGCCTGCCTGTTCGAGACCACGACCAATATCGCTAACGCTTCCGGCCTGCTGGCTGACGGCCAGACCTGCAGCTCCAACACGGCGACAGTGACCGTTGAAATGTTGCAGCCGCCGGAACCCGATCCCTGTATGGGTTCGGTGGACAGTGACAGCGACAGTGGCTATGACGGCAACGCCAATGGTGACTCGGACGACAGTGACGCCGATAGTGGTGACCTCGACTGTGACGGTGACAGCGACGTTATGCCACCCACACCGATTTTCTACGAAGGTTGTGGCCCATCCTTCTGGAAGAAGAAGAGCAACATCGGTGCATGGACGGCCTACTCACCGGGCGACCGTTTCGACTCGATCTTCGGTGTCGATGCAGCTGGCAACAAGAGCCTGAAACGCACCCTGAAGAGCAAGGGCAAGAAACGTCAGAGCCTGGGACGCCATGCCACGGCAGCACTGCTCAACGCCGCCAACCCGGATGTGAACTACATGTACACGACCGGCGAGGTTATCTCGATAGTCGTAGACGCCTACGCAACCGGTGATTACGACACGGCGAAGAGCATCCTGATGGAGCAGAACAAGAAAGGGTGCCCGATTAACAACTGACCCGGGATAACCGAAATGTCACCCGAAAGCCCCGCCACCCGGTGGGGCTTTTTTACTTGTTCTTGCCTGGCACAAAAAAACGTGCCTGTCCCACCGCTGACAGGACTTGTTACACTAGAGACCTGTCGAACTCACTGGAACCCCTGTCTTTCAGGCACCGTCTATGATCGAGGGTAACGCACACCGGTATACCGCCACCCTGCTGTTTATTCTGATAACCGGTACCTACGCCGTACTGGCCTTCAATTACCCGGTGGCCTATATCCGTGCCACCTATGAAGATATGTATGGAGAATGGACGCAGACTTTCCTGTTCGCGTCAGCGTTTGTCTTCTCGCTTGTACTGGCCACTTCCTCTCACCGCCAGAGGCCTTTCTTTATTCTGCTATCCCTAGCACTCTTTTATGTGGTCATGGAAGAGATCTCCTGGGGACAGCGATTGTTCGGGTTCGAAACACCTGACTTCTTCCGGCGCCATAACCTGCAGGATGAAACAAATATCCATAATCTGCTGGTCGGACCAGTCAGCACACCGACCAAACAGTTAATCGAGTACCTGCTTGCTGGCGGCCTGACACTGTATGGCCTGGTCTACCCACTACTGATCCGGGTCAGGTGGCAACCGGCCCTGTTCCTTGAATCATCAGGCCTTGTGGCATCCCCGCTCTATCTCTGGCCGTTTTTCATCACCGCGGCATTCCTGGAACTTGGACTGCTGAATTTCAATGAAGCCGAAATCGCCGAGGTGCTGATCGCATTTGCACTGGCTGCTACGGGCGCCCATTACTGGCTGTTTCGGCGCCAACCGGAAACACGAGGGAATACCATACCGTCGTGGAAAATCGCCCTGTTAATGACCGGCATCCTGGGCGGGGCAACTGCGCTGGCCACCGTAACCACTCATTCCATGCTGTCTGACCCGGAAAAAGCACCAAGAATGCAGGGTCGTTTGCTGAACGGCTACGAAAAATTCGCCCGTCGCTACGAACGCTACGACCAATGGCAAACAGCCCTGGTGCTCTATCTTGCCGTACACCGGAAAGAGCCGACGCGTACCTCCATTATGCGGAGAATCGCCAATTGCTATAAACAGATTGGCAATCAGACGCTGTTTCTCCGCTATAACCAGATGGCGACTGATACCGCCCTGAAGATCTATGCCAGCAATCCCGGTAAAGTCTCTACCAACCTGTCACTGGCGAAAAGTTACCGGCAACGAGGAGATGAAGCCCGTGCCCGGCAACATTTAAAGCGCGCCCTGCGTACAGCACGTAGCCGCGTGGAAAACCAACCTGACAGCGCGCATGCGGCCTACTGGCTGGCCAAAACCTACCGTGACATGCGCCAGTACAACAAGGCGCTGTCAGAATACCAAAGGGCTGTCGAGCTGGAGCCAGGCTCGACCAAATACCTGAAAGCCTATACACGTATGCGAACACGCATGGGCAAGGATACACGCACCGCCATAACGCCATGACTATAAACGTTTTTCATGACAACCGTTGACTCTGCCCGGACAGGATTTGACCCACACCGGGATTTCCCCCACAATAGTTTGCAAGCGCCGATTTGAAATCAGATTGCGGGCGCTCTATAAATTCGGCTAAAGCGAGGAAAAACAAAGAATTTCCAGAACCCGCTTGAGCTGACGCCAGGCGGGTTTTTTGTTTTCAGGAGATTAATACAATGAGTGAACATCTTTTTACATCGGAATCGGTCTCGGAAGGCCACCCGGACAAAATGGCCGACCAGGTGTCCGATGCCGTACTTGACGCCATTCTGGCCGAAGACCCGCACGCGCGCGTGGCCTGCGAAACCCTTTTCAAGACCGGCATGGTGCTGATCGCGGGGGAAATCACTACCACGTCCAAGCCGGATTACGAACACATCATGCGTGAAACCATCCGTGAGATCGGCTACACCAGCTCGGAGATGGGGTTCGACTATGAGACCTGTGCGGTTATGACCGCGCTTGGCGTGCAGTCCCCGGACATCAACCAGGGCGTCGACCGGGCAAAACCGGAAGACCAGGGTGCGGGCGACCAGGGCCTGATGTTCGGCTACGCCACCAACGAAACCGACGTGCTGATGCCGGCACCGGTCACCTATGCACATCGACTGGTTCACCGTCAGTCGGAAATGCGCCACAAGGACATTCTGGGCTGGTTGCGCCCTGACGCAAAGAGCCAGGTCACCTTCCGCTACAAGGATGGCAAACCGGTCGCCATTGATGCCGTGGTACTGTCCACCCAGCACGCACCGGACATCGACCATCGGGAACTGGAAGAAGCCGTGATGGAACACATCATCAAGCCGGTACTGCCCAGCGAATGGCTGACAGCTGATACGCAATATCATATTAACCCGACCGGCGCGTTCGTGATCGGTGGACCAATGGGTGATGCCGGCCTGACCGGACGCAAAATTATCGTCGATACCTACGGCGGTGCGGCGCGTCACGGTGGTGGCGCATTCTCGGGCAAGGACCCGTCCAAGGTGGACCGTTCCGCCGCCTATGCCGGGCGCTATGTGGCCAAGAATATCGTCGCAGCCGGACTGGCGGAACGCTGCGAGATCCAGGTGTCCTATGCCATTGGTGTGGCGGACCCGACCTCGATCATGGTCGAAACCTTCGGCACCGGCAAGATCAGCGACGAACGCATTACCGAACTGGTCCGCGAGCACTTTGACCTGCGGCCCTATGGCATCCTGAAAATGCTCGACCTGCTCAATGCCGACCAGATCAAGTACCGCAAGACCGCGGCCTACGGTCACTTTGGCCGTGAGCACGAGGGGTTCACCTGGGAGAATACCGACAAGGCGGAAATCCTGCGCTCGGATGCAGGGATTTAGGTAAGGCCCCGTCGTTGCGAGCGAAGTGCGGCAATCTCTCAAAGTCTGCCACAAGACCATGGAGATTGCCGCGCTTCGCTCGCAATGACGGGAAAATTATCGTGAAAACTTGGCCTGACGCCATGAATTGGCGATAATCGCAGGCCTTCAAATTCGGCTGTGTTCCCCGAGGGGCGCTGCAGCGGGCAATGCCCGCCAGGCTCGGGGAGACCAGCATCTCAAAACAACGGCGCTCGACCTTAAGCAACCTTTAAGGGAGAAGCCTTATGAACGCTGTTCTCGATTCAAGTCAAGATTATAAAGTCGCCGATATTTCACTGGCCGACTGGGGCCGCAAGGAAATCAGTATTGCGGAAGTCGAAATGCCCGGCCTGATGGCGCTGCGCGAGGAATTTGGTGCACAGAAGCCGCTCAAGGGCGCTCGCATTACCGGCAGCCTGCACATGACCATACAGACAGCTGTGTTGATCGAAACACTGGTCGACCTGGGCGCTGAAGTGCGCTGGGCATCATGCAATATCTACTCTACACAAGACCAGGCAGCCGCAGCAATCGCTGCGTCCGGTGTGCCGGTTTTTGCCTGGAAAGGCGAGACCATCGAGGAATACTGGTGGTGTACCGAGCAGGCGCTGAACTGGCCCGACGGGCAGATGCCCAACATGATTCTTGACGATGGTGGCGACGCCACCCTGCTGATCCACAAGGGTGTCGAGTTCGAAAAGGCCGGTGCAGTACCGGACACGAAAGACGATGACAACGAAGAATGGAAAGCCATTCTCGATGTGCTGCGACGCAACCTGGCAAATGAGCCGGGCAAGTGGCAGAAAATGGCCGACAGCATCAAGGGTGTCACCGAGGAAACCACCACCGGCGTACACCGCCTGTACCAGATGCAGGAAACCGGTGATCTGCTGTTCCCCGCCATGAATGTCAACGACTCGGTCACCAAGTCCAAGTTCGACAACCTGTACGGCTGCCGTGAGTCACTGCTCGATGGCATCAAGCGCGCTACCGACGTAATGATTGCCGGCAAGATCTGTGTGGTGCTGGGTTATGGTGACGTCGGCAAGGGTTGTGCGCAGGCCTATCGCGGCATGGGCGCTACCGTGCTGGTTACGGAAATTGACCCGATCTGCGCCTTGCAGGCAGCGATGGAGGGCTACCGTGTGGTCACGATGGAAGAGGCTGCCCCGATCGGCGACATCTTTGTTACCACCACCGGCAACATGAGCGTGATCACACATGACCACATGGCCGCGATGAAGAACGAAGCCATCGTCTGCAACATTGGGCACTTCGATTCAGAAATCGATATCGCTTCACTGGAAAAATACCAGTGGGAAGAAATCAAGCCACAGGTCGATCATGTGATCTTCCCGGACGGCAAGAAGATTATCATTCTGGCCAAGGGCCGCCTGGTCAACCTGGGTTGTGCAACCGGGCACCCGAGCTTCGTAATGTCTGCCTCCTTCACCAACCAGGTCATGGCACAGATGGAACTGTTCAGCAATGGCGAAAGCTACGAGAACAAGGTCTTTGTCCTGCCCAAGCACCTGGACGAGAAGGTTGCACGCCTGCACCTGCAGAAGATCGGCGCACAGCTGACCAAACTGACACCGGAACAGTCCGAGTACCTGGGCATCCCGGTGGAAGGTCCGTACAAGCCGAACCATTACCGCTACTGATAGCAAAACAACCTGGCCTGGCACCAACAGGCAGGATACCAACACACGTAGGAGCGGGCTCGCCCGCGAACCAGGAATGAGCTGGACCTCGATTCGTTCGCGGGCGAGCCCGCTCCTACACTATTCTCTGTACCGGGGCAGGTGCCTCAGGTGAGAAATGGAATACAGCAACTCATGGAATCACAAAAAAAACACCCGCGCGTATACAGTTTCGAGTTCTTTCCACCCAAAACCGACAAGGGTGTTGCCAAACTGCGCGACACACGTGACGAACTGGCAAAACTCAAACCGCGGTTCTTTTCCGTTACCTTTGGCGCCGGTGGTTCAACGCGTGAACGCACGTTTGATACCGTCAGCGAAATACAACGCGACTCCGGTATCGAGGCAGCACCGCACCTGTCCTGTGTCGGATCAACGAAAGACAATATCCGGGAAATTCTTGATCTCTACCGGAAAGAGAATATTCACCACATTGTCGCGCTACGTGGTGACCTGCCCTCGGGCATGGGGCAACCTGGTGAATTCCGCTACGCCAACGAACTGGTAGAATTCATTCGTGCCGAGACCGGCGACCACTTTCATATCGAAGTGGCTGCCTACCCGGAGTTTCACCCGCAGGCACCGAATGCGGAAGTCGACCTGGATAATTTCAAACGCAAGGTCGAGGCCGGCGCAGACAGTGCCATTACCCAGTACTTCTATAATGCGGATGCCTACTTTGGTTTTGTCGACGCCTGCGAGAAACGCGGTATCGATATCCCCATCGTTCCGGGCATTATGCCGATCACCAACTACACGCAACTGGCACGCTTCTCCGATATGTGTGGCGCGGAAATCCCGCGCTGGATCCGCAAGCGGCTGGAAGCCTGTGGTGACGACCGGGATGCCATCCGTACGTTTGGCGCCGATGTGGTCACAGACATGTGCCAACGTCTGCTGGATGCCGGGGCGCCCGGCCTGCACTTCTACACCATGAACCAGGCCGGGCCGACACGTGCCATCTGGGAACGACTCGGCCTCGACTGAGCGCCGGTGAGCCAGTCCACGCCACATAACGCTGACCTCGCCGCACGCGACCTGTCTGTCGTATGGCACCCCTGCACACAGATGAAGGATCACGAGTCGTTGCCGATGATCCCCATCCGTCGTGGTGAGGGTGTATGGCTGGAAGATTTCGAGGGCAGGCGTTACCTGGATGCCATCAGCTCCTGGTGGGTCAACCTGTTCGGGCACTGTAACCCGCACATCAATGCCGCCCTGACCGAACAGCTCAACACCCTGGAGCATACCCTGCTGGCCGGCTTCACACACCCGGCCGCCATCGAACTGGCGGAGCATCTGGTGTCGGTCACCCCGCCCGGGCTGGAGCGAGTCTTTTTTGCCGATAACGGCTCATCGGCGATCGAAGTCGCGTTGAAAATGAGCTTTCACTACTGGCTCAACCAGGGTGAGCCCGGCAGGACAAAATTCATCACACTGGAGAACAGTTACCACGGTGAAACACTGGGTGCGCTCGCCGTCGGCAACGTAGAACTGTACCGCGACACTTATGGTCCGCTGTTGATGGAAACCCTGCGCGTGCCCTCGCCCGACTGCTACCTGCGCGAGCCGGGCGAGTCATGCGCTGACTACAGCCGGCGCGCCTTTACGCACATGGAAAGCATGCTCGAAAAACATGCCGGCGAAGTGTGCGCGGTGATTATCGAGCCGCTGGTACAGTGTGCCGGCTCCATGCGCATGTACGACCCGGTTTACCTCGGCCTGCTGCGTGAAGCCTGTGACCGCTACAACGTGCACCTTATCGCGGATGAAATTGCCGTGGGTTTCGGGCGGACCGGCACTCTGTTCGCCTGCGAGCAGGCCGGGATCAGCCCGGATTTCATGTGCCTGTCCAAGGGGCTGACCGGGGGCTACCTGCCGCTGTCCACGGTACTGACCCGTGATGCGGTTTACCAGGCATTCTATGACGACTATGAAACACTGTCTGCCTTCCTGCATTCCCACAGTTACACCGGCAATGCACTGGCGTGCCGTGCGGCACTGGCAACACTGGAAATCTTTTCCCGGCAGGATGTCATTGGCCAGAACCATGAGCTTGCACACTACATGGCAAGCGCGACAGCACATTTTCAGGAGCACCCCAATATTGCCGAAGTTCGCCAGACCGGGATGATACTGGCGATCGAGCTGGTGAAAGACGGGAAAACCCGCGAACCTTTCCCCTGGCAGGAACGTCGCGGCCTGAAGGTCTACCGCCACGGGCTGGAACATGGCGTATTGCTTCGACCACTGGGGAATGTAGTGTATTTCATGCCACCTTACGTGATCAGCAGGGATGAGATCGACACCCTGGTCAAGATCTCCTGGGAAGGCATCCTGAAGGCCGTTGCCGACTGATGCGCCTGTCGCGCTTTTATACCGGGCAGCCGCTGGCCGAAGGAAGCCGGCTCACACTGGACAAGGACAGCAGCCACTACCTGCTGCATGTCCTGCGCCTCAAACCGGGCAATGCGCTGGTCATGTTCAATGGCAACGGTTACGAGTACAACGCCCGGCTCGAGGAGGCCACAAAAAAACAGGCCACCATCAGTATACTGGAGCAACTGTCACCACGGCGAGAATCCCCCCTGCACATCGAAATCGGCCAGGGTATTGCACGCGGTGAACGCATGGATTTTGTCCTGCAGAAATCGGTCGAACTCGGAGTCAGCCGGGTCACTCCCCTGTGGACACAACGCTCACAGGTCCGGCTGGATGAAAAACGGCTGGCGAAGCGACTGGCACACTGGCAAGGGGTGGTGGTGTCTGCCTGCGAGCAGTCGGGTCGCCTCAGGCTGCCCGACATCCGGCCGCCCGCCGACCTCGATAACTGGCTGGATACACCGGCAGAAGGTTTGCGCCTGGTACTCTCACCGTACTCGGAAAAAACACTGAAGGATCTGCAACCCGCCAGCCACGTGCGGGTGCTGGTAGGCCCTGAAGGGGGACTGGAAGAGCGTGAAATTCGTGCCGCCGAGGCGAACGGGTTTCAGGCCGTCCGTCTCGGGCCGAGGATTTTACGTACGGAAACGGCGGCCCTGGCAACCCTCACAGCACTGCAGGTGCTGTGGGGCGATCTGGCTTCTCAGCCGCCGGAAACCTGATCAGACAGGCCTTTCCAGACTTCGGAAACCACGGTCTGTACAACCTCCAGGTTAGGCACCAGTGCCTGTTCACTACCGATCTGGACACAGTCCGCGACCGTTTCAGGCAAATTATTCGTCGCCATCAGGGACGGACCGAGCGCTTCTTCGTCTGCACTGAACAGGCGGGGAATACCGGTGGTCACCATGGCATAGAAGGAAAGCTCTGATTCCGGCATGACGGAATTCAGAATAGAGATACGCGCACCCCGTCCACCCTGCGGCAGGTTGAAGCCACACAGGCGCTCCATGGAAATAATCGGGATCTGCTTGTCACGCCACAGCAATCCACCCAGCAGCCAGTCGGGACCCGACTGGATCATGTCCAGCGGCTGGTAATTGATCACTTCGGCAATCGCCACGTTGGGCAACAGCAGGTTTACACCTTCCAGTGGCACCCACAGGCTTCGTACCGATTCAACAACTGCATTCATGATCTGTCACTCCCTGTCAAAATTCAGTTTATGCCGGTTTGTGCAGGCTGGCAGCGTAATGCCAGTTGCTCGGCCAGTTCTTCCGGTGTCCCGCTGAACTCTACCCGACAACTGCGCCCGGCTGCGTCGGGAAGATTGGATATGGTGCAGCTGTCGGCACTTTGCGTCCACACAAAGCCGCCGGCACCCGCCACAGTCGAGCAGCCGCGTGAACCATCCTCACCCAGGCCGCTGAACAATATGACACCACACTGCTTACCCCATACACCGGCAACCTGCTCCAGCAGCGCATCGATATCCGGCTGGTAAAGCGAGTCCCAGGCGTGGTCAGCACGTACCAGCCGGCCCTGCTCATCGAGCTCGACAGCACTTTCGGCAGGCACCATCCAGACCTGTCCGGCCTCGAGTGTCTGCTCATCCCCCATCAGGGCAACCGGCCAGCTGCCGCAACGATCAAGCTGTTCGGCCAGCAAATCCTGGTAGGCTTCGGAAATATGCTGGGCCACCAGCAACACAACGGGAAGCTGTTCCGGTAGCGCCTCGAGAAACCGGGCCAGCGCCCTGGGGCCACCAATTGATCCACCCAGCACAATCAGCCACGGGCCGGAGCTGTCGGACGCTACCGCATCATCCCTGACCACCCTGAGTTCGGGACGGTTGTCACGCATGCCATCCACCCATGCGTGGGGAAGCGCGCGGTGCGCCAGCGTGTACAACTTGTTGATCAGGCGCCTGCTCCAGATTTCGTTTGTACCAATACCGCCATGGTTCAGCAGGACCGGGACCGGGGACTGTTGCAAAACACCACGCACCCGGGTCCTGTCGATCTGCTCACCATCCATCGCGACCAGCAGTACGTCAGCACCATTCCAGGTGGCGGGTAAGGGCAACTCCAGTGCCCCGTCGAGAACAACTTCCAGCCCTTCGCCCTCAAGCACACTGCGAAAACCGCTCCGCTCATGTTCGTCTGCCAGTACAGCAACACGCAGAACATCCTGGGGCATATCGTCCATCGGGGAGTTATTCCTCGAGCAATTCCGTTATATTTTCCATCAGGTCGCTTTCCTGGAAGGGTTTGCCCAGGTAGCGGTTGACACCGATTTGCATGGCGCGCTGACGATGTTTATCCCCTGTACGAGAGGTAATCATGATGATCGGAATATCACGCAGGCGCGGCTCGTTGCGAATATGTGTCGCAAGTTCGAAACCGTCCATACGCGGCATTTCGATATCCAGCAGCATTATATCAGGGATATTTTCCTGTAGCTTGGAAACCGCATCGACGCCGTCCTTGGCCGATATGACATTCATATCGTTGCGCTCGAGCAGACGGGTCGTCACCTTGCGTACTGTAATCGAGTCATCGACCACCATAACGGTCACACCCTGCTTCTCGGCCGGCTGACGCATCATCTCCTCAACCTGGTCCATCATACCGCCGGCCGTGCCGACACCACGCAACATGGCAACCATGTCAAGAATCATGACCACGCGCCCGTCACCCAGGATGGTCGCACCGGAGACCCCGCGAACAGTACTGATCTGGGGACCGACCGACTTGACGACAATTTCACGACTGCCCAGCAGGTTTTCGACATGGAATGCCACACCGTGGTCACCGGTGCGTACAAGCAATACCGGTAAACGTTTCTGCGCACCATCAAGATGCGGTGTACCACTCCCCAGCACGGTACCCAGATGCCGGACTTCGTAGTCATAGCCGCCGTACTCGAAACGGGACTCCGGATCGTCATAATACGCCTTGAGATCCTCACGACGCAGCCGAACGATACCCTCGATACTCGACAGGGGTACCGCGTAGGTATCCTCACCCACTTCAATGAGCAATGCCTGGTTCAGCGCCAGAGTAAATGGCAGACGAATGGTAAAGGTGGTCCCTTCACCCTGCCTTGAATCAATATGCAATGAGCCGCCAAGCTGTTTGACCTCGCTGTTCACGACATCCATGCCCACACCGCGACCGGAAACCTGCGTCACCTTGTCTGCCGTACTGAAGCCGGTTTCCAGTATAAACTGGAGTACCTCGTTGTCGCTCAGCGCAGCATCCTTGTCCATCAGGCCACGTTCAATCGCCTTTTTGCGGATGGAATCCAGGTTGATACCGGCACCGTCATCTGACATTCTGAGTACCACGTCGGAAGACTCCCGCTCAAACGTAATGCGTATCGTACCGGCTTCCGGCTTGCCGGCCCTGAGGCGCTGCTCGGGTGTTTCGATACCGTGGGATATCGCGTTACGCAGCATGTGCTCGATAGGCGCAACAATCCGGTCCACCACGGCGCGGTCCATTTCGCCTTCGGCACCGGACAGTTCCAGCTCGGCCTGCTTGCCAAGCTCCTGGCAGGTCTGGCGAACGATACGACGCATGCGCGGCGCAAGACCAAGGAACGGCACCATGCGGGTGCGCATCAGGCCTTCCTGGAGTTCGGTATTGACGCGTGACTGCTGCAACAGCAATGTTTCGGATTCGCGGGTGATATTATCGAGCAGGCCCTGCAGGCTGCCCAGATCACTGCAACTTTCTACCAGGGAGCGGGAAAGCTGCTGCATGTGCGAGTAGCGGTCCATTTCCAGCGGATCGAACTCTTCTTCACCATTTTCCTGTTCAGCCTCACGCTCGTAGCGGAACAGCACCTGTGCCTCGGTTTCAATTTCAAGCTTGCGCAACTGTTCCCGTACACGGGCAACCGTCTGCTCGAGCTCAACCAGGTTAAAGCGGTATGCACCTACCTGTTGTTCGAGGCGTGAGCGATAGATGCTCACCTCACCCGCGTAGTTAACAAGATTATCGAGCAGGGAAGCCTTGACCCTGACCAGCTCCTGGCTGGACCTGGAATGTGTACGCCGCTCTTTTGTCTCGACATCTTTTTCGACAACCACTGGTTGTACTGCGGGCTCTGCCTTTGCAGGCTTCTGTTTTTTGCGTTTGGCCGGCTTGCGCCCTTCACGAAGGGCTTCAAGGTCCGCCACAAGTTCCGGCATTTCGGAAACCGGCTTGTGTTCTGCGACGTCGCCTATCATGCGCGTCAGTGCATCATGTGTTTCCTGTAACAGGGCAAACACCTGGGGGGTTGCCTCGACCTCATCAGCACCCACTTTTTCGACCAGGGATTCAACAGCGTGCGAGAGATCACCGATCGCAGTGATATCCGCCATGCGCGAGCCACCCTTGAGGGTGTGCAACTCGCGCTGAAATTCCTCCATCAGTTCGCGGTTGGCAGCATCGTCCTTCCAGTTCTGCAGCGTTTCCTCGCTGTGTTCGAGAATGTCCGCCGCCTCTTCCAGAAAGACCTCGAGCAACTCGGGATCCGTTTCACGATAAGGATCGTCGGCCAGCGGGATATCTGCTGCAGGGGACTCCGTCTCTTCTGTTGCAACCGCTACTGTATCAACAGCTTCCGGTTTAGCCACTTCGGGTACCGCTTCCGGGCTTTCTTCCTCGTGAAGGCCGGACAGCACACTTTCACGCAGCGCCTGGAGCACTTCGATCAATTCGCCATGGGGCGTCAGCGGCCTGTTTCCACGCACTTCGTCGAGCATTCCGACCAGTGCATCCTGGGCCTGCTGCACACCCTGCAGGGCCTGCTCGTTGGCAGCACCACCACACTCATTAATGGTAATAATCAGGGATTCAACGGCATGTGCAAGGTCGCCTACCGGACCGAGGTCCGCCATCCGCGCACCACCCTTGACGGTATGCAGCGCACGCTGCAGTTCAGCAAGTGCCTCACT
>Ga0256832_1001687_pt1 | contig 15072 bp, 12 predicted proteins | sample 134614metaG_FD_190534 | JGI IMG/M metagenome (GOLD analysis project Ga0256832, IMG submission 190534) | Hydrothermal vent microbial communities from Lau Basin, Pacific Ocean - 134-614 | ecosystem: Environmental > Aquatic > Marine > Hydrothermal vents | place: Pacific Ocean: Lau Basin | collected...
ATCGTAGTTGATGACCACGTCAAGGTCTGATATGTCCAGCCCCCTTGCCGCAATATCGGTTGCAACAAGGATCTGACAGGTTCCTTCTCTGAACGCACGCAGCGCTTTTTTACGCTCCTGGTGCATCCTCTCCCCATGGAGTATGCCCACTTTATAGTTCCAGGCTCTCAGGGCTTCCGCCACACTGTCAGCCAACTCCTTTTTTCGTACAAAGACCAGTACCCTTTGAAGGTTGTGTGAAGAGATCAGCCAGGCGAGCAGTGCGTTCTTTTTGCTTTTAACCACAGGGTAAAGCATCTGCGTAACCGTATCGGCAATTTTACCGGGAGGATCGAGCTCAATACGCCGCAATGGTTGAATATGGGTTTTTGCCAGTTTCACCACCCTTGGCGTAATCGTTGCGGAGACAATCACCTTTTGGGAACGCTCCGTCATCATGGCAAAAATCTTTTCAAGGTAGGAAACAAACCCCATATCGAACATCATATCGGCTTCATCCACAACCAGATGCTTAAGCGCTTTCACATCAATATGGCGTGCTTCAATATGTTCAAGTGCACGCTGGGGCGTGGCGATGACCACATCTACACCCTGCTCCAGCTTTCTGCTCTCTTCGTTACGTTTGCCGCCACCTTGCAGCAGTACACTTCGAAAGCCCAGTTTACGGACAAAAGGCATACTGACTTCATAAATCTGCTGTGCCAATTCTTTGGTAGGAGAGAGAATAAAGAGTTTTGAATAGTGGTTGGACACAGGCAAGGCATCGGGGTTCATCTGCTGCAGAGCAGGCAGCAGAAATGCCAATGTCTTACCACTGCCTGTCTGTGCAGAGGCAATGGCACTTGCGCCGGAAAGCAGAACAGGAATGAGCCTTTGCTGTACAGGTGTAGGCCGTTCATAGCCCTGAGCTTCCAGTACTTCAAGCAGTGCTGTGTTAAGCTTCAGGCCGCCAAAGCCCTGCTGGCCATTCTTCTTTTCCACACGCTTTCCTTCGTAATAGCATTCAAATATATTTTAGCTGAATCGGGGTTACAAACCCAAATGAGAGAATCCCCTCTCTCAATGCAGATTGAGGTCTTTCTCCTGGCGTTTACGCTGCAGGCGCATCTTCAGTTTGGCAAGTTCACGCATATCCACATGTGCATCACTCTCATCGACAATCTCGACACCGAGAATTGTTTCGACACAGTCTTCAAGCGTTACAATACCTTCTACCTGATCATATTTGTCAAGGACCAGGAACATATGTTCCTTCTTCTCAATAAAGAGATCGAGTGCCCAGGAGACAGGCACCTGCTCGTTAATACGGTAAATATCTTTTTGGATACTCTTAAGCTGGACACTGTCATCTTTGAGCGCCTGGGCAAAGAGCTGTTTGGTAAGAATCATCCCGGTAATATTTTCAATATTGCCTTCAAAGACAGGAATACGGGAATATTTGAAAATATCTGCCTCATTCTTGACAATATCAGCAATTGTACGATTCCCCTCAAGTGCAAATACCACACTCCTTGGTGTCAGAATATCCTGTACTTTGATATCATCAAGTCTGAGTATATTTTCAATAATATCTGATTCCTGTTCGTCAAGTACCCCTTCATCTTCACTCAGAAGTGCACTCTCAAGCAGCTCTTCTTTGCTTAGACTGTGTCCTTCGTCACCTTTTTTAATACGGTTGGTCACAAACAGAGTCATAATAATGATTGGATAGGTGAACCAGATGAAGAACCGGATGATATAGGCTGCTACAGGTGCAAGCTGCTTCCAAAATGTTGCACCAATCGTTTTTGGAATAATTTCACCAAAGAAGAGGATGGCAAAAGTCAAGACAGCAGAGACCCAGAAAAGTGCCCCTGAGCCAAACACACGCTCTGCCTGCGCACCTACTGCGGCAGCACCAACGGTATTGGCAACTGTATTCAAAATGAGAATCGAAGCAATCGATTTATTGATGTTCTGCTTATGCTGTTTTAGCAGCAGCCCCGCTTTCGGCTTCTCTTTTTCCATTACCGAAATGAATGGCATCGTTACAGAAAGCAACACGGATTCAAGTACTGAACAGACAAAGGAGACAATAACCGCTCCAAGAAAATAGATGACTAACAAGTCCATGATATTTAACAATCCTTTTAAAGTAGAATAATGGTCGCAAGACCCAAAAATGCAAAGAAACCGACAATGTCAGTCACAGTGGTTAAAATGACGGTACTGCCAATGGCAGGATCCACACCGAACTTTTTCAAAAGCAGCGGAATGACAGACCCAAAGAAGCCCGCACTAAGCAGGTTGATAATCATTGCCATTGCAATCACAACTCCCAACATTCCTTTATCAAACCATACGGCTGCGATGATACCAATGATGACCGCAAACAACAGCCCGTTGGCAAGGGACAGAATGACCTCTTTTTTAATTGTCCGATAGGCATCATGTTTGGCAATTTCACCAAGTGCGAGCTGACGTACAACAACCGTAAGAGACTGTGTTCCCGCATTGCCGCCCATCGAGGCTACAATAGGCATGAGGACGGCAAGTGCTACATACTGCTGCAGTGTTCCTTCGAACAGCCCGATCACCAAAGAAGCTGCAATAGCAGTCATCAGATTGACGCCAAGCCAGATAGCTCGTGACTTACCGGCTTTGATCAGATCATCGTCTTCTTCCGCTTCATCATCAACCCCCGCAAGATGATACATTTGATCCGTAGCATGCTCACTGATAACATCGTAAATATCATCCGAAGTGATACGCCCCAGAAGTTTGCCGTATTCATCGACTATAGGCATGGATCCCAGATCATATTCCTGAAACTTTTGTACGATCTCTTTGATATTATCGTGGTCATGCCCAATGATCGGTTTGTACTTTTCAGGATTCTCCTGAATATTCTCACGCAGTGTCTTTTCCGGATCAAAGACAATAAGATCATCGAGCCCTACACCATACCGTAAATATCCATCTTCATCCGTCACAAAAAGATAGTTGATATTTTCAAGTTCCCCTTCACGCTTGAGCTTTGCAAACTCTTTGATGACATCAGAAACTTTCTGATCCAGTTTGGCAGAGTACACCTCCACCTGCATGTAGGCACCCGCTTCATCTTCATCATACTGTTTAAGCTGAAGAATGTCTTCCTGGTCTTCCTTGTCAAGCTTTTTAAAAACCGCTTTGGCTTTGGAAGTATCATGCTCCTCGAGTTCCTGAATAAAATCAGTCTGATCATCCGACTCCATTTCCGAGAGGGACTCCGCAATCTCTTCAGGCGTGAAGTTTTCAACAATATCGCCAAAATAACGGTCGGGAAGTTCCAAGGCGACATCGGCAATCAACTCTTTGGGAATTGACTTTACCGCCTCTTCAAACTGCTCATCACTGAGATCTTTTAAAAGATTGGCAATCTCGGAAGGATGCAGTTCTTCTTCATGATGGGTATGGAGATAGTGTTCAAGCTTATCCATCAATCTGTGCTCCTAAAATAAATGCCGCATTATACTCGAAAATGGGAAAGAAAAAAAGAGACAAAAGTTGCATTTGTCTCCTGTATGCAGATTTATTTTTCAGGGATATCACACTTTTTGGTAATGATACAAAGAGGACAGAAGTTGGCAATGCCGGCAATAAGAGGAATGATGCCCAGGAAGAGCCATTTCGACCACTCAGCATTGATTGTCACAGCACCGATGATCAGTGCTGTTCCCAGAATAATACGAAAAACACGGCAGAAACTGCGAATTTTATTATAGTTGATAGCCACTATATACCCTTTTGTATGTATTCAAGTTAATGATGGTGTAACTATACACTATCTTGCTTAGATTAAAATAAGAGGGAAAATATCTGAATTAAGAGGAGACGTCACAGGACGTCTCTGTTTTAAAGCTGCGGACCGGCAGAAGCAAAGTCGAACTTGCCGCCTTTGTCTTCATAGCGTTTGAAATTCTCAATAAACATACCTGCAAGTTTTGCAAGGCTTGCATCGTATTCTGCCTTGTCTGCCCAGGTATTACGCGGATTGAGAACCGTATTGTCCTGTACACCCGCCAACGCTTTTGGCATTTGCAGGTTGAATGTAGGCAGTGTCTCAAACTCCGCATCGTTAATAGAACCGTTGAGAATACCATCGATACATGCACGGGTATCTTTGATACTCATACGTTTTCCGACACCATATGGTCCGCCTGTCCATCCTGTGTTCACCAGGTAGACATTCACATTGTGCTCATCGATCTTCTTTCCAAGCAGTTCTGCATAGACTGTCGGATGCAGCGGAAGGAAGGCTTCACCAAAACAGGCAGAGAAGGTCGCGACCGGCTCAGTGATACCACGCTCCGTACCTGCTACCTTTGCAGTATAACCGCTGAGGAAGTAGTACATCGCCTGCTCTTTGGTCAGCTTACTGACCGGAGGCAGTACACCGAAAGCATCGGCTGTGAGGAAAATAATGTTGTTTGGATGCCCTGCCTGTAAATCGGGCTTATGGTTTGCTATATGCTCGATAGGGTAAGAGACACGGGTATTCTCCGTTTTGGAACCGTCGCTGTAGTCAACATTGCCGTTTTCATCTGCAACAACATTTTCCAACAGTGCATCCTTGGTGATTGCACCGTAAATTTCAGGCTCTGATTTAGGATCAAGATTGATCACTTTTGCATAACAGCCACCTTCAAAGTTGAAGACACCGTGGTCATCCCAGCCATGTTCATCATCCCCGATAAGTGCACGGTTGGGATCGGTAGAGAGTGTTGTTTTCCCGGTTCCGGAAAGTCCGAAGAAAAGACAGACATCTCCCTCTTTTCCGACATTCGCCGAACAGTGCATAGAGAGTTTTCCCTCAAGCGGCAACCAGTAGTTCATCATGGAGAAAATTCCCTTCTTCATCTCACCGCCGTACCATGTACCACCAATAATGGAAACATTGTCTTCAATGTTAAAGACAACAAAAACATCTGAGTTTAAACCGTGTTCTTTGTATTTTTCATCAACCGCTTTACAGGCGTTATACACTGTAAAGTCTGGCTCGAAATTCTCCAGCTCCTCTTCCGTGGGACGGATAAACATGTTTTTGACAAAGTGTGCCTGCCATGCTACCTCTACCACAAAACGGATTGAACGTCTACTCTCCAGACTTGCGCCGGTAAAAACATCCATCACATAAATTTTCTTGCCAGAGAGCTGTTTTTTTGTCAGTTCAAAAAGCTCATCGTAAATCTCTTTTTTAATAGGCCGGTTCACGTCACCCCAGGCGATATGTTCGTTTGAAGGCGGCTGATCCACAAAGTATTTGTCCTTGGGGCTTCTTCCGGTGAAGATCCCTGTATCGCACATGGCAGTGCCCGAAGTTGAGATCTTGCACTCACGTCTGTTGATCTCATGTGCTTGCAGCTCATCATAGCTCAGGTTGTAGTAGACTTCTTCGACGTCTGTCAGACCAAGCTTCTCAAATCCGTTGGGCATTCTGGTACTCATAGTATCCTCTTTATTTATCTTGTAGTTTCACTATGCCAAAGCATACGTCAGAAAAACCTGTTTCTCTGAGGTATACCTTTTTTTAAATGATAGAGCAAGCAAGCTTACCCTATCATGAGTTTTACTTAAAAATCGAAAGCAGAACACCGGCTGCAACCGCAGATCCGATGACCCCTGCTACGTTTGGTCCCATTGCATGCATCAGAAGGATGTTCCCCGGTTTTGCTTCGGAACCGACCTTACTCGAAACACGTGCAGCCATTGGAACAGCAGAAACCCCTGCCGATCCGATCAACGGGTTGATCGGCTCTTTGGAGAACTTGTTCATGATCTTTGCCATAATGACTCCGGCAGCGGTACCTGCAGCAAATGCCAGCAGACCGATAATCATGATCCCCAGTGTCTCTGCAACCAGGAACTTGTCTGCCTGCAGGGTCATACCGACACCAAATCCAAGGAAGATCGTAACAATATTGATCAGCGAGTTTTGCATCTCGTTGCTCAGTCTGTCAACCACACCGGACTCTTTGGCAAAGTTACCAAACGCAAACGCCCCCATCAGCGGTGCAGCATCAGGCAGTACCAGTGCGATCATCATAATAACAACAACCGGGAACACAAGCTTTTCAAGTCTATGTACCTTTCTGCTTGTTTTCATCACAATCTTACGCTCTTCTTCTGTTGTCAATGCCTTCATAATCGGAGGCTGAATCACCGGAACAAGTGCCATGTAGGAGTATGCTGCAACAGCAATCGCCCCAAGCATTTCCGGTGCCAGTGCCGAAGCGATAAAGATCGAGGTCGGGCCATCGGCACCACCGATAATAGAGATCGCTGCAGATTGTTTCAGTGTAAAGTCAACAAAACCTGTATATTGTGACAATGCTGCCGCACCGACCAGCGAACCGAAGATTCCAAACTGTGCCGCACCGCCAAGCAGTGCTGTTTTCGGGTTGGCAAGCAGCGGACCGAAGTCTGTCATCGCGCCTACCCCCATAAAGATCAGCAGCGGGAAGAACTCATTGGCGATACCCATATTGTAGATGATTCCAAGCATTCCGTGCGGTCCTGTCATATTGGCAATCGGGATATTGGCAAGCAAACCTCCAAATGCAATGGGCAGCAGCAGCAACGGCTCAAACCCTTTGGCAATGGCAAGATAGAAGAGAATGAAAATAATGATGAACATAATCACACGCCCCCAGCTCTGGGCAAACTTGCTCATCTCTTTTCCCTGTCCGTTTTTTACCCCTTCTTTGGGGTTTAGAATAGCATCCAGACCTGTCGTATGAAAAAAGCTGACGATCAGTTCACCCACACTTTTTTCTTTATAGGTCGCCTTCTCTTCAGCGATCAGCTGCTGCTGAGTCTTGAATTGTTTCGCTGTAGTCTCATGTTCACTTGCCGTTGCCGTACTGCTTAGAAAGGCAAAGGCGAAGAAAACAGTGAGCAGTAGATGTTTAATCTTCATGATTACTCCATTGTTGCGAGAAGTTGTCCGTCCGCGACTGCGTCGTTCACATTGACATTGATCGTTTTAATGGTACCTGCCTGCGGTGCTGCGATATCGATCTCCATTTTCATGGCTTCAAGGATCATAATCACATCACCCTCTTCCACTTTGTCACCCGGATTTTTCAGGATTTTCCAAACGTTACCCGGAGTCTGAGAGTGAATTTCAATACTGCCGGCACCACCCGCAGCCGGTGCCGGTGCAGCTGGAGTTTCTGCCGCTGGTGCCGTATTTGCTGCCGGTGTGATCTGTACATCACCGCTTCCTTCAACTACCTGAACACTGTACTGTTTACCATCAACTACTACTGTATAATTTCCTGCCATATTTCCTTCTCCACAATCGTTTTCTTTACCTTTTCTTACCATCAACGGTGACTCACCCTTGAGGAACGCAATACCCTTCTTGTCACAAGATGCCGCAATGAAGATGTTTTCATCTGACACGTCAAGTCCTTCTTCTTCAAGAACCTTTTTCCAGTGTGCAATCGATTTTGTTTCATCTCTGTCGGCAATATCGAGCGGATTCTCTGTTGTCGGATCGAGTTTGAGCTTTTCGCTTGCCAGCTTGACAATTTCAGGATCTGGCTCAACCGGTGTCTTGCCGAAGTAGCCAAGTACCATTTTTCCGTATCCCGGAGCAATCTGCTTCCATGGTCCGAACATAACATTGGCATACGCCTGCTGCCAGTAGAACTGACTGACAGGTGTTACCGAAGTACCGTAACCACCACGTTCAACCACCTCTTTCATTGCCTTGATAACGTCGTCAAACTTGTCAAGATCACCGTTGTCACGCATCATTTGTGTATTGGCCGTCAGTGCGCCTCCAGGCATTGGCGAGAATGGGATAAGCGGTGAAACCTGAGTCGCTTCAGGCGGTATCATGTAGTCTGCAAGGCACTCTTTAAGGCGTTCTTCATACTTGAGGATCTTGTCAAGCTGAAGATCACCAAGGTTGTAGTTGGTTCCTTTGGTTGCATGTAGCATCGTCAGAATATCAGGCTGGGAAGTACCGCCGCTGACCGGACTTGCCGCCATATCGATACCGTTTGCACCGGCTTCAAGCGCCGCAAGATAAGAAGCAACCGAAACACCTGCTGTTTCATGCGTATGAAGTCTGAGGTGTACACTGTCACCAAGCAGCTTCCGTGCCATCGCGATGGTTTCATAAACTTTGTGCGGGTTGGCTGTACCCGAAGCATCTTTGAAACAGACGGAATCGAACTCGATTCCGCTGTCAAGAATGTTTCTGAGTGTTTTTTCATAAAACGCTACATCGTGCGCACCTTTACATCCCGGAGGAAGATCCATAATAGTTACAACAACTTCGTGGTTCATACCGTATTTTTTGATCATCTCGCCTGAATACATCAGGTTGTTGACATCGTTGAGTGCATCGAAGTTTCGTACGGTACTTGTACCGTGCTTGGCAAACAGTTTTGCAAAAAGCTCGATCATTTCACGGCTTCCCGTATCGAGCATTACTGTATTGATTCCGCGTGAAAGTACCTGAAGATTGGCGTCAGGACCTACAATTTCACGGAATTTATCCATCATTTCAAACGCATTTTCCTGCAAGTAGAAGAAAAGTGACTGAAAGCGTGCACCGCCTCCAAACTCGAAATGGGTGATACCCGCCTCTTTGGCTGCTTCGACTGCGGGGAAGAAGTCGTCCATCAGTACACGCCCGCCAAAGACCGACTGGAAGCCGTCTCTGAAGGTTGTATCCATTACATCAATATATTTTTTAGCCATGTATCAAACCTTGTTTATGATTTATTTTTACGAAATTCTGCGATAGCGGCAACGATAGCAGCAACATGGTGCGCATCTTCTGTCGTATCTGGTTGTGGAGAAGAAGCTGGCGCTTCAGGTTCTTTTTCAGGGAAGTATTTGTTGATGATGATCGCCTGCCATTTCACTACCTGCACCAGCAAGATAAGAAAGACAAAAACGATAAGCATTCCCAAAACCATGAATTTAAGGCTCTCGCCTACTAAATTAATTTCCATTTGGACACCTTATCATTTGGTTTACAAATTTTAAAACAGTTTTGCTTGAGTGAAGTTAAAAAGCGCCGATTATCTGCGCTTTTTTCGACGATTGTTGTTTCGGGTAGCTTTTTGTTCACTTTCGTAACTCTCAAGCATCTCATCGACCTTCTTCTGATCAAATCCGATTTGGCTGCCCACGGACTGTGATTCATGCTCTATAAAGTCTGATATCAGCTTTTCAAGCAGCAGTTCACGATCCATCTCAGCAAGCGTCTCAATAAGATCCTGTGCCTGTGTATGAACAGGGATCGCTCTGATCTGGTCGGCAAGGTACTCGAGCGCATCGGCATCAAGCTCAGAGCCGCCTTCAATCGTAGCCAGACGCATCTCGGCACCTACTTCTTTTTGGATACGCTGCAATTCTCTGAACTCTTCTGTCGTAACAAGGGTAATTGCCTGTCCGCTCTTGCCTGCACGTCCAGTACGTCCGATACGGTGTACGTAACTTTGCGGATCGAATGGAATATGATAGTTGAATACATGGGTAACATCCTTCACGTCGAGTCCGCGTGCCGCTACATCCGTTGCGACCATAATTTTTGTTTCTCCTCTTCGGTAGGCCTTGATCACCACTTCACGATCCTGCTGCTCCAGGTCACCGTGAAGCCCCGCAGCATTGAAGCCCAGTGCCTGAAGATGTTCTGTAAGTCTGTCCACTTCCCGTTTCATGCGGCAGAAGATGATGCACTTATTGATCTCTTCGGTTTCCAGCAATTTGACGATCGCTTCATCACGCTGTGATTCATTGATGACATAGTAGCGCTGCTCAATGACATTGTTGGTCGTCTCCTCTTCTCCAATAACCGAAATGAACTCGGGATTATAGAGAATATGTTCGGCAAGGTCTTTGATGGGTTCGGGCATTGTGGCAGAAAAAAGCAGTGTCTGGCGTGTTTGGGGAATGTACTCGAAAATCTCTTTGATCTCGTCAAGAAAGCCCATATCGAGCATTTCATCTGCTTCATCGAGTACGACAATCTCAGGGTTGAAGCTGTCGATCTTCCCTTTTTTGTAAAGGTCTTTAAGCCGTCCCGGAGTTGCCACAACAATCTGCACTCCTTTGTGAATAAGCGCGATCTGGCGACCATACCCCACACCGCCGTAGACAGTCAGCGTACGAATACCGGCAAAACGTCCAAGATGATAAAGCTCGTCACTCACCTGTGTAGCCAGTTCACGTGTAGGGGTTATGACCAATGCACGCTCGATCTCACCTTTGGCGATCTTGTCCATCATTGGCAGTCCGAATGCTGCAGTCTTGCCTGTTCCTGTGTGCGCCTGGGCAACCAGGTCTTTCCCTTCCATTATCAAAGGTATCGCCATCTCCTGAATAGGACTTGGCTCTTTGAAGCCTGCAATCTTCACCCCTTTGGCGAGATCACGGTGAAAATTGAATTCACTGAATTTCATTGTCTTCCTTTAGGCAGCATTGGCTGCCCTGCAAAATTTCGTTCAAAGGTTGTTTTGAACTTATCCAAATCTCCCACGGGAAATTTGGTAAATCCACACTACAAAATAGCCAGCAGCAAAATCCCGAATATGATACGGTAAATACCGAATGCCACAAAGGTAAAGCGCTGTAAAAAAGCCAGAAAGAGCTTTATCGTCGCATAGGCTACGACAAAAGCAACAATAAAACCTATGAGAAACGCACCCCAGTTGGCATGTGCAAATTCATGATAGTGTTTCAGAAGATCATAGCCACTGACAGCTGCCATGACAGGAATGGCGAGTAAAAAACTGAACTCGGCAGAAGCCTTTCTGTCCAGCCCGACCAGCAGCCCGCCGATGATCGTTGCACCTGCCCTGCTGGTGCCGGGTATCAGGGAAAAGATTTGTGCGATACCGATCCAGAGTGCCTGCGACCAGCTTGTCTTTTCGACATCGCTGATATGGGTCGGCTTTTCACGGTAGAAGTACTCCACCACCAAAAAGATGATACCGCCTATGATAAACATCCAGGCGACAACTTCGACATTAAAGAGTGATTTGATAGTGTCTTTGAAAATGAAGCCGACAATAGCGAGGGGAAGAAAGGCAACCAGCAATTTCATCCACAGATCGATCTTTTTGAAGGTGATCTTCTCACGGTAGATCAGAATGACGGCCAGAATTGCGGCAAACTGTATGATGACCTCATACGCTTTGGTCAGATCATTCTCCGCCACACCCAGAAATTTTGATGCAACGATCATATGCCCTGTTGAAGAGATGGGCAGAAATTCCGTAAACCCTTCGATGACCCCTATGATCACCGCCTGAAATATATCCATAAACCAATTCCTTTAGTGTCAAGCGTATGCAGAATATCTGCCTCTCTTGACTCTTTTACAGCATTGCGCTGAAGTAGCTCTCATCCTTTTCCAGCAGCTGGCCAGGCGTGCCGCTGTCAACAACTTTTCCCTCTTCAAGCACATAAATGTACTCTGCGCTCTTGATTGTACTGAGCCGGTGAGCGATAGTAATGACTGTCCGTTCCGCCAGAAAATCATGCAGCGCTTCAAAGAGCTTCGCTTCGGTATGCACGTCGAGTGCAGAAGTTGACTCATCAAAAATGACTGCCTTGGGATTAGAGAGCACCATACGCGCAATGGCTACCCGCTGACGCTGACCGCCGCTGAGCTTGATACCGTCTTTTCCGACAAGCGTATCGAGCCCATTTTCCAATCTGCCGATGACATCGCCAAGCTGTGCAATGCGTATCGCATTTTCAATCGCTTCGTCGCTGTAGGCGTTGCCAAGGGTAAGATTAAAACGCATTGTATCATTAAAGAGTTTAGGATGTTGTAAGATAAGATAGATATTTTCACGTATCGTTGAGAGTGCAACCTCTTTGTTTGATACACCATTATAAAAAATCTCTCCTTGCTCAAACGGGTAGAATCCGACCAGAATATTGGAAAGTGTTGTCTTCCCGCTTCCGCTTGCACCGACAATAGCGACTTTGCTGCCAGCGTTTATATCCATATTAATATTTTCTAATATATATTCACGATTATCTTCCTTTTCTCTCTCATCTTCACTTCCTTTAGCATAACGGAAGTACAGATGACGTACCTCTATTGAAACGGCAGAATGCCCTTTAAAGGGGTCTTTTCGCACCGGCGGCAGCGGCTCCTGCTCCATTTCGAAGATTGTATTGATCCGTTTGCACGCAGCTTTGGCAGTCGCCAGCACATACTGGAAGTTGATCACATCCTGCGTAGGCGTCACCATAACCCAAAGATAGGAGAAGATCGCCAGCATCAGTCCTACCGAAAGATCTGAGTAGGCAACAGCAAGGATGCTCACTGCACGGAAAACTTCGTAGCCCGAAAGAAATATCAGATAGGAGAGTTTCATGGCTGCATCACTTTTATATCCGTAATTGACCGAATGCTCTTTCAGCTCTTTTGCCTTTTTTTCACTCTCTTTAAAAAAATACGTCTCTTTATTTGCTGCTTTAATCTGATGAAAAAGTTCAAGCGTTTCACTCAGGCTGGACTGAAAGAGTTCTATTGCCCTGTTCTCTTCACGCTTGAGTTTGCCGATGTTACGGGAAAGTTTGACAGTAAAAAGAACAACAATAGGGTTGGTCAGCAAAATAAAAAGTGCCAGCTGCCAGTGTATCCAAAGCAGTACCACTGAAGAGAAGAGCAGGATCAATGAAGAGACGATGAGTTTGGAGATCGTCGTGGAGACAAATCCGTCAATGGTCTCAACATCTGTAACGAGTTTTGAAGTAACCGCTCCAACCCGCATTGTTTCATACTCTTTAAGCGACACTTTCTTAAGATGGTCAAGCAGGGAAACCCGCATCTGATAGGTAATATTTTTTGATATGGAAACAAATATCTTCGTCTGAAGTATCGACAGCAGCGTACTGAGCAGCCTCAGCAGCAGGATGAACACCAAAATGCCGATGACGTAGCCTTTGGTATCACTCTTCCAGAGATGTTCCGATATCCAGCTGATAAAATGATGATCTTTCCCAAGCAGAAGTTCATCAACAATTATGGGGATAAAAAGTGGAATCACCACTACAAGGAGGGTAGCAACAATCGCCACCATATTTCCTAATATTAATTCTCTCCTGTATGCTGTGAGTCTATTTACAATTCCCTTGATGGTGCATTTAGACAAGTGTCAGTATCTCTCTAAGGTCTTTGGTATCGACACAGTGGGTTGCCGCCTCTTTAAGAACAGGCTTGGCACAAAACGCTACCCGGGTATCGGCATAGGCGAACATGCTCAGGTCATTGGCACCGTCACCGACTACCAGTGTATCCTCTCTGCCGACTCCCAGCAGCTTCTGCATACGGACGATCATATCGCCCTTGGCATCGGAATACATCATCTCTCCCCCTACCCGACCAGTAAGAATACCCTCTTCATCGTGGAGGAAGTTGGAGAAGTCAGCATCGATACCAAGTCTCTCACACGCAGGCTTCGTAGCGTTTCTGAAACCTCCGGAGAAGCAGATGACCGTGTAGCCTTTAGCTTTGAGTCCTGCAACAGTTTCAGAAGCTCCCTGCATCATGGGCAGATTGGCACAGATGGCATCGACCTTGGCTTTCTCCAGCCCCTCAAGCAGTGCCACACGTGCCACAAGCGACTTGAAAAAGTCCAGCTCTCCAGCCATCGCACGCTCTGTAATGGCAGCTACCTGCGCCTCCAGCCCCAACGGTTTTGCCAGAAAATCGATGGTCTCACCATCCATCAGTGTCGAATCGAAATCAAATACGGCCAGCTTCGCCATCATATACCTCTTTGTATAGTTAATTTTGGTAGAATTATAGCCAATTACTAACCAATTTTAAGACAAAGAGTACGATTATATGTTTGAAACATTTTGCGATTTTCTCTGTAACCAGACCAAACAGTTCATTACCGTAGAGGTCAATCCTCCGCACGGTGCATCACTTGACGGTATTCTTGCCGACATCAAAAAGCACAATCTTCATGAGAAGGTCAACGGTTTTTCCTGTACCGACAACCCGCTTGCGAAGCTCAAAATGAGCGGTGTACTCTCCGCTATCAAACTGCAGCAGACCTTCAACAAACCAGTCATTGCCACCATGAGTATGCGTGACAAGAACAAACTCTCGCTGCAGTCTACCCTGCTCGGTGCCAACGATTTCGACCTGCGCTGTATTCTTGCCCTCACAGGAGACCCGGCGAAATACTCTGACCAGCCGGAGGTTAAAGGGGTACTCGAACGCGATTCTACGCTGCTTTTGAGCATCATCTACCATCTCAACAATGGTGTGGACTACTCCAACAAGCCGCTCGATCCGGCTCCCAAGCCCATCTACCCGTTTGCAGTCAGCAACGCTTACGCCAAAGATATGAAAAAGCTGCAAAAGCGCATGCTCAAAAAACTCAACTACGGTGCACGCGCCATCATCACCCAGCCTGTCTACGATGCGAAGGATGCCAAAGAATTACTGGCACTTTTTGAAGAGGCAAAGGAGATGAGCATACGGGAGACAGCCAAGGAGGCGCAGTTGGTACTCGGTCAATTCCCCATTGTACGGGCAAGAACAGCCAATTTCATCGATGACAAGGTACCCGGTATTTCCGTTCCCAAAGCGATCATCGATGAGATGAACCTTGCAGCAATGGATGGAGAATCAAAAGAACAAGAAGTCGGTTTCGCCCTCTCTAAAGCAATCTTTGACGATATGATGAAACTGCACGGTAAAGTACACCTGATGACCCATAACCGCTTTGACCTGTGCAGTGAGCTTATAGGTTAAGCTTTTATTCAAACAGTGCAAAGAGTAATCCCTAAGAACTAAAAAGCTATAATGTATGATCAAATTTATGAAAAGTAAAGGATACTTTATGAAAAAAACAATGCTTGCTTCCGCTGCCTTGCTTGTCATGGGTACACAAATAGCAACTGCAGGCGGAGACATTGCACCCGTCGAGCCAATTGTTCCCGTACCTGTCGTGACCGATAATGACACCAGTGATTTTTATGTTGGACTCGGACTAACCGATACCCGTGTATTCTCAACAGATTCAAAATGGTTTGGCGTTGCACCTACTATGG
>Ga0256832_1001688_pt1 | contig 15069 bp, 17 predicted proteins | sample 134614metaG_FD_190534 | JGI IMG/M metagenome (GOLD analysis project Ga0256832, IMG submission 190534) | Hydrothermal vent microbial communities from Lau Basin, Pacific Ocean - 134-614 | ecosystem: Environmental > Aquatic > Marine > Hydrothermal vents | place: Pacific Ocean: Lau Basin | collected...
TAGAGGAGATGGTGGTTTTTCTGCTGCAAAAATAACTTACTTTAGCTCTTCACCTAAATTATTCCAGCAGGTTATTCTTTTACTTCATAACTTTGAGATATTTCCATTTGTTCAGAGAAGAGAAGGACTTTTAGAGATTTATGCAAAAGATGAAATTGCGAAGTTTAAAGACATTTTCCTTGACGATAAAAAGAAAAAATTAACAGAATTTTTGAAAAACAGAAAAACTGGAAGAACACAGAACTATTACAAAAAAGACGGATTCTTAATAGCTAAAGTTAAAGAAATTCAACAATTTGAAAAAGAAGAAGATATATACTCTTTAGAAGTTCCAAAAACAAAAAATTACATAACAACATGCGGAATAATGACCCATAACTGTATTGGCGTGGATCCTTACTATCTGACTTTCAAAGCCGAAGCTCTTGGACATCATCCTGAAGTCATTCTTGCAGGAAGAAGAATAAATGACAATATGGGAAAATATGTGGCTGAGAATACCGTAAAACTTATGATTAAAGCAGGGAAGGCAGTAAAGGACAGTAAAGTGTTGATTTTAGGTTTCACATTCAAAGAAAACATAAGCGATATAAGAAACACAAGAGTAATCGATGTTTATAATGAACTTTTAGAATACGGAGTTAAGGTTTACATTCACGACCCGTTTGTTTATGAAGATGAAGTTAAAAAAGAATACGGAATAGAACTGACAAAAGATATTGAAAAATTTGCACCTTATGACGCAATTGTTGTGGCAGTAAAACACAGACCATTTATTGAGGAACTTGATTTTAAGAAATATAAAGAGCTTATAAAAGGTGAACCACCTGTTCTTATTGATATAAAAGGCTTATATAATAAAAACAAAGCAGAAAAACATGGATTTTTATACTGGCGATTGTAAAATCTGAAATAAATCTTCAACAGAGTTTGCCTCAAAATCTGGATTGAAACTTCTGGCAAGCTCTGTTTTGCCAAATCCATAAGTAACAAGGCAAGTTTTTGTTTCAGCACTTTTTCCAGCTTTAATATCTGCTTCACTATCTCCAATCATTATAGCTTCTTCAGGATCATGAGAAAGTGTTTCTAATGCATATAAGATAGGCTTTGGATCAGGTTTTTTCTGATCTGTAGTGTCTCCACCGACAACTATATCAAAAAACTCCAAAAGATCTAACTCTTTTAATATTTGTTTTGAAATATCTTCATACTTGTTTGTTATTACTGCAAAACGTTTGTTCTTCTCTTTAAGCTCTTTTAAAAGTTCAGGTATTTTGTCATAAGGTTTTGTATAATCAACAGGATGTGAAAAGTAGTAATCCCTAAAATATTTCACACCTTCGTTTATGAGGTTTTGATCTTTGGTATCAAGGATGCCCTGAATTAGCTTATAACCACCATAACCGACATGTTTGATTATCTGTTCTTCTGGTAGTTCTGGTTTCCCTAATTTTTTTAACGCATAGTTGGCAGCAACCGCAATATCTTTACCAGAATCTATTAAAGTTCCATCTAAATCAAAAAGAATTACTTTCATACTATTTAATCTTTAGAAGTATATCTATGAATCATTTTGTTAATCCATTTTCCTGCACTACTGAAGAATGTACCTTCTTTTTCTGTCTTTTTCTCATTCACTATTATATATACTTCTTCATTATCTTTTTTTAGTCCTAAATCTTCACGGGCTTTTTTTTCTATAAAAAATGGATCTTTTCTTAAATAAGATATGTCTGTTCTTAGCTTTTCATTTTCTTTTTCCAATGAAACAATTTCAGACTGGAGCTCTTTTTTTTGTGAAATCTTTTGCAGATAACGGAATATATTATGATCGCTTAACAGCAAAATATATCCAAAGTACAACACTAAAAATACAGAAGCTAAAGATAGAGCATGCTCTACCTTTAGCTTTTTAGTTATCTTATTTAAGGAACTTTTTGAATGTTTCTTTCCCTTTGAATACTGCATTATCTCCTAATTGCTCCTCTATTCTTAATAGCTGATTGTATTTAGCAGTTCTGTCTGTCCTTGAAGCAGAACCTGTTTTTATCTGTCCTGCATTGGTAGCAACTGCTAAATCAGCAATAAATGTGTCTTCAGTTTCACCTGATCTATGTGAGATAACTGCAGTATATGCTGCACTTTTAGTTATCTCAATTGCGTCTAATGTTTCGGTAAGTGAGCCTATTTGGTTAAGCTTTATTAAAACTGAATTTGCAAGACCATTCTCTATCCCTTTCTCAATCAGTGCTGGATTAGTTGTAAATAAGTCATCTCCAACAAGCTGAATTTTTGAACCTAATGCTTCCGTAAGTTTTTTCCATCCTTCAAAATCATCTTCAGCCATTCCATCTTCTAAAGAAATGAGAGGATATGTTCCTTCGATTTCTTCATATATAACAATCATATCGTCTGAAGTCAGTTCCTCACCTTCAAATTTATAAACTTTTTTCTCTTTGTCATAAAACTCTGTTGAAGCTGCATCTATAGCTAATAATACATCTTCTCCAGGCTCATAACCAGCTTTTTTTATAGCTTCCATTAAAATATCTAATGCTTCTTTTGTAGAATTCAGATTAGGTGCAAATCCACCTTCATCTCCAACATTTGTAGAATGTCCTTTTTCTTTTAAAATTCCTTTTAATGTATGGAACACCTCTACTCCACATCTTAAAGCTTCACTAAATCTTGGATTGTCAGGATCTTTTCCTCCAAAAACAGGAACGATCATAAATTCCTGAAAATCAAGGTTATTATCTGCGTGAACACCACCATTAATAATGTTCATTAAAGGAACTGGTAAAACTTTAGCATTAGTACCACCTAAATATCTATACAAAGGAATTTCAAGTTCTAAAGCTGTGGCACGGGCAACTGCCATACTTACTGCTAAAATTGCGTTTGCACCTAAATGTGATTTATTAGGAGTTCCATCTAATTCAAGCATAATTCTGTCAATTTCAACCTGATTTTCCGAATCTTCTCCGATAATCGCATCTGCAATTTTTGTATTAATATTTTCTACTGCTTTTAGAACACCTTTTCCCTTAAATCTATTTTTATCCCCATCTCTTAATTCAACTGCCTCTGTTTCCCCTGTAGATGCACCACTTGGAACGATTGCTATTGCAGAAACTCCACTTTCTAGAGTTACTTCTGCCTCAACAGTTGGATTTCCTCTACTGTCTAAAACTTCTCTTCCTTTCACATCAATAATTACTGACATTTAATCCCTCCTTTAAAGTTTATGATATGCCGCAATTGCCGCTGATATGGCAACTGCAAGATCATTTGGATTGATCTCTTCAGGTTTTAGTTTAAACTCTTTAAGTTTCTGGTCTAAATATCCTGTATTAAATTTTCCATTTCTAAAATCTTCATCTCTAACAATTTGCCTGTGGAGAGGTATGTTTGTAGGAACACCTCTTACAATAAATTCATCAAGAGAACGTCTTGCTCTGTCAACTGTTTGATTCCATGTTAGAGCCCAAACAACTAATTTAGCAACCATAGAATCATAATAAGGTGGAATCACATAATCTTTATAAACTGCAGCATCTATTCTTACACCAGGACCACCAGGAGAATAGTAAGAAGATATCTTGCCTGGAGATGGTGCAAAATTTTTAGCAGGATCTTCTGCATTTATCCTAAACTCTATTGCATAACCTCTAAATGAGATATCTTCCTGTAGAAACGGGAGTTTTTCACCTTCTGCAATTTTTATCATTCTTTGAACAAGATCAACACCTGTTACCATTTCTGTTATGGTATGTTCAACCTGAAGTCTTGTGTTCATCTCTATAAAATAAAAGTTGTCATTTTCATCTACAACAAACTCTAATGTTCCAACACTCTCATATCCTAATTTAAACATGGATTTTACAGCTACTCTGTAAAGTTCTTTCCTAACATCATTATTAAGTGTAGGAGATGGTGCTATCTCGACTATCTTTTGATGTCTTCTTTGAATAGAACAATCCCTTTCTCCTAAATGGATAACATTTCCATATTTATCAGCCATTACCTGTATTTCTATATGTCTTGGATTTTCTACATACTTTTCAATAAAAATATCACCTTTACCGAAAAACTTAACAGCTTCTTGATAAGCAGATTCAAATGCAGATTCGAACTCATCAGGGTTTTTTACAATTCTCATACCTCTACCGCCACCACCAAAGGCAGCTTTTAAAATCACAGGAAAACCTATTTCTTCAGCAATTTTCTTGGCTTCATTAATATCCGTTATTGCCCCATCACTCCCTGGAAGTACGGGGACTCCAACTTCTTTCATTGCCCTTTTGGAAGCCATTTTGTCCCCAAAAAGAGCAATATGTTCTGGTTTAGGGCCTACAAAGATAAGTCCCATTTTTTCACAATATTCAGCGAAATCTGCATTTTCTGATAAAAATCCGTAACCTGGATGAATTGCATCACACCTTGTCTGTCTTGCCAGATCCACGATTTTATAAAAGTTTAGGTAAGCTTTTATCGGATCACCAGGTATGAGATAGGATTCATCAGCTTTTTTAACCCATATACCTTTAGCATCTGCTTCAGAATATATGGCAACTGTTTTTATTCCTAATTCTTTACATGCTCTTATTATTCTCGTAGCAACTTCACCTCTGTTTGCCACTAAAAGTTTTTTAATCTTTTTATTACTCATATTTTACAGCTCCTTCCATATCTTCAATAAATGCTTCATGTAATGATCTAACTGCAAGCTCAGCATATTTTTCATCAATTAGACAGGAAATCTTTATTTCGGATGTAGAGATGGCATAGATATTTATTCCTTCTTTATCCAGAACTTCAAACATTCTTGCTGCTGTTCCTGCATGTGTTTTCATTCCTAACCCAACTACAGAAATTTTTGCAATTTTATCATCCCTTTCCACGCCTTTTGCTCCAATCTCTGCTGAAACCTTGTTTGCGATTTCTTCAGCAAAATCTGCATCAACTTTGTTTACTGTAAAAGATATATCTGTAAAACCTTCGTGTGAAACATTCTGAACTATCATATCAACAACTATGTTGTTATCTCCTAATGCTTTAAATAGTTTTGCAGCGATTCCAGGTCTATCAGGAACTCTTACAACCGTTATTTTTGCTTCTTTTAATTCGTGACTTATTCCTCTAACTGCTACTCTTTCCATCTCTTCATTTTCCTCCACTATCCATGTTCCATCTTCATCTGTAAATGAAGATTTAACATGTATTCTTACTCCATATTTTGCAGCAAATTCAACTGAACGAATCTGCATAACTTTTGAACCTAACGATGCCATTTCCATCATTTCTTCATAAGAAATCATATCTATCTTTTTTGCATTTTCTACTATTCTCGGGTCAGCAGTAAATACTCCAGGAACGTCCGTATAAATCTCACATACATCTGCTTTTAACGCAGCAGCGAGGGCAACTGCCGTAGTATCTGATCCACCTCTTCCTAATGTTGTAATATCACCATTTTCAGTAACACCTTGAAATCCAGCAACAATAACAACTTTTCCATCATCTAACTCTTTATGTATTCTGTGTGTATCAATACTCAATATTCTTGCTTTTGTATGGGCATTATCTGTATATATAGGAACCTGCCAGCCTGTTAAACTAACAGCATCTATTCCCATCTCTTTTAATGCAATTGAAATCAAACCAATTGCCACCTGTTCTCCTGTAGAAACAACCATGTCATATTCCCTTGGATCAGGTCTGTTTGATAACTCCCTTGTTAATCCTATAAGTCTATCTGTTTCACCACTCATTGCAGAAGAAACCACAACAACTTTTTCACCTTGTTCCACAGATTTTTTAACACGCTGTGCTACTCTTTTTATCCTATCTATTGTTCCTACTGATGTTCCACCAAATTTTTTAACTACTAAAGGCAAGAAAATTCCTCCTGATGTTATGATTCTTTATATATTTTATAATATTTTATATGTTATTTCTTAAAATCAACGAATTTCACTCTTTTTTCATTCCTGTTAGATTAAATTGATATTTAAAACTAAAAGAATAATTTATGTGTAAAAAAGTGGAGTAAATAATGAAGTTACTTGTAGTTGAAGACAATCAGGAGCTTAATAATACGATAAAAGAAATTTTAGAAATAAATCATTACTTAGTAGATTCAGCTTATGATGGTGATGAGGCATTAGACTACATAAGGACAAATGAATACGATCTAATTGTTTTGGACATAATGCTTCCTAAAATAAACGGATATCAGGTCTGTGATATGGTAAGAAAGAAAGGAATTAAAACACCGATACTGATGCTTACAGCCAAAGATCAGTTAAAGGATAAAGTTCACGGACTTGATATTGGTGCAGATGATTATATGGTAAAACCTTTTGAGATTGAAGAGCTATTGGCAAGAATAAGAGCTTTACTCAGAAGAAGCAGCAGTGAAAAATCAGATATCATAAGATTAGATAATCTTGAAGTAGATCTAAGAAACAGAATTGTAAAAAAGGATAATAAAATTATCGAACTCACCCCGAAACTATACTGTATTTTAGAACAACTACTGTTAAATAAAGGAAATATTGTTTCTTACGAATCGTTAATGAGTAAATGCTGGGATATAAATGACTATCCAACAAAAGAAACTGTAAGGGCAAATATAAAACTGTTAAGGAAACTGATAGAAGATAAAGATAAAAAACTGATACAGAACATAACAGGAACAGGATATAAAATAAATGAAACCTCTGCTTAAAATAGATGAGTTTACAAAAGCCCGACTGAAGATAACGTTTTTTATTACTCTTGTCTCCTCTTTAATCATTTCTATTTTTTCAGGAACAATCTATTATTTTTATAAACAGGAAATCATATACAGCATAAATGATGAACTTAAAAGTGTAGCATTTTCAGGAATTAAACTGATAGAATCCTCTCAGGAAATTGATGTTTCTTCCCTTGACAAGCTAAAAATACCAGAAGATGGATACGTTTGTATATACGACTTTGGAAACTCGATGCTTTATTACAAAGGAAAAGTCTGCAATATCACCAACCATTTTAGCGGATTTAGATTAATTGGTCAGGATGTTATTTACGGACTTTCTTTTCCTCATGACATATTTCTTTACCATATTTATGTAGGAAAATCTTTAAAAAGTATTGTTCAGTATCTTAAAGGTTTAAAGAAAACATTAATCTACTCTACTTTTGGCATATCAGTTTTTATAATGTTCCTTTCATTTTTTATATCAAAAAGAATCCTAATGCCTATTCAGAAAACACTTGAAAAACAGGAAAGATTCAGTGAGAATGTTTCCCACGATTTAAGAACGCCACTATCAATAATCTCAAGTCAACTGTTTTTAATAAAACAGAAAAATTATCAAAACATAGAAAAAAACATTGAGGTTATTGATAACACTGCAAAACATATGAAAAATCTTATATCAAATATTTTATTTCTGGCACAGATCGGTGATAAAAAAGAAAAAACAAAAGTGAATATAAATGAAATCATTAAAAAATATCTGGAGCTTTTTGATTCTGAAATAAAACAAAAAAATATAAAAGTTTTTCTACACGAAAACAGCACGATAGAAGTAGAAGCAAATGAAAAAGATATGGAGATACTTATATCAAATCTTTTGGAAAATGCTATAAAGCACAACAAAGAAAATGGAAAAATAATAATAGAGCTGAACAACAAAACTTTATATATAAAAAATACAGGACATCTAATCAAAGAAGAAAATTTAGACAAAATATTCGATAGATTTTTCAAAGAAGATAGATCAAGAAATTCAAAAAGTTCAGGATTAGGTTTATCAATAGTAAAAGAGATTATAGACCACTACAAATTTAAAATAAAAGTAAAAACCGTTGATGATATGAATGAGTTCACAATTAAATTTTGAGTTGTAAAATAAGATTCACAACTTTATTCTTAAACTAAAGTAATTTTAGGAGGTGTAGCACTATGAAAAAACTATTAAGTTTAATCTGCTCTTTAGCCTTAACATCCACAATTTTTGCTAAAGATGTAAGACTGAAAGAACCACCTGAAGATCTAAGTAAATACTATCCACCAAAATCTGAGAACTATCAATTTCTTTTCAATATGTATAAAGCCTCAACTTCATTCACAGGGATGTTAACAAATGTTCAGGATGGAGACTGGAACAATGCACTTAAATGGGCAAAAGCTTTAAAAGAATCTTACTTAAAAATAGGAAAAATGGTTCCAAAATGGGATAAAGTTTTAAAGAAAAGAGAAATAAATGCCCTTGTTAAAGCAGTTAAAAATAAAGATGCAGAAGGCATAAAGGCAAATGCAAATGCAGTAGGGCAGAGCTGTTCAAAATGTCATTCAAGATATCAGATTTCTGCAAAAATCCTTTATCATTATCCCTCCTATGACATGATTACTTTAGAAGATCCTGTGAATCACTCTGATTATGAAGTTCACGACTATATGAAAAAAATGACAAATTCATTAAAGCTTTTAAATATCTACCTTGCAGATGGAAAGAAGATCAAAGCCAAAAAAGAAGGAATGAACTTTATAAAAAGGTTTAATGGTTTAACCCAGATGTGTAGCGAATGCCATACAAACAAACTTTCAGAGCAGATCTATTTTGGAAAAAGTATTAAAAAAGAAGTGAAACTATTATCAAAAGCAATTAAAAATCTTGATAAAAAAGGTATCCAGAAACATCTTGGAAATATAGAGATGATGAACTGTATGAAATGCCACAATGTCCATCAAGTTCCTGCAATGTTAAAAGATAAATTTGAAAAACATTAACAAATAAGCCCGTTTAGACGGGCTTATTTATCATAATTCTGGAAATCTTTTATAAACATCAGCTAATTTTTCTACGTGGTTCGCAACCTGTAAAATGGTAGGCTCATCGAAAGGTTTACCCATTATTTGTAAACCGATAGGTAATCCATCTTTAAATCCACAAGGAACACTGATAGCCGGTATTGTTGCCATATTTGCAGATACTGTGAATATATCAGATAAATACATCTGAATAGGATCAGAAACTTTTTCCCCAATTTTAAATGCAACATCTGGTGTAGTAGGAGAAATAATGACATCTACATCTTTATACGCATTCATAAAGTCATTATAGATAAGTGTTCTGACCTTTTGGGCTTTCAGGTAGTAGGCATCATAATAACCAGAAGACAAAGCGTATGTTCCCAGCATTATTCTTCTTTTAACCTCTGCACCAAAACCTTCATCCCTTGTTTTAGAATACATCTCTTCTAAATCTTTATATTCTGAAGCCCTGTGTCCATATCTGACACCGTCAAATCTTGCAAGGTTTGATGATGCTTCAGATGGTGCAATTATGTAATATGTTTCGATTGCATACTGTGTATAAGGTAAAGAAATTTCCTGTATCTCTGCACCTTCTTTTTCAAGTTGTTTTACAGTTTCCATTATTTGCTGCTTTACTGTTTCGTCTAACTCTTCTATAAAATACTCTTTCGGAAGACCTATCTTAAGACCTTTTATATCTTGATTAAGCTTTTGGGTAAAATCTGGGACAGGAACATCTGCAGATGTTGAATCTTTTTCATCTTTTCCAGCGATAACATTCATTAAAAGAGCAGAATCTTCAACTGTTCTTGTTATTGGCCCTATCTGATCTAAAGAAGATGCAAAAGCCACAAGTCCATATCTTGAAACCCTTCCATATGTAGGTTTAAGTCCAACTACACCACAGAATGAAGCAGGTTGTCTGATAGAACCGCCTGTATCTGAACCCAGTGATGCAGGAACTATTCCTGCTCCAACTGCTGCTGCTGAACCACCAGATGATCCACCTGGAACTCTATCTAAATCCCACGGGTTTTTGGTCACAAAAAATGCCGAATTCTCTGTAGAAGAACCCATTGCAAATTCATCTAAATTGGTTTTTCCTGTGATTATATATTCCTGCTGGTTCAGTTTTTTTATAACTGTGGCATCATAGATAGATTCGTAATTTTCAAGCATTTTTGATGAGCATGTAGTTTTTGTTCCGAAAACATTTATGTTATCTTTTATTGCAATAGGCAAGCCAAACAGATCTGGAATATTATCTAAGCCTGCAAGTTGTTCATCTTTTTCTTTAGCTTTTTCCAAAGCCTGTTCCATCAGATTTGAAACATAGCTCTGTATTTTTGGTTCTACCTGCTCTGTCCTTTCTGCAAAAGAAGAAATGATCTCAGAAGGTTTAACTTCCTTTGATTTTACTAAATCGGATAGTTCTTTTAGTCCTTTTTGCCACAGGCTCATTTATCTTCTCCCTCTTCTTTTACCTCTTCTTCTAAAGGTTCATAAGGTGGAATTAAACTTTCTTCTAAATACTTTTTGTACCTTCTATCAATGAAATCAAGATTTTTAGAAGCTTCTTCTGCATGTTCTATACATAATGTTGTCCATGGAATAGCTTCTAATCTTTTTTCTTCTATTGGTTTGAAGCATACTTCACAAAGTCCGTATGTTCCCTCTTTCATTCTTTCAAGGGCTTCATCGATAGCTCTTAAAATCTCTATTTCAATATCTTCTAATTCTCCGAGCATTATTTCTGTGTAGTCCATTCTTGCATAGTCGTCTAACTCTTCTGGTATGGTTAGAGCTTCTTCTGTATAAGATTTCATAACTTCTTCTTTAGCCAAAACCCTGTCTATAATTCTCTTTTTTTCTTCTAACAAAAGTTTTCTAAATTTTTCTAACTTTTCTGGTTTCATGTATGGATTTGCTTCCATTGTTCTTCCTCCTGTTTAATACTTTAATTTTCTCAAAAAAAAGGATTTTAGTCCAGTCTCTTTATGATAAAATCTTAATACATAAAATTTATACGAGGTTTACAATTTATGCCAAAAGAACTGCTGTTGTATTTTCCTCTTTTTATAATAGGAATGATAGCTGGATTTTTCTATTATGCACATATGTGGAAAAGCATACACAATTACGGAACATCAAAGCACAAACTTATGTTCAGTATGATCTTCAGACTTCCGTTTCCTTTGATAGCAGTGGCTATTGGTTGGTACACGGCTCATTTTGGAGGGATAATAGCAGTAATTGTAGGATTTTCTGTATTTCAGGTCTTTTTTCTTATGAAAAAAGGAGCACAACTCCGAAAAGAAGTTGAAGAAGAAGCAAAAAAATATAATGAAGACGGAACTTTGAAAGAAGAATATAAGACAGAGAATACCAGTAAAGAAAATTAAATGAACATTTTAATTATTTTAGGTGTATTTATATTTGGATTAATTATAGGGAGTTTCTTAAATGTGGTTATTTATAGATTACCACGAAGGAAATCTATCGTTTATCCTCCTTCAGAATGCCCGTCGTGTAATACAAAAATAAAGTTTTATGATAATATCCCTGTTATTTCCTATTTAATACTCGGTGGTAAATGCAGAACCTGTAAAACAAAGATTCCTGTAAGGTATCCAATAATAGAACTTTTAACGGGCATATCCGCTGTTTTAGTCTATTTAAAATGGGGATTAAGTATAGATTTTGCATTTATGTTTTTATATATGGCATTGATGATAGCTTTATCTGTAATAGATCTTGATTTTAAAATCATTCCTGATGAAATTAATTTTGTCGGTGCCGTTTCAGGTTTTATTTATGCTTTTTTTAGGCAGGATCTTTCAGTTTTAGATGCTCTTTTAGGTGCTGTTGTTGGAAGTGGACTTTTATTTTTAGTAGGTTATCTTTATCTAAAATTTAGAAAAATTGAAGGATTAGGACTTGGCGATGTTAAGCTGATGATATTTATCGGTATGTATGTAGGCTGGTTTGGAGCTTTATTTACAATCTTTATTGGATCTTTATTAGGTGCAGTTGTTGGTATTTTATATACATCTATATTTAAAGTAGGTGATAAAAGAAGTTTTCAACTTCCTTTTGGGCCGTTTTTAGCTTTTGCTTCTATTATATATATCTTTTTTGGAGAAGCGATTAAGAGCTGGTATTTAGGAGGTATGCAATGAAATATGATATAAAGTATAAGATATGGTTTGAAAAAGACGGCGAAATTATAATGGGAATGGGAAGAGAGAAACTTCTTAAAAATATTGAAAAGTATGGCTCTATTTCAAAAGCCGCAAAGGAAACAGGATTGACATATAAAAAAGCCTGGAGTTACATAAAAGCAATGGAAGAAAGATTAGGTGAACCACTGGTGGAAACAAAAATAGGTGGAGCTGGTGGTGGAGGCTCAAAACTTACTCCACTGGCTAAAAGACTAATCGAAGACTTCGACAAGGTTTTAGAAAAGGTAGAAAAAGATATATATGAATCAAGATAAACTTATCTTACTTTTCCAGCTTAGAAAAATTTATTTTGGATTTTTGTTTTCTGTTTTTATTTACTTTTCTTTACTTCTTTTAATATTAGGTAAAGATGTTAGACCATTCAATATGGGTGTTTTCGAAGAGGTATTGATTTTTATTGCTTCTGTTATTCCTGCTTTGATTTTTATTTTAAAATTGAAATATAAAAAATTTTCGAAAGAAATTTTCTTAAAACTAAATCTTTTAAATCAAGTTCCTCTTATTATTGGATTTATACTTTCTCTACTTGACAAAAATTATTTATACTTTTTAATAATGTTTCCTGTGTTTATTCTGGGAATTATTTTTTTAATCCCCACAGAAAAAAATATAAATGGAGGATAGGTTATGAAGAAAATTTTTGTTTTTATGTTTTCTATTTTTGTTTTATTCTCTTATTCATACTCTGCTGAGAATGTACTGGAGAAGTTAAAACAACCGTTAATAAAAGAAAAAAATGGAAGAGTTTATATCTCTCATTTTGATAAAGTAACTTTTAAAGAAAAGGTTATGATTCTTATGAATATGTATGAAACAGCTGTAGTTGAAAGCTACTGTGAAATGCCAAAAGGATTAATAGATGTCGGTTATTTTACGTCTATTTGTGTATCTTTAACATCTGGAATAGAGCAAGATCTGTTCACACCTGTTTTTCAGAAAATCAAAAGTGTTGATTGGATTTTTGATACTAAAAATGTAAAACCAGATTTCCAGATAAGAGTTACATTTGGGAAAAAAGGTCTTCATGTTATTACAAGAGATAAAAGAGGAAGCAGAGATTTTTATGTGTCTTATGAGGAGATAGTTCATACTCAGGTTAATCCTTAATCCTGTTTAATATACTTTCCAGTTCCAGTAGTCTTCCTCCTGGAACATTTTCTAAAAAGTTAGAAAAAGTTTCTTTCTCTTCTTTAAATTTTTTCAAAAGGTATGCATATTCTTCAAAATAATCACTTATATCTCGGAAAATCTGGATATAAGTATTCAGAATCTCATTTTGATTTTGTAAATATTTCAAATAGCTTTTTCCAATTTCTTCTCTTAATGCCTGCCCATAGTTCAGATCAAGATAAAAGTACGCATTTTCATAACCTAATTTTCCTGTTCTTATATAGGTTTGCTCCGTTAAAGGTCTATTCAGCCTGTTCAGCCATTCCGTAAACAAACCTACAAGTAAAAGGGATACATCTCCCTGAGTTTTATAGGTTTTAAAAGTTGTATTTTCCTTTATATCTATCATATAAAAAGGCAAAGTATGAATATAGTTAAGAATAATTAGCGATATGTATCTGATAACATATGGATTCAAAGAAAGATCTTCTTTCTGGTTTAATAAAAGCAGATCTTCTTCAAAAAATTTACTAAACTTTTCCAAATCCATATGTGACACCTCTTTATTATATTGTCGAAATATCACTAAAAATTTTTATGAAAAGGATTATAATTAATTCTTATAACCCGATTTAAAAAATTTTCAAGGAATGGGAAATGACAAATAAACCTAAATTAGTACTGGTAGATGGATCATCTTATCTATACAGAGCTTTTTACGCTTTACCTCCCCTTACAAATGCAAAAGGAGAACCGACAGGTGCAATCTACGGATTTATAAGAATGATAGCAAAGCTGATGAACGAACTTAATCCTGAGTATATTGCTGTTGCTTTTGACCTTCCAGGAGAAACTTTCAGACATAAAGAATATAAAGAGTATAAAGCAACAAGAAAAGAAACACCTGAAGATCTTGTAAAACAGATACCGAAACTTAAAGAACTCATAAAACTGTGGGAAATCCCAATCATTGAGATACCTGGATATGAAGCAGATGATATTATTGCAACATTAGCCAAAAAGGGGAAAGAAAAAGGATTTGAAGTTATCATCGTTACACCTGATAAAGATATGATGCAGCTTGTGGAAGATGATGTTTATATTTTAAATCCTGTAACAGATGTCATTTATAACAGAGAAAAAGTAAAAGAAAAATATGGAATATATCCAGAACAGTTTGTTGATTATTTATCAATGGTAGGAGATACAGTTGATAACATAATTGGTGTTCATGGAGTAGGGCCAAAAACCGCTTCTAAACTTCTAAATGAATACGGAACACTTGAAAATATACTGAAAAATATAGATAAATTAACACCGAAACTTCAAGAAGCATTTAAAGAGGCTATGGACAGGTTAGACGAAAACAGATTTTTAGTGACATTAAAAAAAGATGTTCCCCTTGATCTGGATATAGAAGATTTGAAAAAAGGAAAGGCAGATTTATTGAAACTTAAAGAAGAATTTAAAGAATTAGGTTTCAAAACTTTACTCAGTGAAATGGATAAAAAGAAAAAAATCGAAGAAAAAGTTGAACAACGCTCTTTATTCTAAAAACTGGGGAGGTTAAAAGGATGGCAAGAACAAAAAAGAAAGTAGAAAAACCAAAAGTAAATTTTACAGAAGAAGAGCTTATCGAACGGCTAAAAAAACATTTCCCAGATCCATGGATAGATCTAAAATTCAGCAGCCCATTTGAACTATTAGTGGCAACAATTCTTGCTGCACAGGCAACTGATAAAAAAGTTAATGAAGTTACTGAAATTTTCTTTAAAAAATATCCAACCCCTGAATCAATAGCAAAAACACCCTTAAAACAGTTAGAAGAGGATCTGAAACAGATAAATTATTACAGAAGAAAAGCAAAACTTTTAAAAGAATGTTGTAAAGTCTTAGTAAAAGAGT
>Ga0256832_1001689_pt1 | contig 15065 bp, 11 predicted proteins | sample 134614metaG_FD_190534 | JGI IMG/M metagenome (GOLD analysis project Ga0256832, IMG submission 190534) | Hydrothermal vent microbial communities from Lau Basin, Pacific Ocean - 134-614 | ecosystem: Environmental > Aquatic > Marine > Hydrothermal vents | place: Pacific Ocean: Lau Basin | collected...
CAACGGATTGAAAAATCCATTGGTATTTAACACACCTATCGGCTTGTGTTCAATTTGTAACTGTCCTAAAGTCAGCGCCTCCATCAATTCATCAAGCGTCCCGAAACCTCCGGGTAATGCTATATAACCGTCAGCTATTTTACTGATAATCATTTTTCTATCGGACATATTTTGGCTGGTAATCATTTCTTGTACACCGGTATGTTCAATTTCTTCGAGTTTTAAAAAATCGGGAATGACACCGGTTACTTTACCACCTTCTTGCAGAGCGGCATCGGCTATGGTGCCCATCATTCCGAATTTACCTCCACCAAAGATTATTTCAATATTTTTTTGAGCCAGAAAAAGCCCTAAATCATGAGCGGCTTTGGCATATACCGGATTAAAACCGATACTGGCGCCACAAAAAATTGCTATTTTATTCATTAATTTTTAATTTTGGTTTAATTGCAAATTTAATGATTATTTGGGCTGTAATTCAACAATCGGAACTAACATTTCTTGCATAGAAATACCACCGTGTTGCAAGGTGTTTTCAAAGTAGTCAACAAATTTATTATAGTTGTTAGGATACACAAAAAAATAGTCTTCTTTGGCAAATATAAAGGGACTGTTGATACCGACACTAGGCAACTTGATAGATTCAGGCTTGTTTACCGCATACACATTTTTTTCTTCATAACTCAAACTTTTACCTGTTTTGTAACGCAAATTTAAGCTGGTTTCTTTTTGTCCAATAACTTTGGTCGGTCTTTTGACATTAATCGTGCCGTGGTCGGTTGTGATAAACAATTTCATTTTATGGGCAGCAGCCAATTTAATCAACTCAAACAAAGGCGAATTATCAAACCATGATTTAGTTAATGACCGGTAAGCTTTATCGTCCGGTGCAAGTTCCTTTATCAAATTCATATCGGTTTTGGCATGCGACAGCATATCGACAAAATTATAAACCACCACATTCAAATCATAATTCTTAAACCGGTTGAATTGGCTGATGATTTTTTGACCGAAATCGTAACTTAAAATTTTGATATAATTTGTTTTTAAATCTAAGCGCAACCGCTTGATTTGTGCTTCGAGAAAATCTTTTTCATAAAGGTTTTTGCCACCTTCATCGGTATCGCCTTTCCACCATTGCGGATAGTATTTTTTTAAATCAAGAGGCATCATGCCACCGAAAATACTATTACGGGCATATTGGGTTGCCGTTGGTAAAATAGCGTAATAAAGTTCTTCATTGACCTGTTTGTAATAATCTTTAATCATCGGGGCAATCGTGAGCCATTGGTCGTAACGCAAATTGTCAATCACCACCAATAAAGTATGGTCTTCAACTTTCGGAAACACATATTTTTTTAATATTTGATGCGACAGTACCGGTGCCTCATTACCATTGACCCAGCCCTCATAATTATCTTTAACAAACTTAAAAAACGACCTGTTAGCTTCTTGAAATTGTCCTTTGAGAATCTCGCTCATCTGACTGTCTTGAATGGCATCCATTTTTAATTCCCATTTGACCAATTTTTGATAGAGTTGCGCCCATTCATCAAAAGTATCTATCATATTGATGTCCATAGAAATACGTTGAAAATCTTGTTGATAAGACAAATTGGTTTTTTCGGAAACCAGTTCTTTCTTGTTCAGAATTTTCTTTAAAGTCAATAAGATCTGTTTCGGATTGACCGGTTTGATGATATAATCGGTTATTTGTTGTCCGATGGCTTCTTCCATAATATTTTCTTCTTCACTTTTGGTAATCATCACTACGGGCAAATCGGGAAAACCGGATTTAATTCTGTTTAATGTTTCCAAACCGTCAATTCCGGGCATTTGTTCATCGAGAAATACAATATCAATATCTTGGCGTGACAATTCGTCCAAAGCTTCCAAACCGCTTTGCGCTGTAACAACTTCATAATCTTTTGATTGCAAAAACAAGATATGGGGTTTTAACAAAGCAATTTCATCATCAACCCAAAGAATTTTTTTTGTCATAAATGTTTTTTCTTATGTTAACGTATTTTGAATGGAATAATTATAATTGAGGATTTATTTCATTTCAGATTTCAGATTAGCGATTCGGTTACTGAGCTTGCCGAAGTATCAGATGTCAGATTTTTAGGTTTTATACTTTAATTCTACATACAATTTGAGGAATTGAGGAATTGGATACATAGGTCATTGAGTGATTTTTGACGAAGGAAAAAATTGTACCGAAATGACCGGTTTTATTGAGGAAATGAGGATTTATTGTCTCATTCAACCCCATGCATCCATTTTTTCAGGAACGGATTGAGCAGCATAATCAACACACCGGCTACAAATGGAACAACCGTAAATATTAAGAAAAAAGTAGAAATACCGAATTTATCAGCAATACCATCAGAGGCTTCAGCCATTAAACCCGCCAATTTATTTGCTAAACCTGTAAAAATATACCAAATACCGAATACAAATCCGGTCATGCGCAAAGGGGCTAATTTACTGACGTAAGATAAACCTACCGGCGAAATTGCCAATTCGCCCATGGTGTGAAGCAAATATGCCAATATCAACCAAATCATACTGACGGCTGCCGTTTTAGCTCCCAACGGAATGCTTGATGCACCAAATGCCAACATAGCAAATCCTGAACCGAGAAATAAGAATCCAACAAAGAATTTTTGTGATACAGACAATCTGTATTTTTGCCAAACTTTAGAATATAAAGGTGCCAAAGAAATGATAAACACCGGATTTAGTATTTGAAACCAAGTCGTATCGACCACAGGGCTATCGGTATGTAATTTGTCATAAACACGCGCTATAACTAAGCCCCAAATAATTGTAAAGCTTATAGTTGTAAATAAAATAGTCAATGGGTATTTTTTGATAATGGCTTTACCCAATCCGTAAATAACATAGGTTAAAACCAACATGGGGACAATAGATACTATGGTATCAACTATTTTGTAAACCAATGCCCATTGATCTGATAAAACTCTAGAAGTATAATCTCTGGCAAAAATAGTCATGGTAGTTCCTGCTTGTTCAAAACTTGCCCAAAAAGCAATGACAAAAAAGGCAATAATAAAAATGACTTTTAATCGGTCGCGTTCAACAGGTTCATATTTAGTTAAACGCATCAGCCCCAAAAAAACAAATAATAGTAATGAGATAGGAAATAAAATATCTGCTAATCCCATCTCAAAAGTTTGTTTAAACAAATTCAGTGTAAATAAATTTTTAGGCAAAAAGTGTCCGCCTCTGGTAATCACTTCAAAAATACCATGTACTACCCAAGTTAAAGCTAAAAATACACCGGTTCCGGCTATAATTTGTTCAAAAAAAGTAAACGGGACAAGTTTTTGACGTTCTTCTTCGGGTAAATCGATAGTCTTGGGTTGGGGTTTGTTTGCCTCTTCACCAAACACTTCACGTGCAAAATAAAATTGTAATAAACCGAACAACATAAAAATACCGGCTAATCCGAAACCAAATTTCCAACCGTAATGTTCTCCTATCCACCCTACCAAAAGTGTCCCAATAAAAGCACCGGCATTGACACCCATATAAAAAATGGTATAGGCCCCATCTTTTTTGGAACTATGAGGCGGATACATTTTACCGACTATAGAAGACATATTGGGTTTAAACAGCCCCGTGCCGACCACCAGTAACAACAAACCGATATAGAATACAAAACTCAAGTCAAAACCAAAATCCATATCAGCAATAGCTAAAGCCGCATGTCCGGCTGTTATTATGGAAGCGCCAATAATCACTGTTTTAACATGCCCCCATTTGTTATCGGCAAGCCAACCGCCCAGCATTGGCAGGAAATATATCAGCATTACATACCAGCCGTAAAGTGCATAAGCTTCTTTCTTATCCCATTGCCATCCACCTTCAATAAATTTAGCTGTTAAAAACAATATCAACAAGGCACGCATACCATAGTAACTGAAGCGTTCCCACATTTCTGTAAAAAATAATACAAATAAACCGATGGGGTGTCCTAATAATTGCTGTTGATTTTGACTTGAATATTCTTTTTGTATCATAAAAATAAGTTTGGTTGCTAAAATACGTTTTTTTCCTAATAAAAATCTAAATATTTTAGTCTTTGAAAAATGAAGTTATTGTTTTATTTACAACTTTGTTCCCTGTTCACTCAGTAAAATTAAAGCAAAAACCGCATAATTGATAATATCTAAATAATTGGCGTCGATACCTTCAGAAATGTGTGTTTTGCCTTTGTTTTCCTCTATTTGTTTTACTCTGTAAAGTTTTTGAATAATCAAATCGGTAATAGAACTCACACGCATATCACGCCACGCCTCACCATAATCATGGTTTTTGGCTTGCATCAAAGTCTTGGCTTGAGCTATTTTCTTATCGTATAACCGGATAGCTTCGTCTAGTGACATATCCGGCTGTTCGGCTACACCTTTGTCCAGTTGTATCAGTGCCATAGCGGCATAATTGATTAAACCCAAAAATTCGGGAACTTCACTTTCATCAACTTTTCGTTCGCTGCTTTCTTGCAACTGCCTGATACGTGAGCCTTTGATATACATTTGATCGGTAAACGACGGCATGCGTAAAACACGCCAAGCACTACCGTAGTCTTTCATTTTTTTGATAAAAATGTCACGTGCTTTGGCAATAATGGCATCATATTGTGCGGAAGTATTTTTTGTTTGCATAATTTGTTTCGGAATTAATTTGGGTTATTAATCATACTTATTGCTATTATATTCAGTACTAATAGATATATAGTTTTTATTTTTGGTCGTTTTTTCTTTTATCTTTTTTTCAGCAACCATTCAAATACATTTTTATGAATTATTCCATTTTTATTTTGAGTAAATGATTCGGTTGTCAGTAAGTATTTAGGATAATTATCTTTTAGTGATTCTAATGGAGCAAATTCCCGTTTCTTTGTGTCTTCATTTGATATTTCCCATGAAACCTGATAATATTCAATTTCTCCAAAATTATTTTTGACCGTAAAATCTATCTCGTTATTACGTAGTTTTCCTGTCCATATTTTATAACCTCTTCTTAAAAGTTCAAGATATACTGTGTTTTCAAGAATATGCCCTTTATCAGCTGTACGTTCTCTTCCTATTAATATATTTAATAAGCCTAGATCGACAATAAAATATTTTTCTTGTGTTGCCAGTTGTTTCTTCCCTTTGATATCAAAACGGTTTACTTTGTAAAAAACAAAACTTTCTACAAGGTAATCAATGAATTTTTCAACTGTAGCATGATGTACGCTTTGATTATCAGCTTTTAATGCTTTTGAAATACTACTAGGTGAAACTTGATTACCGATGTTATTGGCTAAAAATTTAATAACATTACCAAATGCTCGTTTATCGTATATTTTATGTCTTTGGGTAATGTCCTTTTCAATAATTGTGTTATATAAAGATTCAAGGTATTCATAGATCTTATCATAACCTTCTTTTCGTAAATCAATACCTTTTGGTAAGGAAGTTTCGTTTATATAATCGTAAAAAAATGCTTCATAATTTAGATATTTGTTATCAACATTAATGCGACGACTTTGTAAATATTCGGCAAAAGAAAATGGTAAAATTGAAATTTCAATATATCGTCCGCTTAATAATGTTGCCAGTTCACTTGATAGCAATTTGGCATTGGATCCTGTAAGGTAAATATCAATGTTTTTTGAGGCATATAAACCGTCAACCAGTTTTTCAAAATCTGTAATATTCTGAATTTCATCAAGAAAAACGTAATTATGTTTATCTGTTTGGATTTTTGATTTTATGTCAAAATAAATGGTATCCCACGATTTATTTAAAAAATTTTCCGGCAATTCGAAATTATAAAATTGTATTTGTTCCGGTGCAACTTCGGAAGAAATTAATTTTTCTTTAAAAATTTCTAATAATGTAGATTTTCCGGAACGGCGTAATCCTGTAATGACTTTGATAATATCCTTATCCTTGTATGCAAATAATTTATCAAGATATTCCTTTCGCTCGATTAACTTACTCATAATGCAAATATACATTAAAAATTATCAAAAGTTGCAAAAAATTCATGTTTTGATAATTTTGTTAACAAAAGTTGTATTTATTTAGTTAAATCTTGATTTCGTTTATGATAAATATTTTTTGAGAACCATACAATTTATTAGTAAACCACCGTAAATTTCGGATATTTTTTTCGATTGACCAAAAAGGATACATCAATTTGATTTCATCCATTGCCGTAAAAATCCCCAACCGTAACCGGATAACATGACAAAAGCGGCGAAAGCAGACAAAACACTTAGTTTCAATTGTTTATATTGTCGGGTTGCATCAATTACCAAGACAAAGAAATATACGAGATATAAAATTAAACCGAAATAACAACCAAACAATACTAATAATAAACTTATAATTAATCCCAAAGTAAATAGTGCCGGAAAAAAATGCAAGAGTTTTAATGTGCCCGGGTGCAGGCGGGATAAGACAATGCGCGCTTCACCCGAATGTTTGACTTGGTTAAAAAAACTACGCCAATTGTTGCGCCGTTTGTGATAGACAAAAGCTTTTGGAAACAGTTTGGTTTTAAAACCGGCTTTCATCATCCTGATACTCAAATCGATATCCTCACCGTAACGCATCGCCGAAAATCCTCCGGTTAATTGAAAAAGTCTTTTGGATATACCCATATTAAAACTTCTGGGGTAAAATTTATCCAGTTTTTGTCCTTTTCCTCTGATACCGCCTGTAGTCAGCCATGAGGTCATGGCATAATTTATGGCTTTTTGAATAGGTGAGAAGTCCGGTGCGGCAGCGTCCGGTCCGCCGAAGGCGTCAGTGTAATCACGGGTAAGTTCGTTATATACCGTTTGCATATAATTTTTCGGTAGTACAACATCCGAATCTAAAATAATAAAATAATTGCCACCGGCTTTTTGCATACCGTAATTACGACTTAAGCCCGGACCGGTATTTTCTTTGTAAAAATATTTCAAGTTCAGCAATCCCATATAATTGCGACTCACTTTTTCTGATAAAACTGATGAACCGTCTTCTACGATAATAACTTCAAAATCCTTAAAAATCTGTTTAGTTAGGCTTTCGAGCAATTCGGCAATTTCATCAGGACGGTTATAAACCGGTATGATAATCGAAAATGATATGTCAAGATTTTTTTTCATTCCGAATCGGACTTGTCAATTTTGGGTTTCATAAATGAAATTTATAAAACCTAGCAGATTTGTAAAACCTACCGGGTTAAGATACTATTACATACGTTCCGGTACTTCAATGCCGAGTAATTTAAAAGCATTTTTAATGGTATCACCAACTTTTTTAGATAGTTTGACTCTGAAAATACGTTCATTTTCATCTTCAGTGGCTAAAATCGGGACACTTTGGTAAAAACTGTTATATTGCTTGACCAAATCGTAGGTATAATTGGCAATTATCCCCGGATTTTGTTGTTCGGCAGCCGTTTTGATGGCTTGCGGAAAAGCCTCTAATAGTTTGATAACTTCTTTTTCTTTGGGTTCTAATGCCTGTACATGAAAGGGCTTGTCGATTAAATCACCGGCTTTGCGCAAAATAGATTGGATGCGGGCATAGGTATATTGAATGAACGGACCTGTATTGCCTTGAAAATCAATGGATTTTTTCGGGTCAAATAAGATGGTTCGTTTCGGATCGACTTTTAAGATGAAATATTTTAAAGCGCCTAATCCGATAATACGGTACAACCGCTCTTTTTCGGTATCGCTATAGCCTTCGAGTTTGCCCAATTCTTGAGAAATAGCTTTGGCGGTTTTGGTCATTTCCGCCATTAAGTCATCAGCATCAACGACGGTGCCTTCACGTGATTTCATTTTGCCGTGGGGCAATTCGACCATACCGTATGACAAATGGTACAATTTGTCTGCCCACTCATATCCCAGTTTTTTCAGGATTAAAAACAGGACTTGAAAATGGTAATCTTGCTCGTTGCCAACGACATAGATATGACTGTCAATATCAAAATCTTCAAAACGTTTGATTGCCGTACCAATGTCTTGTGTGATATAGACTGAGGTGCCATCTGCTCGTAACAATAATTTTTCATCTAAACCTTCATCCGATAAGTCAGCCCAAACAGAGCCATCGGGTTTGCAATAGAAAATACCTTTTTGCAAGCCCTCTTCAACAACTTGTTTGCCAAGCAAATAGGTTTCACTTTCGTAATAATTTTTGTCAAAGCTAACGCCCAGATTTTTATAAGTTTCATTAAAACCTTCATAGACCCAAGCATTCATTTTGTGCCATAACGCCATAACTTCCGGGTCTTTGGCTTCCCATTTGCGAAGCATTGCTTGGGCTTCTAGCAAAATAGGGGCTTCTTTTTTGGCTTCTTCTTCCGTTTTGCCTTGAGCTGTTAATTCTTTGATTTGTTTTTTGTATTCTTGGTCAAATTTTACATAATATTTACCGGCTAAATGATCTCCTTTTAGTCCGCTACTTTCAGGGGTTTCACCCTCACCGAATTTTTGCCAAGCCAACATCGATTTACAAATATGAATACCGCGGTCGTTGATAATTTGTGTTTTGATGACAGGTTTTCCGGTGGCTTTATAAATCTCGCTGATACTATGTCCCAAAAGATTGTTACGAATATGTCCCAAGTGCAAAGGTTTGTTGGTGTTGGGTGAGGAATATTCTACCATCAAAGCTTTTTGAGTGTTATCGGTTGGGGTTAGCCCGTAAGATTCATCGGTATATATCCGGTTAAGAAAATCGATATAATATGCCGGATTGATAATCAAATTTAAAAAGCCGCCGACAACGTTAAAATCTTGAATTTGTTCTACGTGTTCTTTGAGATAATTTCCGATTGTTTCGGCAACTTCTTTAGGATTTTTCTTTAATTGTTTGACATACGGAAAAACCACTAACGTAATATCACCTTCAAAATCTTTGCGAGTCGCTTGTAGTTCGGGGCGGTCTATTTTTAAATCGTAAAGTTGTTGAAAAGCTTCTTGTATTTTGTCTTGTAAAATTTGTTCCATATTTTTTGATAACTTTGTTTTGCAAAAGTAAGCAAATAATGTTGATTGTCGGTTAGTGATTTTTTTTGATTTTGTTTGAAGTATAGTCATCTGTTATTTATATCAAACCTAACTTAAAATATATTATATTTGCAAATAAATAGAATCAAAATAATAAATTATAGAAATATGTTGTTAAAATTTAAATGGTTTTCGTTCATCTTTTGGGTTAGTATTACAGTTTCTGCACAATTTTCTAATTATAATAGAGGAGATATAATTAATGATTTTAGCGTAACAGATACCGACGGACAAACTTATTCGCTATATGATTTATTAAGTCAAGGCAAATATGTTTATATCGATTTTTTTGCAACAAATTGTGGTACTTGTCAAACTAAAATATCTATTTTTAATGCTTTTTATGACAAATATGGTTGTAATGCGGGCGATGTGTTTTGTATTTCTATTGAGGTTGCCGGTCATAACAATGCAGACGTAGTTGATTTTGAACAAGAATTTGGTGGCACAAGCCACCATGCACCGGCTGTTAGTAATGACGGCGGTGCCGCAGATGTCGTATCCGATTTTGGAGTTGTATCATTTCCCATTATTTGTGTTATTGCCCCCGATAAAAAACTTCTTAATGATAATATTACACCGGTTCAAAATGTCCATGATATTGCGCAATCTTTTCCTAGAGATTTTAATCCTCCGGCTATGAATTGCTCCAGTGATGTTGCTTATATAAAAGCCGATACGGTTAAAGTCTTTCCTGTTCCGGTTCGTCACACTATTCATATCACAACTAATGAACAAAAGGCGTTAAATATTAGTATTTTTAATTTGGACGGTAGTAAAGTGTATCACCAAAAATTTGATTCAGCCAAAAATTTTCAATTAGATATTAATCTTAAAAACGGTATTTATGTATTGGAACTAAAAACCGGTATTTCCGTTCGATATCAAAAAATAGTGGTGATTAATTGATAAAATACTAATTACTAATAATCATAAATTCGGTACGCCTGTTCATCTGATGTTCCTCTTCGGTACATTCAACCCCATCGGAACATTTATTAACCGGACGACTCTCACCGAAACCTTTAGCTTTTAAACGTTGCGGATCAATACCGTGCTCAATCAAATACTGCATGGTTGCTTTAGCCCGGCGTTGCGATAATTGCAAATTATATGCTTTGGTATCCCGGCTGTCGGTATGAGATTCCATACTGATTTTAATTTCCGGTTGGTCTTTCATCAAGGCTACAATTTTGTCTAATTCTTTGGCTGCATCGGGTCTGATATCTGATTTTCCCAAGTCAAAATAGATAGGATTTAATTTAAGTTTTATCAATAAAATTCGTTGTTTATCAGGTTTTATCCAATTTAAGGTATCTCGACCTAATTTTTGTTTGTAATTATAACGTTTGGGTAAATAGTCTTTTTTTCTGAATTCAAATTCGTAAAAAACTTCTTTAAATCGTTTGTCATGTGGTACTTCAAAATCTAAGCAACCGTTTGGTTTGGTATATTGAACAAATTTTTCATCATTTCCATTGTGACCGTAAATATTAACTTGTACACTGTCAAGCGCCTTTTTGGTTTCATAATCGGCTACACAAGCTTTAATTTTTTGTATTCGTTCTAAAATAATATCCCTTTTAATATCCGGATTTGAGAAATTATAAGTATCAAATTTGATAATCTTATCTTTATATCCCTTACGATGCGCTCTTATTTCATAATTGTTTTTGGGACTGATTAAAAATGAGTAACGTCCGTCAAAAAAAGAAAGGGTTTTAGTTACGAGTTTTTCACCATTATATAAACTTAGTTGCACATCAGATACAACAAAACCTTTATCATCTTTTGTACGACCGGTCAAATATATCAGTGGTTTAATTTTTTCAGTTGCTATAAAATGATAAATATCATCCGAACCTTTACCTCCTAACCTGTTAGATGAAATAAAACCTTCTTTGTGATTATCATTAATGATAAATGCAAAATCATCTTTTGAACTATTATAAGGTAAGCCTATGTTTTTAAGCATAAAAAAATGACCATCAATATAAAATGCTACAAAAATATCTAATCCACCCAAACCGGCATGTCCGTCCGACGAGAAAAACAAGTTGCCATCTTTATCAACAAAAGGAAATGTTTCCGTTCCTTCCGTATTGATTTTATCACCTAAATTTTCAGGTTTTCCTAAACTCCAATCGTCATTAACATTTACTTTGTAAATATCAGATTCTCCATAAGTACCCGGCATATCGGAAGTAAAATACAACGTATGTCCATCAGGACTTAAACACGGATGAGCGCAACTATAATTATTACTGTTAAAATGCACTTCTTCGGGATTAGACCACGAACCGTCTTTTTGTTTAAAACTACGATATATTTTTAAATTAAAATTTTTTATCTTATTCTTCTTTGAAGGCTTAAGATTGTTACGGGTAAAAAACATAACCGTATAGTCTTTATTAAATGTAGGCGAACTTTCATAATAACTTGTGTTGATATTAGCATCAAAACTACCTTTTTTGATATAGTCATATTCTTTTTCTTTTTCTTGAACAGCCGTCATTAAATCGGTAAATGGCAGATTGTCATAAGAAGATAATTGTCTTCTTTTAACATTAATATTGTTTGTAGTATATACAATTTCATCATTATAATACGTACCACCATATTCAGAAAATTTACTGTTCAATGATAAGTTGTACAGTTGTGCTTTGGGACCATCTTTTTTTATTTTTTCAACTATATTTAGTTCCTTAAAAAATTCTTGTAACCGACTATCACTCATACCCGAATTTTCTTTGTAAACAGTCATCCATTTGATAGATTCTTTATATTTTTTATTTTGACGCAAAATCATAGCATATTTGTAGTAATAAATAGGCTCATCCTCTGAGTACTTCACTGCTTTGGCAAACCATTTTTCCGCTTCTTCCGATTGTCGTATTTCTTTATATGCATCTCCTAATTTTTTATATATATAAACACTGTCACGTTTGTCTGTTTTTAGTAATTTTTTATATATTTTGATAGCTTTTTGATATTTTAAAAGTTCAAATAATTGGTCAGCCATTTGGGTTTTTGTTGATTGCCCGAAACCTGTAAAAAAAGTTAATGAAAATATTATTACATATAAATGTTTCATTTGATATAAATTTTGAAATAGAATTTGACAAATTTAATAAAATACTTTATTTTTTTATATTTAATCATAGAGAAATTTAATATTTTTTTAAAACTTTATTACAATCTTTATTTTTTTATAATATAATTGCTGAATTTCAAATGTTTTTATAATGATTAAATAATATTTTTAGAATTATGCTGAGGGGCTGCTGATTTTATTTCAACTTATCCTGCTCAATAGTTCAGTACTTTTTATGAATAGTAAATTTAGGATACTATAAATAACTGAAAATAAACATTTTATGAAATTCTCAACGATTCTATAAATAGCTGATTGTTAAAATGATACAAAAAAAAACTTGTATTTTGATCAAATTTTTAATCATTTTTTCTAGCTTCCGCTTCTATATTTATTGATATCTTGTCAAAAATCAGAATACCCTACGTAGCCATAGCTACAAAATATTTTTTTGGGAACAAACAAGTTTAAAAGAAACTTTTTATAATCATTAATCTCAACAGCAGTTTAGTATAAGTTTTACGGTGGGTGATAGCACAGGGTTATTAATATCCGGTTTTTTCTTCAAAAAATTTGTAAGCATCGATAACATCGAGAAAAGCGCCGTCAAAGCCGGCATCGATAACTTTTTTGATATAAGAATGATTGTTGCCAAAGATGATGTTTTGCCAATCATTTTCCCAATAGCGCACCTTGTAATTGCCATGCCAATCGGGATTTTCATCGTCTAACCAAATGGGATGGTCATTGTCCCATGACGCCTGCCAATAATATCGGTAATCTTCGGCTTCGCCAATAGATACGTAAGCAATAAGCAAACGTTTGCCACCGTTTTGTTTATAGCGCAACAATGTTAAATCATGAGGTGTAAGGGCTTGTCCTTGGTAAAATAAGTCCATGATAACCACATCATAATTGGTGGCAGCAATGCTCTCTAATAGTCTTGATTTGGTGTTGAAATTTTGGTAATTGATGAGATACAGATAATTTTTGGCTTTGCTTAAATTATCGATATCTTCATCATTTTCGTTGGGAACAGGCAATTCGGGAATGATGTCCAACTCGCGATGGGTTGCCGTAAATCCGATATAGTGATTGTGTACGACACTGTCACGAGACTTCCGGATGTTATCAGCCGAACTACAATAATCGGTGATTAAAATAGCTTTGTTTTCAGCTTTGGCTTTATTGAGAAATTGTTTTAGATATTGGGTTTTGTCCAGATGTGTGGCGACATCGTCAGTTTCGTAACCGTAAAATACTCCTTCTTGTGATTGGGCATCTAAGGCACCAACATAATCGTGATTGGTAGCGCCGTCCGGCTTTCCGTTTTCAGTAATCAGTTCTACTCCGTTTTGGGTAATGATGTTAAAATCGGGGTTGATATTTTTGGCATAAAAGCTGATATTTGCAACAAAATAACGCATTTCTTGTTTAAAATTGATATTATCATAAGTGTAATCTCTATCTATTATTTTGCAAGAGAATAAGTTTAAAATTATAAAGAGAAATATATATCTGTTCATCAGTGTATGTTTATTTGTTATGACAAAGATACGATTATATTGTCAATATTTTATTTTTTACGGAATTCAAGCATCAAGAGTCCTAAAACAGAAATAATAGCAGAGAAAACAATAAATAAATACCTATCGGAAGGTTTGGTACCAATGCTCCATAAAAGCAATGCCGTTACAAAGGGAATGGCGTAAAAAATGTATTTAAAATATTGAATGTGATTCTGTTTAGCGACTAATTTCTCGAGTAATTTATAGGTTTGAATGATTATTATGACAATTGCCAATAAATACAAATACAGAATAAATGCCGCTTGCCAATAGTGTTGCTTGGATGACACACAATACCAATCAAACAAACAAGTTTGGGTGTCTCTACTGATTAATACTATTGTTAATGCTAATAAATATAGTAGTACGATGTAAAATCCGTAAAAATATATTTTTTCTTTAAGCGCCTGTTTTTTCTGATGCTGTTCAAATAGATTAGTCATTTATTTAAGATGATTAGTAATCGTATGCAAAAATACGTTTTCTTTTTAAATTGAAGATTAACGGAAATGTTGCATTTGCTAGTTGAATCTGCCTATTAAAAAAAATTATTTAAAATTATTCTAAATAAGAAAATCTTTTGTATTTTTGTGTATCAAAAAATACAGAGCAAAAATGCCTACAAAAGAAGAACATCAAGATAAAGTCCTGAAAGAAGTTACCGAACAGGAATATAAATACGGCTTTCAAACCGATATTGAAATGGAAATGTTTCCCAAAGGTTTGAATGAAAATATTATCAGAAAAATCTCGGAAATAAGAAACGAACCCGAATGGGTATTAGATTTCCGTTTAAAAGCTTACCGCGCTTGGTTGAAAATGGAAAAACCGGAGTGGGCGCATTTACAAATACCGGAAATTGATTTTCAAGAACTGATTTATTACGCCAAGCCCAAACCTAAGAAAAAACTGGAAAGTTTGGATGAAGTTGATCCGGAATTATTGGAAGTTTATAAAAAACTCGGTATTCCGCTCGACGAACAAAAAGCCTTAGCCGGCGTTGCTGTCGATGCGGTTTTTGATAGCGTATCGGTTAAAACAACTTTTCAAAAAGAACTCAAAGAACGCGGTATTATCTTTTGCCCTATCAGTGAAGCCGTTCGTGACTATCCAGAATTGGTCAAAGAATATCTCGGTTCGGTAGTCCCCTACTCCGACAATTATTATGCAGCTTTAAATTCGGCAGTATTTACGGATGGCTCTTTTGTTTATATTCCCAAAGGCGTCAAAAGCCCTATGGAACTGTCGAGTTATTTTCGTATCAATTCCGCTGGAACCGGACAATTTGAACGTACATTAATTGTAGTAG
>Ga0256832_1001690_pt1 | contig 15064 bp, 15 predicted proteins | sample 134614metaG_FD_190534 | JGI IMG/M metagenome (GOLD analysis project Ga0256832, IMG submission 190534) | Hydrothermal vent microbial communities from Lau Basin, Pacific Ocean - 134-614 | ecosystem: Environmental > Aquatic > Marine > Hydrothermal vents | place: Pacific Ocean: Lau Basin | collected...
CTTCGCGCATTGTCTCAGCGCGGGATATTATGATCGAGGGACCGATTGGCTCGGCTGCGTTTAATAATGAATTTGGGCGTCCCAATATCTGCGGCTATTTCCGTACCTTTGAAGCCGAAGTGTCTGGCCCTTCAGGCAATGAGCTCAGGGGCTATCACAAGCCGATTATGCTGGCAGGCGGGCTGGGTAATATCCGTGAGGGAAATATTGAAAAGCATGATATCCCTGAAGGCACGCCCATTGTCGTGCTGGGTGGCCCTGCCATGCTGATTGGTCTGGGGGGCGGTGCGGCATCCTCAATGACCAGTGGTAGCAGTTGCGAGAACCTGGATTTTGCTTCGGTACAGCGGGGTAATCCGGAGATGGAGCGGCGCTGTCAGGAAGTGATTGATCAGTGTGTTGCGCTGGGTGATGACACGCCTATCCTGTCTATCCATGATATTGGTGCGGGTGGGCTATCCAATGCCGTACCCGAAATTATCAATGATGCTGGTAAAGGTGGGCGTTTCCAGTTGCGTGATGTGCCAAATGATGAGCAGAGCATGTCACCCATGGAAATCTGGTGTAATGAGGCGCAGGAGCGTTATGTGCTTGCCATTGCAGCTGACAGGCTGGATACCTTTAAACAAATCTGTGAGCGTGAGCGTGCTGTGTATGCCGTGATTGGTTCGGCAACGGATGAACAGGAATTACTGGTTGCCGATAGTCTGTTTGCTAACAAGCCGATTGATATTCCAATGGATGTGCTGTTTGGCAAAGCGCCCAAAATGCTGCGTGATGTGCATCATAAGACTTTCCATAAACCGGAGCTTGATCTGGAGAAAATCAGCCTGCGTGAGGCTGTGGAGCGTGTGTTGCGCTTGCCTACCGTCGCCTCAAAATCATTCCTTATTACCATTGGCGACCGCACGGTGACGGGTATGGTCACACGCGATCAAATGGTGGGGCCGTGGCAGGTGCCAGTGGCGGATGTGGCAGTGACCTGCGCGGATTATGAGGGCTATGCCGGAGAGGCAATGGCGCTGGGTGAACGTACGCCGGTTGCCCTGGTGAATGCAGCGGCATCCGGTCGTATGGCGATTGGCGAGGCGATTACCAATATTGCAGCCAGTCGTATTGACAAGTTGGCGGATATTCGCCTGTCGGCCAACTGGATGGCGGCTGCCGGACATGAAGGTGAGGATGCTCTGTTGTATGACACAGTAAAGGCAGTGGGTGAGGAAATGTGTCCTGCACTGGGCATCGCCATTCCGGTTGGCAAGGACTCCCTGTCCATGAAAAGTGTCTGGGAGCAGGATGGGCAGGCACGCGAGATGACCGCACCTTTGTCTTTGATTATCACCGCCTTTGGTATTGTCAAGGATGTACGCAAGACGTTGACCCCGCAACTGCGAACGGATCAGGGGGATTCTGATCTGATTCTGATTGATCTGGGCAAGGGCAAGAACCGCATGGCTGCCTCGGCATATGCCCAGGTGACTTCGCAGGTAGGACATCATGCACCGGATATCAAGGACTTTCACAGCCTGAAAGCCTTTTTCAAGGCGATTCAGGAACTCAATGAAGAAGGGCTTGTACTGGCTTACCATGACCGCTCGGATGGTGGCTTGCTGGCAACGCTCTGTGAAATGGCATTCGCTGGGCATACTGGAATTACCGTCAAGCTGGATGATGTGGGACATGAACCTGTGAGTGCCCTGTTTAATGAAGAACTGGGGGCGGTCATTCAGGTACGCCATAATGAGACAGAGGAAGTGCTGTCGATACTGCGTGAAGCTGACCTAGGGAGTCATGCGCATGTTATTGGGCGTTTGAATGAAATAGACAAGGTAGTCTTTAGCTGGGGTGGCAAAGAGGTCTTCAGTGAGCACCGGGCTAATGTGCAACGCTACTGGTCTGAAACCAGCTATCGTATGCAGGCTTTGCGGGATAACGCAGAGTGTGCAAAGCAGGAATTTGCACTGCTGGATGATATTGAAGACCCCGGTATTCCCATAAAGCTTACGTTTGACCCCGCGCAGGATGTGAGTGCGCCTTTTGTGAATACGGCAAAGCCCAGGATGGCAATTTTGCGGGAGCAGGGCATCAATGGGCAGACAGAAATGGCTGCTGCATTTGATCGTGCTGGCTTCACCTCCGTCGATGTGCATATGACGGATATTATTGCCGGGCATGTCAGTCTGGGTGGCTTTTCCGGTCTGGTTGCCTGTGGTGGTTTTTCCTACGGAGATGTGCTGGGCGCTGGCGGTGGCTGGGCAAAAACCATTTTGCAGAATGCGCGAGCCAAGGATGAGTTTTCAGCATTCTTTGCGCGTGAAGACGTGTTTGCACTGGGTGTCTGTAACGGCTGCCAGATGTTCTCCCAGCTTACTGAACTGATACCTGGCACGGGGCACTGGCCACGTTTTCATCGCAACTTGTCAGAGCAGTTTGAAGCGCGTTTTTCCAGTGTGGAGATTCTGGACTCGCCTTCAATATTGTTGCAGGGTATGCAAGGTTCTACATTGCCAATAGCGGTTGCTCATGGTGAAGGGCGCGCTGTCTTTAAGGATGGGCAACAGAAAGCAGCTGTGGATCAGGGATTGACCAGTTTGCGTTATATTGACCATTACGGCAACGCTACGGAAAAATACCCACTGAACCCAAATGGTTCTCCAGATGGCATAACCGGATTAACCACAGCAGATGGTCGTTTTACGATTATGATGCCACATCCTGAGCGCCTGTTCAGAAGTGTACAGTATTCGTGGAAAACAGATGACTGGGGTGAAGATGGCCCCTGGATGCGGATGTTTAGAAATGCCAGGGTATTTGTGGGCTGATAGCTTGTGCCTGGTGAGGCGTACTTGTTTGCGGTTTTACCGGATTGCATCCGGGCTACTTTTGATTCGGTGAAAATTAATGAGCTTGTATCCTGCCAAGCTCATCAAGTATGGATAAAACCAGTGTGCGTCCCTGTTGTGCCATCCCTTTGCACAGGACTTCGGCGTCTCGTTCGCCATCCAGAATAGTCTTCATGATTCCCCCCAGGCGGCGCATGTCTCCTCCAGCTCCACTCATTTGCTCTGCCATATTGGATAATAAGACTAGAGCCTGAGCGTTGCCTGTCGCGGCCTCATGGATCATGTGGGCTATTCCTGGTGCTGCCATGGCTGGGTCACCAGAGGCTGCATCATTACCAGGTAATGAGGCAGGGTTCTGGATGCCATCCAGAATGGCGAAGATAATCACTTTATCCTCTTCATCCATATTTCCCAGCTTGTCTTTACTACGTTCGCCAGCCAGTATTTTACGTATGGCGGCTACCAGATCAGTCCATCCATTGTTGGCACTGATGGTCAGAACATCTTCCAGTTTGGGTTTTAGTTCTGTTTGCTGTAGTGAGTGAACAACCAGCCTAATCAAACTCGCATGAGTTTGAATAATCTGTTGTGTTCGATCCGGGAAAGTGGATTGCATGGTTTTCTTTACATTTCTATATGTTCAAGTTTAGTTACATTAAGCCGTGACGCTTAAGTTTAGAACGTAATGTAGCACGGTTAATGCCCAGGCAGATAGCTGCTCTGGACTGATTGCCATGAGTGCGCTCCATAATGACTTGCAGCAGGGGTTTTTCTACTTCATCGAGAATTTGTCGATAAAGATTGGTTGGATCCTGGTCACCCAGTGCTGTTAAGTAATCTCGGGAGACGTTAGCTACGGTATCAGAAAGCAGGGAAGCCTGATTATCCGATAGAGATGTATGATTATTCATAAGTTTATACCTTCCTGTTTAGGGGCTTCGTTGGGGGGATTGTCAAGTACCTCTGCAAGCAGCTGTACTTGGGATTCTGGAGCGGTTGCTCCGAAGATTGTTCGCTTTTTTTCGGCAGGGATATGCAAACGGTCACAGTACCAGCCAATATGCTTGCGTGCGAGTCTGACACCCATTGTTTTGCCAAAGAAGCGATGAATATGGTTAATGTGTTCGATGATGACCTGTTTTTTTTCAGAAAATGCAAGGTCTGCTGGCATTTTTCCAGTTGCAAGCAAGGTATTGTAGCGTTGGAAAATCCAGGGCTGACCGTGAGTAATACGCCCCAGCATGAGGGCATCTGCTCCGGTATATTGCAGTGCGAAGGTCAGATCATCAGCATGGCGTAAATCACCATTAACGATAACCGGTATGTGTACAGCCTGTTTGACCCGCCTGACTGTTTCGTACTCCGCGTAGCCAGTATATGCATCCTGACGGGTTCTGCCGTGGATAGACAGGGCAGAAATATTGTTGTCTTCAGCAATCTTGGCGATTTCCAGTGCATTGCGGTTCTTTCGTGACCAGCCGGTGCGCATTTTCAGGGTTACAGGCACCGCTGCCTGTTCGGCTGTTCGGGTGACTGCCTTAATAATCGCTTTGGCCGCGGCTGGATCTTGCATGAGTGCGGAACCCGCAGCTTTGCTACAGACTTTCTTGGCGGGACATCCCATATTGATATCAATGATTTGAGCGCCTTTATCTATGCTTAGTCGGGCTGCTTCAGCCATCATCTGAGGATCTGTTCCAGCGATTTGCACACTGCGTGGTTCAGTTTCGTCTCGCTGTGGTAAACGCTGTGCTGATTTTTTTGAGTCCCATAATGAAATATCAGAGGTCAGCATTTCAGAAGTTGCAAGGCCAGCTCCAAATTGTTTGCAAAGGTGGCGGAAAGGCGGATCAGTAATGCCAGCCATGGGCGCCAAGAGCAGTTTGCTACTTAATGTGTAAGGACCTATTTGCATATAAGTTAGACAGTAACTATATAAAAAGTCAAAGGAAATTAAATTGAAAAGTCACAGCTTCCTTGCCTGGGTCTTTAATTTTCATTCTGAAATACAGCGTTTCATTCGGTGTAAACAGTTTTTTATCAGCCCTGTTTTTAGGTGTGTACTCTTCAGGGCGAAAGCGGCGCAGAGCGATCGTATGATTATTTTTATCTAAAAAGCTGACTTCGATTAAGGGTAATGGCTGTCCGTAAGACGCCGTGTTTCTCATTGTCGCCGTTATGATCAATGAGCCTGGCTCATTGGGATGTGCATAGACATTATGAGAGATGATTTCTATTTTGGTGGGGTCACGTTTTGGAGTAATGCTGCAGCCCAGTGTTTTACAAACGGAACGTGTAATCCCGGCAGTAGCTGGCTGGTGGGCTAGCCAGTTGCGCGACACATATAATGTTTGTAGAAAAAGAATGGTCACCAGACCCATACCAGCCCAAAGCATATATTTTCTCGCTCTATCCTGCGTGGGTGTGGTGGATTTAGCATTTCCCAAAGAGGGTTTCGTCGGGGTGTTATGCACAGAGCTGCCAGAGCTTTCTGTGCTCATTTTAGCGTTATTATATGTGCTTTTAGTAATTCCCTGAGCAAGATTGCTATCACTCCCATTACCAACTCCACCATGAGCCTTGGGGTTCTGTTCAAGCCCGCCAGAATCACCAGGCAATGTGCTACTTAATGAGTTCATTGCATTAAATATATGACCACACTCACCACAGCGCAATTGTCCGTGCGCGGTAGTGATTTCTTTCATGCTGACGCGAAAGATGGCTTCGCAATGTGGGCATTGTGTATACATGTTAAGTTAGTTCTGTCCTACAATGAACGTTAGCTGAGAAATTTCGTTGACACTCAGGTTTGTAAAATCCATCACTTATAAGCAAGATACTTTTAGGCAATTAGCTAAATATATTGATTGTTATTTTAGCAGTTCATGGTGATTTAAAAACAACAGATCATCTATAAAATTGACTCATTGATCTGGTTTTAGTCCAGAATATGCTGTTGCCCTTTGTTGTTTTAGTTCTAATATTAACCAGCTCTCTTTATTTGAGTCTAAATATTAGCCCTGGTTATGGTGACGAATTCCTGTGACCCGAAGCCATTCTTGTTCTGATGTGGTGGTAAGTTCGCTGAAAAAGGGGGTATATGCATCCACAATGGTTTGTTGTTGTTCCTTTAAGATGCCGGATAGCACAATGCTAGCCCCTGGCTTACTCAGTTGTGCCAGTTTTGGAGCTAATTCAGCGAGTGGTGCAGAGAGAATATTGGCAAGTACCAGGTCAACCTGTTGCTCTGGCATGCTCTCAGGCAAACAGGTTTCAATATAGTGATTATCAATATGGTTATTGCGCATATTGTCCTGTGTCGCGGTTAATGCCTGTTCATCAATATCAGTGGCAATAACATGCTGTGCCCCTAGCTTGATAGCTGCAATAGCAAGTATCCCTGAGCCGCAGCCGTAGTCAATAACAGTTAAGCCTTTGGGTGGGTGCTGATCAAGCCATTCAAGGCAAAGTGCAGTGGTAGGATGGGTACCAGTACCGAAGGCAAGCCCTGGATCCAGCAGTATTTGTGTGCTGCCATCTTGAGGAGGAGTAATATGTGAAGGATAAATCCATAAATTGTCGCCAAACTTCATGGGGTGGTAGTTATCCATCCAGCAACGCTCCCATTGCTGATCCTCAAGTGTTTCAATATGCAAGCTTATCTGTTCAGGAAAGTGTTGCTGAAGTTTGTGTATCAGTGGTGTCAGGTTTACATCAGCTGCAAACAGTCCAGTGATGATTAGTTCATCCCAGAGAGGTGTTTCGCCGGGCAGGGGTTCCAGCACCGGGGTATCTTTTGCATCCTGATAGGTGACCGAAGCCGCGCCATTTTCTTCCAGCAACTGACTAACAGCCGCTTCATGTTGTCTGGATGTTTGACACAGTAGCTGTTGCCAACTCATGCGCACAGGCTCAGGATGCCTCTTCCTTGAGCATGTGTTCCAGATGGTGGATGCTGGCACCGCCTTTCTGGAATTCGGGATCATCAAGGATCTTCAGATGCAGAGGGATATTGGTTTTAATGCCTTCAATAATCATCTCTGTTAATGCGCCACGCATTCTGGCAATGGCAGTTTCCCTGTCTTCGCCATGTGTAATCAGCTTGCCAATCATGGAGTCATAGTTGGGTGGTACGGAATAATCAGCGTAAATATGCGAATCAACCCGGACACCAAGCCCGCCGGGGACGTGATAACGCGTAATTTTACCTGGAGAGGGCAGAAAGCTGACGGGGTCTTCTGCATTGATTCTGCACTCGATAGCATGACCTCGTGGTCGGATATTGTCAGGTAAATCCAGAACTTCTCCGGCGGCAATTTTGATTTGCTGCTTAACCAGATCGATACCCGTGATTTGTTCTGTGACAGTATGTTCAACCTGTAAACGGGTATTCATCTCAATAAAATAGAACTCGCCGTTTTCATAGAGAAATTCGAAAGTACCTGCGCCATGGTAATCAATCGTTTTACAGGCTTCGGCAAGTGTTTTGCCCAGTTTTTCCCGCTCTTCGACAGGCAGACCGGGTGCAGGAGCCTCTTCGACGACTTTTTGATGGCGTCTCTGCATGGAGCAGTCACGCTCACACAAGTGCACGGCATTACCATGTTTGTCAGAAAGTACCTGAAACTCAATATGCCTGGGGGTTGTAAGGAATTTCTCCATATACAGCACATCATTGCCAAAGGCTGCTTTCGCCTCTGTTTGTGTCAGGGTAATGGCTTCCATCAGGTCTTCTTCTTTTTCAATCACCCGCATACCGCGTCCACCACCACCACTGGTAGCTTTAATGATGACGGGATAGCCAATCTCTTGCGCCATCTTTTTAACTTCAGCTTCATCCTCCGGAATTGCACCATCGGAGCCGGGCACACAGGGAACATTCGCCTTGATCATGGCTTCCTTGGCACAGATTTTATCCCCCATCAGGCGGATAGTTTCTGCTTTGGGACCAATGAAAATAAAGCCACTGGAGACAACACGTTCAGCAAAATCGGCATTTTCAGACAAAAAACCGTAGCCAGGGTGAATAGCGTCTGCATTCGTTAGCTCGGCAGCACTGATAATGGCAGGAATATTCAGGTAGCTCTCACTCGATGGGGCAGGACCGATACAGACGGATTCATCCGCAAGCCGCACATGTTTTAAATCGCGATCAGCGGTAGAGTGAATGGCAACAGTTTTAATGCCCATTTCTCGACAGGCACGTAGTACGCGAAGAGCGATTTCCCCGCGGTTTGCAATCAGGACTTTTTTTATCATAAGTTTTTCCGCTAGCAGGTGACGATCCGTTGTTACAGGAGTATGGGGCTATGCGCAGGTTATTTTTCCCGTTGTTACCCGATACTGTTATCCCATAACAGTGAACCCGTAAAGTTGCTGTTACTCAATAATGATTAAAGGTTGGCCAAATTCTACAGGCTGTTCATTTTCAACCAGAATGGCTTTAATGGTGCCAGCTTTATCAGATTCAATCTGGTTTAGCATTTTCATGGCTTCAATAATACATAGCGTAGTGCCAACAGTGACCGCATCCCCTACTTCAACAAAAGGTTTGCTGCCGGGTGAGGCAGCGCGGTAAAAAGTGCCGACCATCGGAGATGTAATCTGGTGACCACCGGGTACATCATTCTCTGCATCTGCTGTATTGGCAGCAGGCTCAGGATCTACCGGGGCTGGAGCTGTGGGCAGAGCTGCTGGCATCGGAGGTGCAGCAGGAGCCGGGGGCATTGCAGGAGCAATGGCAGAAGCTTTGGATATGCGGACGGATTCTTCGCCTTCTATTATTTCAATTTCTGCAATATCGCTATTTTCAATGAGATCGATTAATTTTTTTACTTTTCTTACATCCATCTTTATTCCTGTCAGGTTGGTGTGTTAGGGAAGCCAGGATGCTACCTGTTCAGTCGTTACTTCCTTATAATCACTAAGTTTTGGGAGTTCGGTTTTCAATTATTTCAAAAGCTGCTTGAAGCGCAAGTTTGTATCCTTTTGCTCCTAGTCCGAGAATGACACCTTCTGCAATATCAGAGAAATAGGAATGATGTCGAAAATTTTCCCTTTGGTGGATATTGGATAAATGGACCTCGATAAAAGGAATATTTACTCCTAATAAGGCATCACGTAATGCGATACTGGTATGTGTAAAAGCAGCGGGGTTAATAAGAATAAAATCAATGTGTTCATCGTATGCCTGATGAATACGGTCTATCAGTTCATGTTCAGCATTGCTCTGAAAAAAACTGAGTTGATGCTGTTGTTTCTTTGCCTGTTCCTGTAACGCAGATTCAATGTCAGCAAGACGCCTGTTTCCATATTTATCTGGTTCGCGGGTTCCTAACAAATTCAGGTTAGGGCCATTGATAAGCAGGATTTTTGACATGTAGTCATCTCGCGTTGGTTGTTTCTAAGCTGTTTGGGCTTAAAGCATTATCTTGGTTACTGTGAGTTTACAACAGTTCACAGCAAGAAAACGATATTTCGCGGATTTTACACATGAAAGGATAGCTATACCAGCGTTGATCTCATACCCTCAAGCACTAAAATTTTTAGTGAACAGGTTTTCAGGAAGCTGCAAACACAAACTTGGGAGTAATACGGGGTGAAAAGTGGCTGTCAGGAAAGACTTGGGAGGTCAGAAAAAAACAGGCTGGTAACGTCAAGTTAGCAGCCTGTTTAATTAGTGCTACAAGCGGCATAGCCAGATATGAATATGCCACCTGAAGGTATTACAATTCAGCCGTAACAAGTATTGAGCTCTGCATGAATTCAATACTTACTGTGTGGCTGAGTATCTACTACTTGTTATGCCTTCTTTGCTGATAACGCTTCAGTGCATCACGAGTTTCTGCGTTAATTACACCATTAATAGGTCCTTTATAAAGTCCTTTTGCTTTCAACTTGCGTTGTAGCGCGCCGATATTAATAGAAGAAGAGCTTCTGGGCTTTTGGCAGCTGTATTTATGATGATGGTTTCTGTTCTTGTACTTGTGTGTATGAGTAATAGAGTTAGTACAACGTGGAATAGCTGGATGTGTGTGAGTCCAGCGGTTAGCATGTGATACCTTCGCAGGAGCTGGTGGAGTAGGTTTGGCAGTAGTAGCAACTGGTTCGACTTTGGGGGCATTACACTCAGGGCATTCCTTGGTAATCTGCTCAGGTGAAACTTGCTGTGAAGAGCCTGCGACCTGTTGTGAAGAACCGGCAACTTGCTGTGAAGAGCCTGCAACCTGTGATGAATCACCTGATACCTGTTGTTGACTACACCCTGTTAGTGTCAGTATGAGCGATGCGCAACCGATAGCGGTTTTAGTAATATTATTCATGATAACCTCTTTTTGTTAGATCATGTTAGTAAATGGAAATAATAGGTTGAACAGGTAATGTTTGTGTTTCACTATTCCTGCTCAAAGTTTCTGTCTATGCGCTTGTTGAAGCTGTTCCGTATAGTCATGTGCTGATAGCCAGAACATTTCTAGATATGGCACATAGATAGTATCATTGTGTTGTAACTATGAGATAGTATATTTAGGTTGTTGCGTTCTTGCAACTTATTCTGATGAAGCTACTGTTTTGAAAGCTGTTTTAAGAGAGGGAGAGCAGAAGGTCAGCATGAAACTGCGTATTGAACAATTAGCCAGCTATTTGCAAGGGGCAGTAAACGAAGCTGAACAACGTATTTTTCTCCTTTCCGGGGATGAGCCACTGCAAATGATGGAAGCAGCAGATCAGGTACGTCAGTATGCCCTTTCGCTAGGCTTCGCGGAAAGAGATATTATTTCTCTGGAAGGTGCCAGGGCTGATTGGTCTGCGCTAGCAGCAGCCAGTGTTGAGCTTTCCCTGTTTAGCCAGAAAAAGATGCTCGATGTGCGTTTTGTGGGCAGTCAGCCGGGAGTGAATGGCAGCAAGGCTATCAGGGAATATGTAGAGAACATGCCTGCTGACCAGTTTTTATTATTGCAAACCGGCAAGCTGGATAAAAACAGCCGCAACAGTGCCTGGGTGAAGGCATTGGACAAGCATGGCGTGATGCTTCAGGTGTGGGAGTTATCCCCAGCCCAGACGCAGAGCTGGGTAGCAAAGCGCATGCGTGATAGTGGTTTGCAACCGACCCAGGATGCGGTGCATCTGCTGACCGAGCGCATTGAGGGGAATCTGCTGGCGGCTGACCAGGAGATAAAAAAGCTGGCACTGTTACATGCAGATGGAAACAATATTGATGTGGATTTGGTGATGCGATCTGTAGCTGACAGCTCACGGTTTACCGTGTTTGACCTGTCAGATGCCATCTTGCAGGGGGATTTGAAACGTCTGCACCACATCCTCAGCGTGTTACGCGAAGAAGACACACCATTGCCGCTGATTCTGTGGTCACTGGTAACCTTGTCACGACAATTACATGCCATGTGTGAGCGGGTACGTGCCGGAGAATCTGAAATGCAGGCGACAAAAATTGCCGGTTTTGTCCCCCGTGCACGACAGGCGATGTTTCCCGCTGCGATCAGGCGATTGCAGAGTGCCAACTGGTCCGCTATCCTGCATGGTCTTTTTAAACTTGAGGCAATGTCCAAAGGACAGGCAGAACCCCGCATCAGGGATGAATCCCGCGTCTGGGATACTGCGTTGGATATTGCTGTTTTTCTGTCAGGGAAACAGTTACTAACCGAGTAAAAACATCATGGATATCACCGCATATATAACCACAGTGGGACAACAGGCAAAAACCGCATCAGCTATTCTGGCAGGTGCAGAAGTCGCACAAAAAAATACCGCACTCCACGCCATTGCTGATGCACTGCTGGAAAACCGCCAGCAGTTACAGGCTGAGAACGAAAAAGACCTGCAAGCCGGAAAAGCCAAAGGGCTGGATGCTGCCATGCTGGATCGGCTGACGCTCACTGATGCAGGAATCGAAAGCATGGCAGAAGGCTTGCGACAGATTGCTGCCCTGCCTGATCCAGTGGGCAGTATTTCTGATCTGGATTATCGACCATCCGGCATTCAGGTTGGCAGAATGCGTGTGCCGCTCGGTGTGATCGGCATCATTTATGAATCCCGTCCCAATGTGACAGCCGATGCTGCGGGCTTGTGCCTGAAGTCAGGCAATGCAGCCGTGTTACGTGGTGGCTCTGAGGCAATTCACTCCAATCAGGCAATCGCCAAATGTATCCAGCAGGGACTGAAAGCCGCCGCCTTGCCAGCCGAATGTGTGCAGGTGATTGAAACCACCGAACGCACAGCCGTGGGCGAGATACTGCGCGCCAAACAATATATAGATGTCATTATCCCGCGTGGCGGCAAAGGGCTGATTGCCAGAGTATCTGAAGAATCATTGATTCCGGTAATCAAGCATTTAGATGGTATCTGCCACGTCTATGTAGATGATCAGGCCGATTTTGCCAAAGCCAGCGAAGTTGCCTATAACGCCAAAACACATCGCTATGGTGTGTGCAATGCCATGGAAACCTTGCTTGTGGCGGAATCGGTGGCGGCAGACTTCCTGCCTCCTCTGGCAGAGCGTTATGCCGAAGCCGGGGTCGAATTACGTGGTTGTGAAAAAACCGTAGCCATATTGCCAGCATGCAAGCCAGCGACAGAGGAAGACTGGCAGGCTGAATACCTGGCTCCCATACTGGCAATCCGCATCGTCAATGATATGTCAGAAGCAATCGCCCATATTAACCAGTACGGCTCGCATCATACTGACAGCATTATTACCGAGAACTACAGCAAGGCACGGCAATTCCTGCGCGAGGTGGATTCCAGTTCCGTCATGGTCAATGCCTCGACCCGCTTTGCCGATGGATTTGAATATGGTCTGGGTGCCGAAATCGGCATCAGCACCGACAAACTGCATGCACGCGGTCCCGTTGGGCTGGAAGGGCTGACCACGCTGAAATATATCGTCCTGGGTGATGGGCATATCCGCGTATGATCGGCATTATGGGTGGCTCTTTTGACCCCATCCACTTTGGACATCTACGCCCCGCACTGGAGATTGCCGAAAAGCTTGCCCTGCGCGAAGTCCGTTTTCTGCCAGCTGGTCTGGCTCCATTAAAAGATGCCCCGCATCTGGCAGCGCAGCACCGCCTGGAAATGCTGCGATGTGCAATTGCCGGGCAGCCACTGTTCCGCGTAGATGCGCGGGAACTGGATCGGCAGGGTACTTCCTGGACCGTAGATACCCTGCGCGAACTGACGGCTGAATCACCTGATGAAACTTTTGTATTTATGCTGGGCGCTGATGCCTTTGCACAATTTAAGCAGTGGAAAGACTGGCAAACTATCTTACAATTGGTACATCTGGTCGTGTCACATCGTCCTGGTCATGAGATTGACCGATCACAATGGCAGCAGGCGCACTGGGCGCAGGATGTTAGCAGTTTGCACAACCAGCGCAGTGGGAAAATCCTCCCTGTGGCAGTGACACAACTGGAAATCTCATCTACTTTTATAAGAGAGCAACTTGCCAAAGCACGCAAGATTGATTTTTTGTTACCCGAAAAGGTAAACCGTTATATACAGGAGAATAATTTATATCGTTAGCACAAAGCTGGTGATATGTTATTGATAATGAATACAAAGAAAACAAGCGATCTGGCCCTGAAAGTGCTGGATGATATGAAGGCACAGGATATCCGGGTACTGGATGTCAGTGAAAAATCCACCATTACCGAAGTCATGATCATTGCCACAGGTACATCCAGCAGGCATGTCAAAGCCATTGCAGACAATGTCGCGCTGGAGGCAAAAAAGCAGGGCAAACCTCCGCTGGGAGTAGAAGGTGAGCAAGGATCAGACTGGGTGCTGGTAGACCTGGATGACGTGGTAGTCCATATCATGCTGCAACAAACCCGCGACTTTTATAACCTGGAAAAACTTTGGGAAACTGAAACAGTTCACGAACAGAGCTAGTCGTCAGCAATTTATGGAGATACACTTACTAGCCATCGGCACAAAAATGCCAGACTGGGTCAACAAAGGCTATGCAGAATATGCCGGGCGACTCAGTGGCAAAAGCTGCAAAGCACGTTTACTGCTCAAAGAAATACCTGCCGAGAAGCGTGTTAAAAACAGCGACATCAAAAAGCTGCGCGAGAAGGAATCCGGCAAGCTCATCAACGCCATTCCAGCAGGTAGTCATATCGTCGCACTGGATGTACTCGGACAACCCTGGAGTACCGAAAAACTGGCAAGTCACATGGAAAACTGGATGATGTCGGGCAAAAACATCGCACTACTTGTCGGCGGTCCCGAAGGCATGACCAGGGAATGTGTGCAACAAGCTGACCAGGTCTGGTCACTATCGCCACTTACCTTTCCCCATCCACTGGTTCGCGTGATTCTCGCAGAACAGCTCTATCGTGCCTGGAGCATCACCGAAAACCACCCCTATCATCGCGCCGGCTAACAGGGAGCCTTCAGGAATGCACATTATCTTGGCCTCCGCCTCACCTCGTCGCCGTGAATTGCTTGACCAGATTGGAATTAGCTATGATGTAATGCCTGTTGATATTGATGAAACAGTGCAGACAGGCGAATCCCCACAAGAATTGGTACAACGACTGGCATTGCAAAAAGCCGAAGCCGCCTGGCAGATATCCGATAAAAAACAGCCCGTACTGGGCGCTGATACACTGGGAGTGCTGGATTCGGAATTGCTTGTAAAACCGGAAAATTATGCGCATGCTTATCGTATGTTAAAAAAGATGTCCGGTCGCTCTCATAAAATTTTGTCAGCCGTTGCAATTCGGCATGCAGATGGACATGATAGCCGCCTGAATGTCAGCACGGTCACCTTCAAGCCATTAAGTGATGCCGAAATAGAAGCATACTGGGCAAGTGGTGAACCGCAGGACAAGGCGGGAGCATACGCCATACAAGGGTACGCTGCCGTTTTTATCGAGCGCATTGAGGGTTCATATTCCGGCGTAATGGGCTTGCCCCTGTATGAAACCTGGGCACTACTTTCGAGACTAAATAATAATGAATGCTGAATTACTCATAAATGTCACACCACAGGAGTCGCGTGTAGCCTTACTCAACAATGGTATTTTGCAGGAAGTACATATTGAAAGGTCATCACACCAGGGGATAGTGGGAAATATCTACAAGGGCAAAGTGAGTCGTGTACTGCCCGGTATGGAGGCTGCATTTATTAATATTGGGCTGGAAAAAGCGGCCTTTCTGCATGCTTCCGATTTAACCCCCAAATTCAAGGATGT
>Ga0256832_1001691_pt1 | contig 15059 bp, 11 predicted proteins | sample 134614metaG_FD_190534 | JGI IMG/M metagenome (GOLD analysis project Ga0256832, IMG submission 190534) | Hydrothermal vent microbial communities from Lau Basin, Pacific Ocean - 134-614 | ecosystem: Environmental > Aquatic > Marine > Hydrothermal vents | place: Pacific Ocean: Lau Basin | collected...
AATAAAAGGAGCAAATGTTGAAGTTGATATGGGTTTTGCTGAAAAAACACGTATTTTTTATAATAATGCATCTGACATGCAATTGGCTCATGTATCACCTTTTTACAAAATGGCAATGGATGAATTTGATGCTTTTATTAAAATAATGGCTCCATTTAATCTAAATGAAGACAGGAATGTCAATAATGAAAAAGTTAATAAACACAGAGAAGCTGTAAGTCCTGTTATGAAAACATATTTTGAACGTACGGCAGTAAGAGATCTCAAAAGAAATACATGTCTGTTTCCTACTCAGGCAAGTGCTCAGGAAGCCGGAATGTCTCTGGAAGAATATGAAAATTTTGTTTTTAATGCCTGCAGACTTTATGATGACGATCCGACTGCAAGTTGGCAGGAAGTAGGAAAATTTCAACAAAGAATTGTAGATTTTCTCAATCAGCATACAGATTTTATATACAAAGGCAATGATTTTGAAATCAGTTTCAATACCAAAGGTAGAAAATGGATAAATTCGGATGGCAAGACCAATATGCCTTCCGGAGAGGTTTATACATCTCCTGTGGAAGATAGTGTAAATGGTAAAGTGCATTTTTCTTATCCCGGAATTTATATGGGGCAGGAAGTGGAAGGTGTTACTTTATGGGTAAAGGATGGATATATAGAGAAATGGGAAGCATCAAAAGGCAAGGATTTTCTTGATAAGATATTTGCATTGAAAGGAGCCAGAAGATTTGGCGAAGCAGCTATCGGAACAAATGAAAATATAAACAGGATTACGAAAAATATCCTGTTTGACGAAAAAATGGGAGGTTCGATTCATATGGCGATCGGACAATCTTATTTGCAATGCGGAGGAAAGAATGAATCATCCATTCATTGGGATATGATCACCGATATGAAAAATGACGGAGAGATTTATGCTGACGGTGAACCGGTGTATAAGAATGGTAAATTCTTGATTTGATCCGTAGTTTTATTTACTTTCCTAAGTAAATTTTAATAACCAAAGCATATTTGGTTAAACATATCTTTTTAATCAGTTTTATAAATTATATTTTTTATTAAGTAAATATCAAAAATATAATACTGATTTATTGAGATATTGATAATTTTAGTTAAAATTTGTGAAATTATTGGATTTAATTAAACTTTTTGGTGTTTAATATCGTTTAGTTGTTTCGTGAAATTTAATTATTTGAAATATAACTATTTAAATAAGAGTTTTTTTATCTATTTATAAAAAAAAGTATCAAAGATAAATAGTTTGGCACGAATATTGATAATCAATTAATTATAGTTTACAAAAAATAATAATATAAAAGTTTGTAAATTTGAAATTAATTGATAATTTTGCGGCTCGTTTTTGAGAAATCATTAATGAGAGTGGATATAAAAACCACAAACCGATTAAAAAATTAAATCCTATGAACAAAAAAACTGCATATTATAGCGGTATTTTTATACTATTGGTATATCTGAATTTAGCTACCGGTTCTTTATTTGCCTCTTCAGCAGATTCCAATATTCCAATGTACTCAGATGAAAATATTGCTGCAAAGATCAATGATCTTGGTGGCCATATTGAATTTAAGTATACGAAAGAAGTTAAAGATTACATAAGAAGATATACTAAGCCTGGTAGAAGCGGATCAGAGAAGATCCTTGGTAGAATTCCCGTATATTTCCCTGTTTTTGAAGAAAAAATAAAAGATAAAAAATTACCTGAAGAATTAAAAGTACTTGCAATTGTTGAATCACATCTTGATGTTGGAGCGTATTCCAAAGCCGGAGCTGCCGGATTGTGGCAGTTGATAAAAGGAACAGCAAGACAATATGATCTGAGTGTCAGGAAAAATTTTGATGAAAGATATTCAGTTGAGGAATCGACTGATGCTGCTTTGGACTATTTAAGTGATTTATATGGTCAGTTCAATGATTGGACATTGGCTTTGGCTGCATATAACTGTGGTCCCGGAAATGTTCGCAAAGCGATAAGAAGATCAGGAGGAAAAAGAGATTTTTGGAAAATAATAAAATATCTCCCTAAGGAAACAAGAAATTATGTTCCGAAATTTATTGCTATATCATATTTGTTGGAGCATTACAAAGAATATGGTATTGAACCTCAGATGCCTGATAAAAGATATTTTGAAACAGCAGAAGCTATTGTTTATAAGCATTTGACATTTAGAGAAATTTCTGATGTTACCAATGTGCCAATGGATGTGATCAGGAAAATGAATTATGCATACAGAAAAAATTATATTCCTGCAAATTCAAAAGGATACAAATTGACATTACCTAAACAGGCATTATATTCATTGCTTGAATACTACAACTATAATCAGATAGAATTTAGTAAAGATCATAACTATGATTTTTCCAAGTATATTTTAAATAATTTTTCAAGGGAAATTGCAATGGAATTGCTTGGTTCAAAATATAAATACGATATTGAAGTACTGCAAGTGAGAAAACCGAAGATTATTTTCACTGAAAATAATGAAAAGCTGAAATTGGGTAATAAGATTGTTGATATTTCAAAGTACAAAGTAAATCAATTTGAATCATCATTTATTTATCATGAATTGAAACCGGGGGAATCTATTGATCAAATAGCAATGGATTATGGTGTTAAAATGGAGGATGTGATGAGATGGAATGATATTCATCTTTCCTCTCCACCCAGATCGGGATCAATACTTAAAATAGAAAAATGATAAACCAAACTCAAGTTAACACTATTTATTTCTATTGATAATAAATTCGGATAACTCAAAAAGTGCTTGTCTTGCTTCATTCTCGGGAAATGTAAACAAAATTTTATTAGCTTCGTCTTTGTATTTTTTCATTTTCTCAATAGCATATTCCATACCACCATGATCCTTAATGAAATTGATGAGCTCTCTGACTTTTTTATTATCTGTATTATGGTTTTTGATAGTATTGATGATATATTTTTTATCTGATTTATTCGCATTTTCCAATACAAAAATAAGAGGTAAAGTCATTTTCTTTTCTTTAATATCAATACCCCGGGGTTTACCGATTTCGCTATTGCCATAATCGAATAAGTCATCTTTTATCTGAAAAGCAATACCTATTTTTTCACCGTAAAGTTCCATACGGTCGATAATACCGGTATCAGTTGTGACAGAAGCAGCTCCGATACCACAAGCAGAAGAAATAAGAGATGCGGTTTTTTGTTTTATTATATCAAAATAGACATCTTCTGTAATATCAAGTTTCCTCGCTTTTTGCATCTGAAGCAATTCTCCTTCGCTCATGTTTTTCACTGCTGAAGAAAGAATTCTTAGAAAATCAAATCTGTCGTCCTGAATAGATAGCAATAAGCCCTTTGCCAAGAGATAATCTCCCACGAGAACCGCAATTTTATTTTTCCATAAAGCATTGATAGAAAAAAAACCTCTTCTTTTATTGGCATCATCCACGACATCATCATGAACCAAAGTAGCAGTATGCAACAATTCTATAAGTGATGCAGCAGTATAAGTGTCCTCAGTTATATTACCAATCATTTTTGCAGCCAGGAGAACAAACATTGGTCTTACCTGCTTCCCTTTTCTTTTGTAAATATAATAAGTTATTCTGTCCAATAAAGCGACATCGCTTTTCATCGAATTTTTGAAAAAGTCTTCAAATATATGAAGTTCTTTTTCAATAGGGGATTTTATTTTATTTAAAGATGTACCCATTTGTAAAGAGCGTGCAATATACGATGAATAATTGTTTTTGTAATAAAAAATGAATATATTTTTATGCGGTATAGTCAGTGTCTGCGGAGCTTAACCCGGATTATTCATGCTTTTAGCTTTATGTAGATGCAAGGCATCGAAATACGTAGATATATCCTTATATTTCAAGTGTTTCGTAACGCAGCAGATGCATAAAGATAAAAGCAAACGATACCCCAAATTTGGGGTATTAATTTTTAAACATTTTTCAAATAATTTATTAATATTTAGTGATTTAATTCATTATAAAAATTAAAGTGTTGAATAATTCGGGTTAAGTTTTTATTTCAAAACACTTACCTGTCCTTTTTTGATTTCCAGACCACAGGGGGAATTTACTTCTATTTTATATAAAAATACTTCGGGTGAAATTTTATGATTTTTATATGTTCCGTTCCAAAAAATATTACCTGTGGAAGAAAATACTTTTTCACCCCACCTGTCAAATATCACAGTCGAAAGAATTTTAACATTGACTGTATCGGATAAATATATTCTAAAAGTTTTGTTTATTTCTTCGTTTCCTTCGGGGAAGAAAGCATTTGGGATGATAAAACGCGGATATTTTGAAGGGACCTCATATTCGTAATTGTACAGGCAACCGCTATTTGAATAAATTTTTATTTCATATATTCCCGATTCAAGTGAATGAAGATCTTTTTCTTTATCACCATTATTCCATGACAGGTCATAAGGAGGATCATTGCCTTCAATATTCAATAAAATCTCTCCGCTATTGCAACCGTAATCAGGAAATATCGAATCTATGACTTCCAAAGTGTCAAACTGGATATTTGCTTTTACAAAACTTTGGCAGTTATAGATTTGATCATAATAAAATTCATAATATCCCGATTCGGTAATGACAGAGTCTCCCAAAATAATAGAATCCCCTTCACAAATAACAGTATCTAAAATTATTTGGGATTGAGGAATGACGGTTAAGTCAAGTGTCACAATACTGTCCAAACCATAATATGTAAGTAGAGTATCAGTATAGATCCCTGTTGATTGCAATATCGTGTCGTTGAAAATATAATCATCTCCCTGACAAATCGTATCGATAAGATTTGTTCTGGCAGGGGTGTCATAAATATACACTGCACCCCTGTTTGATCCATAAGTATAATCATAATCCGCACCTACTGCCAGTCTGTCTCCCGAAATGGATAAACTCTCTCCGTAGTGCATAAAAGTTGAATCAGGATAAGCCGGTTTGATTTTGCGTTTCAATTTCCATTGGTCATTGTCTAAAAAATATTGATAAACTTCCCCGTGATTGCCATGATAAACGTAATCATAATATCCTGAATACAAATATCCGTTTGAAATAACAATAGAAGGAGCGAAAATAGTAGTTTTCAGATATGATTTTGCATAAAGCTTTTGATGAAGCATGTATGTGTCTCCTTTGTTCTTGTAGATTTTAATAGTATCACCCCAGGCAACTGCGACATATTTTAGATCATCTGTAAACGCTAAACTTGAACCACCGGTATGCTGTATATCTGAAAAAACCTTCCATTGCCCATCTGTAAAGTTATATATTAATACATGTGGCTTATTACCCGCTCTTTGCCTATGGCTTGTTATTAAAAATTTGTCATTCATTTGAGTTCTGAATAAACCCGGTGAATTTCGATGATTTTTATATTCGATAGAATCGGAAAATTGCCATTTATTCTCTGTTTTTTTATAAAAATAATCTATCATTGTCCTGTTTGACGACACTTCAGTACGAACAAAAAGCCAGTTTTTTGAAGAAGATAGAAGCATAATGCTCCCTATTAGTTTTTTTTCACGGGTAATGGAATCGATAAGTTCAAATTTGTCATTGGAAATGTCATAGATCATTACCTTCATTTTGGTAAGGGAATCGTATGAAATGAATTGCCTGAAAAATGCTGTTTTCCCTGAAAAACTCAAATAAGAAAGGCCAAGATCATTAAAACTCTGATTGTAAATGGCACCCGGTAAAGTGTCCTTTTGTACCCATAAATCATTTTCATATTTAAATAAAAATGCCCGTAAATAATTTAAACGATACGGGGAATAAAAAGGCTCTTTACTTGTTGATATTAAATAATCGCCTTCAATATTTACACTATTTCCAAAGATAGAATATAATTTTGGTTTATCTGAATATATTTTATGGATTTGTCCGAATAAAGTTTGGCTAACAAGTAAAAGGGCTACTGATATTCTGATGTATTTTAACATTGTCGGAGAAAATATATTGTTTGTACAAATATATGTAATTTTGTTTTAATAATAAAAGATTTAAGATGGTATATCAATTATTTTTGAAATTCATAACAGCCTATATCTGGATTTGCATCCCGGGGTAGTCCGTCTATATCACTTAGAATATCAGAAATATATTTACCTTTATCTATAACGATTGCCATAGTGTCTGGACGATAATCATACTTTTCTACATCCAAAAACAAATTGTTTTCACCGGCTCCATTGATACATTCCGTTGTATTATCAAAAAAATGAGGGAATTGATTATTTTTAGTAATATCCTTTACTCTGAAAAGACAGTTGTCAAAGTGATATATGAAATTGTCAGGAATATCTTTGGTAGCATTTGATAATAACAATTCATCCTGATTGCCTCCATAGATTATACAATTAGTGAAATTTGCATTTAGTGGGTACGGATCGGTATTAACACAGTCATCATCCAAACATTTATAATTTTTTAGCACAAGAGCATCGTCTTTATTATTGTTGTAAATTGTACAAAATGTCATATCAACTTTTCCTCCGTAATCAACAACAATATTATAACTACCAATATCTGCTATAAGACAATTTATAGCATTAAGTTCGGCATGTCTGGAATATATACCTACTGCTCCGATATGATAAATTTTTGTATTGTTAAGTGATATGGAAGCCAATGAATCAAGATACAAGCCAACAGTAGCGTTTTGGATAATGGTATTGTTTAATTTCGACCCCCGGCTTTCTGGTAAAAAGTATATTCCTGACCATAAAGCATTGATATCCTGATATTTTTGTTCAAGTCTGTCTGTTTGTATTATAACAGGCTCTTCAGTAGTCCCAAGAGTTTTTAATTTCCCGTATTTATGAAAATACAGATTTCCGTCATAATAAAAGTTTCCATTAGAACTCTTTGCTATTCCTCCGTGGATATATAATTTCGTGTTGGACGGAAGAGTCAGAGTACAACTGTCTATATGCAATGAACCGTATAGAACATAAGGTTTTGGATCATCCCAAACTATTTCTCCCATATCACAAGTGGTCAAAAAATGTTTTCCTTTACCTTTACCTGTTATATAGTTGGCATTTTGTCCCCATGCTTCAAGCAATACCTTTTGTGTATTTCCATTTGCTTCAAAAACCAGGTTATCTTCAATAATAAAAGGACTAATAGAAAGAGGGTCGTCCGGGTTTATTCTGGTTTCCGCAAATATATATATAGAATCATTAGCGCCTATTTCTACGTTTTTTGCGCTGTTAGAGCTAATGCCGTCTATGTTCAGTCTGAATTGATCATGCGTATTATTTTCGATTTTTATTTCAGATATTTTTACAGCAAGATCTTTGTCATTATATATTTTTAATATTTTTGTTGCTGAACCAACAGTTGTAAATACCGTATCAAAAGTCAGGGTATCAGTTGAAAACCGTAATTGGAGATCATTGCCCTCATAAAATTTCTCTTTGTAGCAGCCGGAAGAAAAGGAAATTAATACAATAATGATTATACTAAAGATTAAAGGAAAAATTTTCATCGAGATCTTTTTATTGTTATTGGATATTAACGCATTAATGAAAATTAAATTTTATTTTCATTAATTTATAATAAATTGAAAGTATTTACTCAGGTAGAGTACTTGTCTTTGTGAACCTTTGTGTTCCTTGTGCCTTTGTGTCTAAAATTTCTTTATACGCTAAAATAGATACAAAGACTCGAAGTTCACAAAGTAACACAAAGAAATTCTACTTTATATGAAAATACCAATAATATTCATTTTATTTATAATTGTTCAGGTGTTTTTATTCGGACTAAAGCCCCAAAACAAACAACCTGAGTAGTTATGATCGAAAAACAATGAGCGGATATTTTTATTTTTAGTCTGCGCAGAAATGCAGTCTCATAAACTATTTATCAAGGAAAAAAACGAAAAAATGAAATACATTCATAATATTTATGCAATTGGTGAATAATTAAGTTATTTTTGCGAAAAATTTATATTTTGACATTTGATCAATTATATACATCCATAAAGAAAAAACAGTTTTCTCCGGTATATCTTTTGCATGGAGAAGAGTCTTTTTTTATTGATAAAATAGTAGATGAATTTCAGAACAATGTTTTGACTGATATCGAAAAAGAATTCAATCAGATGATCTTTTTTGGTAAAGATGCTGATCCCGGTAGTATAATTGGCAGTGCAAAGCAATATCCGATGATGGCTTCTCACAGATTGATCATCTTAAAAGAAGCTCAACAAATGAAAGATATTTCTTCTTTAGAATCCTATGTTGAAAATCCTGTGTCCTCAACGATATTGGTGATTGCTCACAAAGAGAAAAAGTTGGATATGCGTACGACATTTGCGAAAGCACTATCCAAAAACGGAGTAGTTTTTGAATCAAAATCACCTTATGAAAATAAAATTCCTGCGTGGATAAGGAATCACGGAAAAGAAATGGGAATAAACATTTCATCAAAAGCAGCTGAATTAATGATGTTGTTACTGGGTAATGATCTGGGGAAGATAGATAATGAATTGGAAAAATTAAAAATTGCAGTGAAAGACAGTGATCAAATCGATGTTGAAGATATTAGAAACAATATTAGCTTAAGCAGGGAATATTCTGTTTTTGAACTCAATAATGCATTAGGTAAAAAAGATATGGTTAAAACTTTTGGTATTATTGATGTTTTTAGCACTAATCCGGCTCAATATCCTATTCAGTATGTTATTGCTACATTGTATAGCTATTTTACCAAGCTTTTGATTATTTATGATAATTTTAGATTGGATGATAAAAAATTGTCCAAAATATTGGGATTAAATCCTTTTTTTATAAAAGAGTATAAATCTGCTGCAAAAAATTATCCCAAAGCAAAATTATATGAAGTGTTTGATGTATTAAGCGAATACGATTTGAAATCAAAGGGAGTAGGGGCATCAAGTTCAATAACAGGTATTGAATTGATGAAAGAGATGTGTTTAAAAATCTTAAATTGATAAATTTAATGGAGATAATATAATTTTCAGTGCTTATTACGTTAATGAATGATATATAAATAGTGTAAATTTTAGATTATGAAAATTAGAAATATAGTTTTTTTATTTGTTTTTATTTTTGGCTTTTCCAATCAACTTATTTCTCAAAAAGGTTATGAATTGGGAGGTTGGCTTGGTATATCAAATTATTTTGGGGAATTGAATTCCGGTTTTAGCCTTTTGGAACCCGGGATTGCCGGAGGAGTGAATTTCAGATTGCTTTTTAATGAAAGAATTTCGATGAAAACAATGTTGAGTTATGGAACCGTAAAAGGAGATGATGGTGATTCATATAATACTTTTGAGAAACAAAGAAATCTGAGTTTCAAAAGTCCTGTTGTTGATTTTACTCATCAGTTTGAATTCAATTTCCTGCCATATATACATGGATCATCGACAGATTATTTTACACCATATTTATTGACTGGTCTTGATATTTTTTATTATAATCCAAAAGCAAAGCTGAATGGAAAGTGGTATAGTTTGCGTGAACTTGGCACCGAAGGACAGGCTTTGGGTGAAGAGTATTTTGAATATGCGGCTGGATTGGTAGTAGGAGGAGGAATAAAATGGGATATCAATCATATATTAAGTGTGAATTTGGAGATGAGTTATCGTTTTATAAGTACGGATTATTTGGACGATGTGAGCACTTCTTATCCCAATATGCAGGAGTTATCGACATTGAGGGGCGAGATTGCAAAGCAATTGTCAGATCGATCCGGAATTCCGGGTTTTGCTGTTCAGGGCAAACAAAGGGGGAATAGCAGGGATAAAGATAAGTTTTCTTTTGTTGGAGTAAGTCTGATGTATTATTTCGGTTCATTGGAATGCCCTCCAATAAATAAATATTCTTTTTAATAAAACAGTTATATAAATATTCAAGTTGAGATAATGATAAAACAGAAAGAAATAATTTTAAACCACTATCCCAGAGGTTTTCACATAATTACAAAGGAAATAACTAATAATTTGGATTTGCCGGATATGGGAATATTGAATTTGTTTATTCATCATACTTCAGCGGGACTGACAGTAAATGAAAATTATGATTCAACGGTTTTGGATGATTTTGAAACGGTATTCAATAAAATGGTTCCTGAAAATATGCCATATTATACGCATACGATTGAAGGACCGGATGATATGCCTGCTCATATAAAATCTACATTGGTTGGCAATTCTGTCACAATACCCATTACTAACGGAAAATTGAATTTGGGAACCTGGCAGGGTATTTATTTATGTGAATTCAGAGATGGCGGTAGAAGAAGAAAAGTAGTTGCTACGATTTATTATTGAGTGGAGGTTTGAAGAACTCGAATATCGAAATATACGACTAATGATATTTTGAAAGGGGGATTAATCCCCCGCTGGCGGGGGAAAAAGGGGGTGGATAGGAGAGTGTTTGAATAGAAGACGGTGAAAATGGAGTGATGGAATATTGCGAAAGATTGAATAATAAATATTGATATTTATTTAAAATGAATATGAAAAGATATTACATACATATTATCATTATTTTGTTTATATTATCTTTTTCTGCATGTGATAAAGATAAAAATCAAACCGATACTTCCGGAGGTTCGATTATACGATATGACAAATTGCTTTTTAATCTGGATACGATGGATATAAAATCTTCATTTGATAGTTTATATCGAAAATATCCTGCTTTTACTGATATATATTTTGATAAAGTTGTTCCTCTTGCCGGTTACAGATCAGATTCCGTTTTATTTTATAAAGAATTGAAACGATTTATTACCGATACTGCTATAATTAAAATAGAAGATCTGGTTCAAAAATACTTTGAAGATATGGAGGATATTGAATCGGAATTTGATGCAGCTTTTGAAAATCTGAAAAAAGCATTTCCTGAAGTAAAAACTCCGGCTTTATATTCCTATATTTCGGCTTTTGCAATTCAAAGATTTATTTTTGAAGATGGAGACAGAGATGGGCTTGCTTTTGGTTTGGATCTGTTTCTTGGAGACAGTTTTCCTTATAACGAATTGGAGCATGGGCAAAATACTTTTTCCAATTACCTGGTCAGGACATATAATAAACAACATTTGGTAAAAAAAGTATTGGAACTATGGGTTGATGACAAACTCGGTGATCCGCCCGGCAACAGAGCTATTGATGCGATGATAAAAAACGGTAAGAAATTGTATGTCTTAAAGCAATTGCTTCCTGAAATATCCGATACTGTATTGCTGGAGTACACTCCTTCTCAATTAGAATGGTTGGGAAAGAATGAAAGAGAAATGTGGACTTTTTATATAGAACATAATCTGTTTTATACTACGGATAATTACAAAATAAAAAGACTTACCTTTCCTGCTCCTAATTCACAGGCACTTGGAATGCCTAAAAAATCTCCGGGTGAAACAGGAAATTATTTGGGATACAAAATAGTTTCCGAATTTATGAAAAGACAGGTAGAAATGAGTATACAGGATTTGATAAATTATAAAGATTCCCAGAAACTGATGGAAAAGTCCAGGTTTAAACCGCAGTTGAAGTAGTTGGTTTAAGAAGGGTAGGATGAGAGATGAGAGAAGGGGAGACTAAGAGACTAAGAGACTAAGAGATTATTTTTTGTTCGGTGTTTTGGAATGTCAAATTTATTTGACATAAAATTACGTTTGGATGTTTGGATGTTTTGAAGTTGGAAAGCGAAGTCAGAGACATTTGCTTATTGAAATAAACTATTAAAGTTGTTTTTGAAACCGGAATTAATCCCCCGCTGGCGGGGGAAAAAGGGGGTGGAATTTTAGTCAATATGTATAAAAATGAGATTTTGAATCAAAATACAATAGTTTCAAGTTTCACCCACTACTTTCGCCAGTGGAAAATAAAAAGTACTGGACTTTAAGCGGAGCATAGAGGAACAGAAAAAGTAAAATGGGCAGATTGGAGAATTGATCATCTACGCTATAACTTTAGCAATTAAAAAAGATTGGATGAGCTTTTAATTATTAAGAATATAAATTTTGACAAAAAAGAGAAAAATATTAAAATGGAATGATTGGGTAGCATTTGCCATCCTGAGTTTGACATGGGGTACATCTTTTATATTGATAAAAAAATCTCTTGTTGCATTTGACAGCGTACAGGTTGCAAGTCTTCGTATATTGATAGCGACTATTGCTTTTACTCCGGTAGTTATTTATAATCTGAGGAAAATTGAATGGAGTAAATGGTATAAATATCTTTTGGTCGGATTGGCAGGTGGAGGCATTCCTCCGTTTCTATTTGCTTTTGCACAAACAAAAGTTAGCAGTAGCTTGGCAGGAGCTTTGAACGCTCTTACTCCCATTTTTACACTATTGCTTGGAGTTCTGCTTTTTCAGATCAAATTTACTTATAAAAAACTATGGGGAGTAGTGCTTGGTTTAACGGGAGCTTTTACTATCATTTATTACAATAATATTTCTTTTGAAGGAGGTCTTTTCTATTCATCTTTGATTTTATTTGCGACTATTTTCTATGCTTTTAATGTCAATTTGGTAAAGAAATTTTTCAATAATCACAATACTGTTGTGCTAACGGCTGCCTCATTCATATTTTTCGGATATTTTTCATTGATATTATTGGTACAAAGTGATTTTGTTGAAGTGATGAAAACAAATCCGGATGCCTGGATGTCACTTGGTGCTGTTACTTTTTTGTCATTGTTCAGCACGGTAATGGCTACGGTATTATTTTTTAAACTGGCACAAAAATCAAATGCGCTTTTTGCATCATCCGTGAGTTTTGCTATTCCACTGGTTGCATTGTTTTGGGGATACCTGGATGGAGAAAAACTAAGTATTATTCATTTTCTGAGTTTGGTGCTTATATTGACAGGAGTATATCTTACGCGTGGAAATGATAATGTAAAGCAAAAAGACTTATAACAAATACTCTCCAACCATTAAAATAGCTGCTGCTGGCCTGATATTACCTTCCTTTATTTCCATTTGAGCAAAATAGTGAAGAGTGTCAAGATCAAATTGCTTGAATGAAGAGTAATCGGTTTCGATTTCCTCCTTTGAAGGAAGAGAGTCCAGCCCTGCTATCTCAGCTATCTCATTTCCGGTAAGGATTTCGCTTTGGAGTATGCTTTTTGGGAGATTGTCAAATCCTACCGGAACGGTTTTCCTGTTTTGCAAAGCGGAAAAAATATTTTCTTTATTTATTTTTATATATTGAGTACCTCCAAGTCTGCCGATGATATTTGTTTTTTCCTGTTTTATTTTGTTATCCTCCATAATATTTTCATCGACATGAATACATACAACATCACATAATACAATGGAGCATTCACCGGGTTGGACTCCAAGTTCTATTATCCGGTCCAGTTTACATTCGTATCTGACAGGAGATTCCATAACGCCGGGAGTCTTTATCAATTCCGAATTGATGGTATTCAAGCCTGATTTTGAAAACTCATCAACTTCACTATCAAAACCAAATCCTGCAATTGTCATTTGCCTTACCATATCCTGATTGACCATATTTATCACACATTCACCGGTGTTTTCTATATTGATAAGGGTATCTTTTTTAGAACCATCTGATTTTCTGCTAATGGAGAACATCATTTTGGGCGGAAGTGAACTAACCGCATTAAAATAGCTGAAAGGGGCAAGATTTTTTATCCCTTTTGAGTCAATTGTGCTGACAAAAGCAATGGGACGTGGTATTACGGTCCCTAGCATAATATGATGTAAATCCCTTGAAGAAGTATTTTCAGGGAAAAAGGTTTTCATCGATAAAATAGTTTATGGTAAAAATTGGAAATTCTTGTCATACACCCATACCATCAACAAAATCAATAAGAAAACATATAAAAGAGTCCAAAGCAAGAACTCTACTCCGTGTCCATAATCCCTGTCTAATTTAGCCATAATACATTTATTTTTAGCAAAAATATAAAAATTATAAAAACTATCAAAAATTGAAGGATATTTCATTTATTTTTTGGGCGATTCTCCATAGAGATTTTACCACCCGCTATTGCCTCGCAAAAATCTCTATTCCGACCGGGCTGTTCGTGGGTTTCGTCCCGTCTCCGTACAGAATATGCATCCATAGCACTATATCCTCCCTGTGCATATCCGTACTTCGCCAGGGACAGTCACGGCGCAAATCCGCCATTATCCGCCCCTACCGTGCCTCCACTACCATCCCTATCGCAAACCTGTCCTCCTTTCACAAAGCACATTCCCGATCATAACTCTCTTGTCAAAGAAACAGCATTTTATTAAAAGTTATCCATAAACAAAACGAGATTGCCACGCTGCGCTCGCAAATTCCCGTTTCTATCGCCAAGAGGTGAGGACACCTTTGGCTTGTAGCGTGCTTCCTTTGATCGATATGAGTAAAAGCACTACTACAAACGCTGCCCTGAAGCACCATCCTCGCAAAAGGTCTCCCGACCTCTTTGCAAAGCGCCACCAAAACCTCCAAACCTATTGACACGAATTTTCCACCCCCTTTGTCCCCCGCCAGCGGGGGATTAATTCCAGTTTTAAAAAATCTTACCGGTTTATACCGATTAAATCAAAAATTACCACCAAAGTACTTCCCTTGCACAATACTCCTTGCAAAAGCCTTCCCTGTAATGATAATGTACTGGGGGCTCCTGACCTCTTTGCAAGCTACCACCAAAACCTTCAAACTTCCAAACCTGAAACTTCCATCATTCCATTATTCCATCCCCTCGATACGCTAAGGCTACATCTCGATACGCTTCGCAACATCTCGGTACGCTACATTACATCTCTATACACTTCGTTACATCTCAGTACGTTTCGCTACTTCTCGGTACGCTTCGCTACATCTCGATATGCTTCGCTACTCGATGCGACGCTCGATGCATCGCTCGGGGCATCGCTCCTCGATACAATTTGTATCGTCCTGAATTTTCTTGACTCTTATTTTGTCAAAGTTAAACATTTATTTATATTTATTTACAATTAATTTTTGTTCTTTTAGTTTTCCTTTGAAAACCTTTTCTGTCGGCTCATTTTTCTTT
>Ga0256832_1001692_pt1 | contig 15057 bp, 11 predicted proteins | sample 134614metaG_FD_190534 | JGI IMG/M metagenome (GOLD analysis project Ga0256832, IMG submission 190534) | Hydrothermal vent microbial communities from Lau Basin, Pacific Ocean - 134-614 | ecosystem: Environmental > Aquatic > Marine > Hydrothermal vents | place: Pacific Ocean: Lau Basin | collected...
CATTGGAGATCCATCAGCGCACACACCGTAGCGGTCGCGACCCCATGTTGACCCGCACCCGTCTCAGCAATAATACGGGTTTTGCCCAGCTCTTTGGCCAAAAGTATCTGCCCAATGGTGTTGTTGATCTTATGTGCTCCCGTGTGATTGAGGTCCTCGCGTTTGAGGTAGATACGGGTATGGTACTTTTTCGAGAGCTTTTCGGCGAAGTACAGCGGCGAGGGGCGTCCGACATAGTCTTTGAGCAAGCGGTCAAAATCCCTTTGAAAAGACGGGTGGTACATGATCTCCAGGTACCTTTTCCGCAGTTGTTCGACATTGGGATACAGCATCTCCGGGATATAGGCGCCGCCAAATTGCCCGTAGTATCCGAGGTCATTAATTGTACTGTCATTCTTATTTGTCATCTTTCTGTGTTTTAAAATCCTTTAAAAACGCCACTAATTTTTCCCTGTCCTTGATGCCGGGCGCCCGTTCAAACCTGCTGTTGAGATCGACTCCGGCATATTGATCATGTATGAAATGGTGGACTATTGGACCATCCGTAGGCCCTATGCCTCCCGCCAACAAAAACGGCTTGGAGCCCCGGTATTTCTCCAGAAGGGACCATTCAAACTTCCGTCCACTCCCGCCGAATCCTGCCGCCTTTGTGTCAAACAAAAACAGGTCTACCAGCATTTCCCACTCCACGCAGGCCTCAAAATCAAATCCATGGTCTATCGAAAACGCTTTGATCATGCGGATAGAAGGGAGGTCATGTTGCCGGAAGAGATTCGACAATTTCATACCAAACGAAAGCGATTGTCCCCCGTGCAATTGAACCGCATGAAGCTGCATCCGTCGTGTGATATCCAGAATTTCTCCGGGGGATTGCCGGACAAAAACCCCGACTCTCCGGGTGCCACCAAACACCGCTTCGTGCTGCGCTATCCACGGACCCAACCTCTCCACATCCGCTTGCCTGGGCGAATCCGGGTGGAAGATAAATCCCATCCAATCGGGCGAAAGGGACAGTATCTCCCGAATATTATCCGGGTCGCGCATCCCGCATATTTTTACCATGGGACTATTCATAGAGCTGCTCTAATTGGCGGATGATACGGGCACAGGCAGCGCCCGGCCGCGAACTTTTCATAAACTGTTCTCCGACCAAAACCCCGTCAAAACCCCGGGTTTTGACCTTTTGCATCGAAGTGGCATCGCGCAAACCGCTCTCCGATATCTTGACAAAATCGTCCGGAATAGCATCGTACAACTCCAATGATGTCCGTATATCGACCACAAAGGTCTCGAGATTGCGGTTATTCACCCCGACCATATCGATATCGGAGTGGAGTTTCTCCAGTTGTGCAGCACTGTGCACTTCCATCAGTACCTCCATATCGAGCGCATGTGCGAGGGTAGCCAACTCTCCCAACTCCACCTTGTCCAGACACTCTGCGATGAGTAAAATCACATCCGCCCCTATGGCCTTTGCTTCATATACCTGATAGGCATCGATGATAAAATCCTTGCGCAATATGGGGATATCTACCCCCTCGCGCACTTCGGATAAATCTGCAGCCTTCCCGCCAAAATACTTGGTATCCGTCAAGACGGATATCCCTGCCGCTCCGGCCTCAGCGTATGCAACACCGACTTCGCCGGGGGACACGCCGGTGTTGATATCCCCTTTGGAGGGGGAGCGCCGTTTAAACTCGGCGATTACGCCCAATGCCGAGGTGGCCCGAAGGCGCTCAGAAAGGGATATTCCCTTCCGGTCAAAATACGGGGACTGTTCCAAATCGCGCAGTGGTTGCCGGCGCTTGGCCGCATCCACTATTTTGCGCTTATGCTCTACGATTTCATACAGTATATTCATCTGTCTATTTTTTATTGGTCAATAGAAGGTTAACCGGTGATTTTCTTTAGCACGGACAAGGCGCGGCCGCTTTCGAGGCTTTCGCGCGCCTCCTGCACGCCATCCTCCAATGAGCGTCCGTCCGTCATGGATTGTATCGCCAATCCCGCATTGGCGAGGACCACATCGCGCTGGGCCGGGGTGCCATTGCCTTGAAGGACGGAGCGGAATATGGTGGCGGCTTCCGCTGCCCCCTCTCCCCCGTACAACTCCGAAGGGTCGTACTCCGGCAATCCGAAATCCCGGGGCTCCAACCGCGCCTCCCCCGATTTTTGTCGTAGTTTGACGGGCCCGGTGAGGGATACCTCATCGTAGCCGTCGAGGCTGTAGACGATGGTCGCCTGCCTGCCGTCCTCCTGAATGATATATTGGTAGAGCCGTGACAACTCCATGCTGTAGGTTCCGAAAAGCTGGTACTCCGGTTGTGCCGGATTGGCCAGGGGACCGAGCATATTAAAAAAACTGCGCATTCCCAACTGGCGGCGAATCGGCACCACCGCTTTCATGGCGGGGTGAAAGAGCGGAGCGTGCAAGAAGCAGATATTAGCGGCCTCCAATTGTTTCAGTAGGACATCGCGATCGTTGGTAAAGGTGTACCCCAATGCTTGCAACACATCCGAAGACCCGGCAGAGGAAGAGACGCCATAGCTTCCGTGCTTGGTGACTTTGTATCCCGCCCCGGCGACAACGATGGCCGACAGGGTCGATATATTGAAGGTGTTCTTGCCATCCCCGCCGGTCCCTACGATATCGATGGTCTCCTGCCCTTCCAAATCGAAGGGTACGGCCAATTCCAACAATGCGTCTTTAAAGCCTGCCAATTCCTCCACCGCGATAGGCCGCATATTGAATGCCGCCATAAAAGACGCCGTTTGTACCGTATTGTGCTTTTCGGAAGCGATTTCTATGAGACAGCGCTTGGCCGTCTCCCGGTCCAGGTATTGGCCGTCGAATAGTTTTTGTAGTATGGTTTTCATTGTTTTCTTTTTCTAAGTTATCTTCTTGGATTGACGGGTTATTTCAATTCTGTGACTTCATGTGTAGTCCGGACCATGTGGTCAAAGAAGTTCTTCAGGATATGCTTTCCCTCAGCTGTCATGATGGATTCGGGGTGAAACTGGAGGCCGACGACGGACAAGGTCTTGTGTTGTATCGCCATAATTTCGCCCCGGTCATCTACGGCTGTCGTCTCCAATACCTCCGGCAAGTCCTCCTTGCGGATTACCCAGCTGTGGTACCTTCCTACGCTGATGGATCCCGGCAACCCGGCAAAAACCGGGCTTTCGGCCTGTGTCAGGTGAACCGGAGTCTCTATCCCGTGGTACACCTGTTGGAGATTTTTTAGCGTCCCTCCGAAGGCTTCACCGATGGCTTGATGCCCGAGACAAACCCCCAGGATGGGTATTTTGCCGGCGTAGGTGCGGATTAACTCCGGCATGATGCCCGCATCCGAAGGCAATCCCGGACCGGGGCTCAGGACGACCACATCATAGGCCTCTACCGCTTCGAGATCGATCTCATCATTGCGAAAGACCTCCACGTGGCCCTCCCATGTCTCCCGAATATACTGGACCAGATTATAGGTAAACGAGTCGTAATTGTCTAATACTAATATGCGCATGATTAACTGATTTTTGTAGCTTCTGAAATCGCTTTTCGCAGAGCACCCAGTTTGTTGGTGACCTCTTGCAATTCTTTGTCCGGGTCGCTATCGACCACGATTCCGGCGCCCGCTTGATAGTAGAGCCGGTTGTCCTTACACAAGAAAGAGCGGATGATGATAGCCTGATTCATGTTGCCCTCAAAATCGACAAACCCCAGCGCTCCTCCGTAAATACCCCGGTTTTGGTTTTCATAGCGGTCGATGAGTTGGATGGCCTTGTATTTGGGAGCACCGGAGAGGGTGCCGGCGGGAAAGGTATCTCCAAATACGGATATCGGATTGGTGCCCTCCGGCAACCGGCCCTCTACACGGGAGACCAGGTGAATGACGTGACTGAAGTACTGGACTTCTTTGAGTTCCTTGACGACGATATCCGTAGCGTGTCTTCCGAGGTCATTGCGCGCTAAATCCACGAGCATGATGTGTTCGGCATTCTCCTTGGGGTCGGTTTGGAGTTCGAGGGTTTTGAGTTCGTCAATAGAGCGGATGCCCGACCTCCGGTACGTCCCGGCGATGGGATTTACACGGGCTACGGGACCGTCGATGATCATCTGTGTCTCCGGAGAGGAGCCGAAGATCTTGTAATCGCCAAAGTCAAAATAAAAGAGATAGGGCGATGGATTGATCGAGCGCAGGGCGCGATAGACATTGAAGTCATCTCCGAGGTAGGACCGGGAGTATTGTCTGGAGAAGACAATTTGGAAGACGTCTCCCAGCTGGCAGTGTTCCTTGCCCTTTTGCACCAGGGATTTGAAGGTCTCATCGTCCATATTGCCGCTCTCCGGGCCGGAGGGGGTAAAGCGATGGGTTTGCTTCTTATTGGCGCGCATACGGGTGATGAGCTGATCCAGTTGTGAGGCCTGCCCCTCTGTCAGATGTTCGATGATCTCTATCCGGTCATTGAAATGGTTGAACCGGATGATGTACCGGTACAGGTTGTAGCGCATGTCCGGAATGTCGGTTTTGTGCTTGGAAGCGTCCAAATCCAGGGTCTCAAAATATTGGATGCTGTCGAAATTGGTATGCCCGAAAACTCCGTCAAATCCCTCCTCTGTGGAGCCTTCCGGCTTGAGCAGCCGGAGGAATTCGTAAAAGGCATCCGGGACGGAAGAAATCCCGCTAACAGGAGTAATATCGGGGCTTTGGTCCGGATAGCGCCGGGTGATATTGCCCTCTTTGACCTCAAAAGAAGCGATGGTCTCCAGCCCGATATAGGAATGGCAGTCCTCGATACTCTTGAAGTTGTTGCTCTCGAGCAGCACGATATCCGGGTAATGATCCCGGAGACTCAAAAACAGATTGACCGGGGTGAATAAGTCTCCGGACAGGTGAACCCTCCGCACCTCAATCTCTATTTTGCTTTTTGTTTGCATGGTTGTTTTTTTATGATGTAAAAAAGAAAAGCGGCTTGTCGAGTGAATCGACAAGCCGCTTTTTAATTTTTATAAATAGCATAGAGGCAAGACTCACCCGAACGAGGATAAGTGCAGCCACCACCAATTGTTAGTATTTAAGAATCTTTGCATCATTGCAAGTTAAATTGTGAGAGGCAAAGATAGAGACATCTTTTTGACCTGTGCAAGAAATATTATAATTTTTTCATGAAATGGTGGTCAGCTCCCTATCCCCGGGCTGACGCAGGGAGACCGGGGAGCAGATCGATAAATAATTTTCAATACAATTTCGGCTATGACGGTGCTATTAGCGTCATTCCTTTTCGAAATCAAATCTCCCCCGACACTTAAGAATTGTTTGAGTACTTGGTACCGTCACCCTAATATACACATTTCCACTCCCACGAGTAAATTTTGCTCTGAGGAAGGTGTTTGATCGAAAAGTGCCACCATTCTGTGCGGATGTGATGAAACCCGGCGTTCTCCATAGCTTGTAGAAGCAACTGTCGATGGCGCTTTATCTCCGGGGGCAGCCCTTGGTAAGCCCAATGCGCAGCTTCTCCAAAAAAATCATATCCTGTCCCCATATCCAACGGGCAACCCGAGCTATCGACCAAGGTCAAATCCACCGCTTGCCCTCTATTGTGCATCGAGCCCTTCTTCGGGTTGGCGACATAATGCGGGTCCGGCACGATCTTCCACATCTTCTTTTGAATCGAATGTGGACGGTAACAGTCAAAAACCTGGAGGCCAAACCCTTGCTTTTTGAGGTTTCTTTGCGCATTCCTCAATGCTATGGCGACCTCTTTCCGCAAAAAACAACGTGGACAATCATAGAGTTTTTGCCGGGTGAAATTATTCGTCGTGGCGTAGCGAATATCCAATAAAATACCATCCTTAGCGGTAGTAATTTCGACCAAGTCCCCGGGCTTTTGCCGGTCTGATCCGGAAGGGAAAGTGGATAGAAAGCAGAAAACGATAGCAAATAAATAATGGTTCATATCCCCTGATTTTGACTTTGCAAGATAGAATTCCTTTTAGAATTCGTGTTCAACCATTTCATACCTAAATCACAACCGTACGGCTACCTTTGTAGTTTTATAGCCCCACCATTCTTATAAAAATCTGTGGTTCCCTTGAGGTATTGGTAGTTGGCAAAGCCGATGAGTTGATCGTAATTTTCCCCGGGGTCCCGGTAATAGACGCATATCTGATAGTCGTTATCGGTCTGTACCGAACTTCCTTCCAGGGCCGCGATGTCCTTTTGCCCGGTCTTGGTGTCCACGACGACATAGGTGTAGTCGTAATACCCTTGCTTCACTCTGGCTTGCAGAAAATAGGCAGACCGGGAGGCATCATACGACATCTCCATTCCGTCGCCGGTATCCCATCCCCAGTATCCACCCGTCACATAGACACGCTTGCCTTCCAATGGGCCGGCTTGTAAAGTGAAGAGTACATCTACATACTCCAACCGGAGATTGCTGTTGTTGCGGTAATCGAGATTCTCCGGATAATACGTGCCATTGCGGTCTCGATTCCAAATGTAGTTCTTGTAGGTGCGAGGCGTTGTTTTTTCCAGGATAACCTGATAGGTGTCCTCTCCCATTTCCAATGCGCTGACGTCCTTTGTCCGCCATTTCATAGTGCGTATATCCATATTTCTGAACTCCATCAAACCCGGAAACACAATCTGATCCGGACCATCAAATGCCAGGGTAGAGCCGATGTAGGATTGATATTTTAATGCAGATATGAAATGGTCCCATCTCATGTTTTGGAGGACAGTAATGCTAACGTATTCTCTCGGTCGCCTTAAGACCAATCCGTCCAAATCCAAACTTACTTCCAATCCCTGATGGGTCCGTTGACTGGTAGTACGTAAGGGTAAGGTATGCTCTATCTTAATCGGAACACGCGGTTCTACCACTAAAAAGCGCTTGGTGAATGCGAGCTCCTTTTCATCTCCGGTGATGTCCCAAACAGCCAGAATATAATTGCCGCTCTTCGTCCACGGTGCACTCTCCTTATCCCAATGCACTTTGTAATGGGTATAATCTATTTTCGTATTGAAAGAGTACTCATATGTTTCAACTTCCGTTTGCAAATACCCATTGCTGTACTGCGAAATATCAATATCAGAGGGCCCGGACCAATCGGACTTACAGTGAATGATGCTGTATTCGTAGTATTTATCTCCTCCCTCCAAATCGTCAAAGGTCAAGTCCATCCGGCTCCTCTCGTCATCCAGTACCCATACCGGCCATTCGAATCGAACATTGGGAGCGACAAGGCGGACTACCCCAATGTTGTTCTGGTAAACCCTGTCTATCAATGGTGGTGCATCAGCATAAGAAGACACTACTATCAACACGTAAAAGAATGTCAAAACAGGGATTTTAAACCACCCTGGATGAATGCGTCTTTTGGTAATACAACTCATGAAGCTTTAATTGAGATAAGTAACAACTCTTTTATAACATTCTTTATCCGTTATTTGTTATACGACGTAAAATGAAACCTAAATTAAGTATGCGAATCCATATAGATAAATTTCATTACTTTTGTCGCTCTAAAATACATGTGTTATGAATAAAACTTTTTTAAGAAAACTGGGCATCAAACGAAACAATAATGGTACCTGGACAGGACTGAAATCCTACGGGACAGGAGAGGTTTTGCCCTCTCACTCCCCGGTGGATGGGTCTTTTATCGGCAATGCCACGGTAACGAGTAAGACGGAATACAACCGTGTAATGCGCGCCGCAGAAAAGGCATTTTTAAAATGGCGCGCCGTACCTGCACCCCAACGGGGAGAAGTCATCCGGCAATACGGCGAAGCGCTTCGTGCCAACAAGCAAGCATTGGGCAAGTTGGTCTCTTATGAAATGGGGAAAAGCCTTCAGGAAGGCTTAGGAGAAGTACAAGAAATGATCGATATGGCGGACTTTGCTGTAGGCATTTCACGCCAATTGTACGGACTGACCATCCAGTCCGAACGCCCCGACCACCATATGTTGGAACGTTGGCAGCCACTGGGCATCGTTGGGGTGATTTCCGCATTCAACTTTCCCGTAGCAGTCTGGGCTTGGAACGCTATGATTGCCATGGTCTGTGGGGATGTCGTCGTATGGAAGCCCTCCGAGAAAGTTCCACTCTGTTCGATTGCTTGCATGAATATCTTCCAAAAGGTACTTAAAGCCAATAAAGTGCCCGAAGGGGTGGTGAGTGTGATCAATGGAGATTATCGCGTAGGCGAACTCATGACCCATGACGAGAGGGTGGCTCTCGTGTCTGCAACCGGAAGCGTCCGGATGGGCAAAATTGTCGGTGCTACCGTAGCTCAGCGCCTTGGTAAATCACTGCTCGAACTAGGAGGGAACAACGCCATTATAGTGACTCCCAGTGCGGACATGGAGCTCGTATTGCGCGGTGTCGTATTTGGTGCTGTGGGTACTGCCGGTCAGCGTTGTACATCTACGAGACGACTGATTATTCACGAGAGCATCTACGATACGGTCAAGAAAAAACTCAAAAAAGCCTACAAGCAAATCAAAATCGGGGATCCGTTGGATGCCAATAACCACATGGGGCCGCTTATCGATGAGCTAGCGGTGGAGAATTATAAGAATGCCCTCAAGAAGGTCAAAGAAGAAGGAGGCAGCTTCGTGGTCAAAGGCGGTGTTTTGAAGGGAGAAGGATACGAGACAGGTACCTATGTCAAACCGGTTATCGCAGAGGTCGAGCCGCATTTTGAAATCGTACAAACCGAGACGTTTGCCCCTATCCTTTACCTCATGAAGTACACTACGATCGAAGAGGCCATCGCGATTAATAACGATGTCCCGCAGGGTTTATCGTCTGCTATAATGACCAATGAAATGCGTGAGTCCGAGCGATTTATCTCCTACGCGGGCTCTGATTGTGGAATAGCCAATGTCAATATAGGAACCAGCGGTGCAGAGATTGGAGGGGCCTTTGGTGGAGAAAAACATACTGGTGGTGGAAGAGAATCCGGATCGGATGCTTGGAAGGCCTATATGCGCAGACAAACCATCACGGTCAACTACAGCGCAGATCTCCCTCTCGCTCAAGGAATCAAGTTTGATTTTTAATCCCCTGACCCTTGATTATAGAGCTTTGATATAGCTTTAAAAGAATGTTCATTATGAAATAAGAAAGGCGGTCTCAGCTATGTGCTGAGGCCGCCTTTTTTGTTATTATATCTGTGGTCTTAATCTTCATATATCTTAATAATCATCCCCGGCTTTGGTGGATTATTTAGGGAGAGATTATTCCACTCGAGTAGATTTTCGAGACTGACGTTCTTACGTGATTTGGCGAGATCAAGAAGTGATTCCCGCCTCTTGAGTTTGTAATACCGCACCGGTTGACTGGACAATCTTCTTCGCGGAAGCAGTCCAACCAAGGAAGGGGGGATACTAAGGTCCAAACGCAAGACAGCGTCTGATTGGATGGTATTCAGTGGTGTCAACTCAGCAATTTTACGCATGGTTTTAAATGACTCCGCTACCCGGACCTTTATTATCTCCACCTTAGGCTCCGAGTCCTTTGCCCACAATTGCTCCAGGTATTGGTTCATCGCCATGGCGGGTAAAACAAGGTAATTTCCACTTGCATATTTGGGAATATAACCCTTGAGGTAGGCGGGATTAAGGAGTTTAATCGTACTTACCGGGGTATTTATATCTTTGGATAACTCCTTGAACGAAATATGATCGTACACCTTTATAGCCGAAGTAAAACGCAAATCATCTTCAAACGCATCCGGCTCCAAACCATGTGCCGTGTAATAATTGAGTATGTAACTCACTGCAATAAATGCCGGAACATAGTCGCGTGTTTCTTTGGGGAGGTACCTTTTCAATTTCCAAAAATTCCTTGACCCCGATCGTCGGATGGCCTTGCGGACCCGGCCGGGACCACTATTATAAGCTGCAATGGCTAAGGTCCAATCGCCAAAGTCTTTATACAACTTTTCGAGATAAGTCAGAGCAGCCTCGGTAGAGCGGAAAGGATCTCTCCGGTGATCCAAGGTGCGGTTGATACTCAAGCCCAACATCTTGCCCGTTCCTTTCATCAATTGCCATAGACCGACCGCTCCCACTCCGGACCGCGCATTGGGATTTAAGCCCGACTCTACAATGGCCAGATATTTCAACTCCCTTGGGAGATGCCGCTCCGTAATAACATTGTCAAAAATGGGGAAATACAAATCCCTGCGGGCCAGAATCGTCTCCGTCCTGGATTTGTGACGCAAATACTGACGAATGCGCTTCTTGACTTCGTAGGTCAACTGCGCATCAATCGGCCCGGTCACATCCTGCAACTTGACCTCGAAATCCGTATCAAACGACAGATTGTCATAGTTACTATTAGGACGTGCCGGATTAGTGGTAAGCAATGCAGCATTACTTACAAAAGAGGACAAAACAATCGCTGTAGCTACGACATACGTCGCAGCCATTCTTAATACGTTCATGGGTGTTAATTTATCGGTTTTTTACTCCATTCCATCACTCGTTTCCCAAACCGGGGCGCAAAGGTAAGCTATTTTTCAATAAACTTATCCAATTACATATTACAAATTATTATCATTTGTAATTGGCGCAAATTCAATGCCAAAATTGATATTTTTTCAAATATTAAGGGTAAACCCTGAGAAAATTACGGGTAAACCCTGAGCTAATAAACGCTCTAGATGCTCTAAATGGTCTGACATTAACCGATTATTAACAATTATTAGGCTTTGTTAACGCCCGATGCCGGTCAATTACTGTGATTTTGGCCCTTTTTTGCGTATTCTTATCTTAAAGTATGCAAAGACTAGAGTCATCAGAGGGCTCAGGAGGTTAAAAAAAGCGTAGGGGACATAGCTTAAGGTATCCACGGTAAGGACCTTGGCGTTGTAAGCGCCTCCGGTATTCCATGGAAAAAGCACAGAGGTGACAGTACCCGAGTCTTCCAGTGTCCTGCTCAAGTTCTCCGGCGCAAGGCCCTTATCGTCAAAGCTCTTTTTATACATCTTTCCGGGCACCACTATGGCCAGGTATTGGTCGGATACCGTACCATTGAAAAAAATACAGGTCGTCGCGGTACTCAAGAAAACACCAAAATCCCCCTTGGCCACTTGAAGCATCGCCTGACTAATTCTATCCAATGCGCCGATAGCTTCCATGATTCCACCAAAGACCATGGCTGACAATATCAGCCAAATGGTGCCTAACATACCGCTCATCCCGCCGGAAGAGAATAAGTCCGTCAGCTTCTCATTGGGGGTCTCAATCTGAATTCCGGTGGTGATGGCATTGATGACTACCTTATAGGAGGTATGAAAATCCAACTGTGTGACATGCCCTAACTTCATTAATACGTCACTCTGAAAGACAACCGCAAAGATTCCTCCCAATATCGTACCCAACATCAGTGCAATCAAGGGCTCGGTCTTCTTAATAATCAAATAAATCACCAAAGCCGGTACCAATAAGAGCCAAGGGGTGATATGAAAGGATTGCTCAATAGAGGTTAGCATGGCGTCTATATTAACGGCACTTGAGCTATGGTGCCCCTGGAAGAAGCCGAGAATTGCAAAAAGGATTAAGGTAATGGATAGGGAGGGTATTGTCGTATACAACATGTATCGGATGTGGGTAAACAAATCTATCTCTGCCATGGCAGCTGCGAGATTGGTCGTATCGGACAATGGCGAGATTTTATCTCCGAAATAAGCTCCGGAGATGACTGCTCCGGCCACCATGCCTTCATTTATCTCCAGCGCCTTGCCAATCCCCACCAATGCAATTCCCACCGTGGCAGAAGTGCTCCACGAACTTCCGGTGGCGACAGAGATGACCGCCGCTATCACCACTGAAGCAAAGAGAAAAATATTGGGGTGGAGTATTTTCATACCATAATAGATCATCGTGGGGACAATGCCACTCAGTAGCCATGTACCGGCCAGTCCACCAACAAATAATAAAATCAAAATCGCTCCACTTGTCGAATGGATATTCTTGTCCACAGCGGCCATCATATCCTTAAAGGCCACCTTATTCTTAATCCCAATCAAAGCAGCCACCGCGCCTCCAAGAAGCAACGCAAACTGATTGGAGCCCCCCAGGGCATCGTCATGAAATACTGCCTGTACATTGTAGGCCAACAATGCCGTCAAGAAAATAACCGGAATCAATGCCTCCCACAACGATATTTGACGTTTCTTCATATCTATTACGCTTCAATTTGGCTGTAATGATAAGCAATTTTTCGTTTTCTGAATGATTATTAGGCCAACTCGTTGACCTTATGATGTTCTGGAAACAAAATCCCACCTTAAATCCAACATTTCTATCAAAAAGGATCTACTCATGCAGCATTTTGGACTTTCGAAGGGTCTATGTCGTGTGGCCCGAAGAAAATAGAGGATTTTTGTATATCGGAATTGATTTTTCTCTTGGTGTGAAAGATACATTTCTAATTTTGGAGAATTTTCTTGCGAGCATTATATAGTCACTATTGGCCGATGGAATTTAAAAGTACTCAAATTTATTTGTTATTTTGCACGGGCTAAGAGAATTGGTCCTTTCATTTGACGCGATTATATCGCCCAATGAACCGGATAGTTTAACCAAAGAATCCAACATTTCATGAAAATAAAACAGTCACTCCATACCTTACATATCGCTTTGCTCTCCTGTCTGATGCTCTCTGTTATCGCCTGCCAAACCAACGAGCATAAACAGCAAGAACCCTCCCTCAAACGGCTGACCAATCAGCCTATGGCCCTCATCCCCATGCCCAACGAAATAGCGATATACGAAGGCCAAACCCCGCTTTTTCCCCGGTTTTGCGTCAATAATATGCCGGACTCACTCACTTCGGGGTTCAAATTATTTAAGAAGAATTACTCCTTGCAAGTGTACAAGTGGAGACGGGTTTACAAGAAGTTCTTTACCGGCATTCCACACCTCAAAGACACCTGTCTGAACATTACCTTTTTGCGGGACAGCACCCAAGCCCCCGAAGGCTATCATCTCGCGCTCAGAGACGATATTAAGATCAAGTACAAGACCTCAAAAGGGGCTTTTTACGCCTTGCGCACCTTAGAACAACTCGTCGAACACGAAATGATCGACGGAGTCAACGGGTATTTTCATTTGCCTTGGATGGATATACAGGATGCTCCGCGATTTTCCTACCGGGGTGCGCATCTCGATGTAGTCCGCCATTTCATACCCCTTGAGGATGTCCGGAAGTTTATCGATGTTTTGTCCTATTACAAACTGAATAAGTTTCATTTTCACCTCACGGACGATCAGGGGTGGCGGATGGAGATCATGCGCTACCCGAAGCTGCAGACCATCGCTTCGAAGAGAAGAGAGACACTCATCGGCAAGCCCGGCCCAAATGCTCGTTATGACCACAAGCCCCACGGTGGGTATTACACCCAAGCGGCCTTGAAGCAATTGGTGGAGTACGCTGCGACACGGGGCGTAGAGATCATCCCGGAAATCGAGCTTCCGGGTCATTCGCGCGCCTTACTCGCCGCGTATCCCGAACTCTCGTGCTCCGGCAAAAGGCTTCCCGTTGCTACCCGGTGGGGCGTCTTCGATCAGGTGCTTTGCCCGACCCCCAAGACATTGGAGTTTCTCAAAGGGGTATTGGATGAGGTGACGCAGGTGTTTCCCTCCCGGTATGTCCACATCGGAGGGGATGAGTGCCCGACCAAGAGCTGGGAGGAAAGTTCCTTTTGCAGGTCCTTGATGAAGGAAAAAGGGATGAAGGACCCAAGGGAGATCGAAGGGTATTTTGTGCATGAAATCGCCGATTATCTCCAACAAAAAGGAAAGACGGTTATCGGATGGGACGAAATCCTCGACAGCCCTATCCCGCAAGATGCCATAATCATGGCGTGGAGAGGGGTCAATCGCGGGATTATCGCTGCTAAAAAAGGGCACCGGACCATCATGACACCGGGAGAATACTGCTATTTAGACCACTACCAATCCCTGTCGGACTCCGAGCCCCTCGCCATCGGCGGATATACTTCGCTAGCCAAAACCTATTCCTTTGACCCGGCCCCCGATAGTCTGAGTCCGGATGTGAGACGGATGTTTATCGGTCTTCAGGGCAATATCTGGACAGAGTATCTCAAAGACTTGGATGCCGTGAGCTACATGGCATTTCCCAGGATCATAGCGTTGGCAGAAGTGGGTTGGACGGAGAAAGAAAACAAGGATTACTCCCATTTTGTCCAATCGATAGTCGATCATTTGTCCCACTTGAGAAAAGCGGGAATGCATTATTCGGAAGCCTTTAAGGTGCCCACCTATACGACGGAGAATAAGCAATCCTACACCTATGTCAGTCTCCACTCTCCATTTAAATTGGGGCGATTGAAGTATTGGGCCAACCGGGAGACCTCCGAACGCCTGGGTGAGGTGTACCAAGCTCCCATCGTCATAACCGACTCGATGTACATCAAGGTCAAATACTTCCCTACGGATAGAAATGCATCACAAGAGTATAAATTAGTTTGTGCGGAGCATGCTGCCACAGGCCTCCATTTGGAACTCGACACAAAACCCGATTTATCCCACAAGAATTCGGATGCCGACTACCTTCTCAATGGCATCGTAGGGAAGACCGGACGCTGGCGATACAACCAGGAGTGGCTCGAATTTGGGCCCGAAGGTTGCTCCGGGACGATCGATATGCTCGATACCCTTCCGCATCGACAAATACTCTGGCATTTTGGGTACGAACCCAAGCGCAATGTCTGGCCACCCGGGCAAGTACATGTATCTGTAGGTATCGACAAAAATGCCCTACAATCCGTCGAGCCTTTGAGTATAAAAAAGAAAAGGAGTGGCAAAGAGATGATTTATACGCTGACCTTGCCGGACCAACCCTTCAGATATCTCCACATCCAAGCCCTTCCAAAGAAGGTCAATCAACGCACGCCACGCCTCCTTTGCGGGGAGATCGAAGTGGGGTGGCATTGACATTTTTTATTATCTGCCTATGCTTCTCCCTTGGGAGGATTAAAATGCATGGGCGGGATAGGGCCGTGGTCGGACGCT
>Ga0256832_1001693_pt1 | contig 15056 bp, 11 predicted proteins | sample 134614metaG_FD_190534 | JGI IMG/M metagenome (GOLD analysis project Ga0256832, IMG submission 190534) | Hydrothermal vent microbial communities from Lau Basin, Pacific Ocean - 134-614 | ecosystem: Environmental > Aquatic > Marine > Hydrothermal vents | place: Pacific Ocean: Lau Basin | collected...
TACTATTAACTTTGCCCCCTAAATCGAACACGTTATGTCTGTTAAGACCCAATTGGCCATCCAATTCAATAAAGGTAAGCTACCTAAATCTGTACTTTTAGACTTGTACAAAAAAATGCTGTGGCCTAGACTCATCGAAGAAAAGATGATTAACTTGCTACGACAAGGTCGCATCAGCAAGTGGTTTTCCGGAATCGGGCAAGAAGCAATCCCGGTGGGTGTGACGGCTGCAATAGCCTCCGACGAGCTCATTTTTCCTATGCACCGCAATCTGGGTGTATTTACTACAAGACAAGTCCCTTTTGAACGCTTGCTTTCGCAATGGAAGGGCAAGGCCAATGGATTTACGAATGGTCGAGACCGTTCTTTTCACTTTGGGGCGCCGGATTATGGTATTATTGGGATGATTTCACACTTGGGGCCGCAATTGTCTTTGGCGGATGGTGCAGCCCTAGCCTACAAAATCAAACAACAACAGAAGCTAACCGTTGCTTTTACCGGAGATGGCGGAACCAGCCAAGGAGAGTTCCATGAAGCCTTGAATGTGGCAGCCGTCTGGAATCTTCCGGTTATTTTTATTGTCGAGCACAATGGCTATGGGTTATCCACCCCCAATAGAGAGCAATTTAAAGCTCAACAAATAGCCGACAAAGGTATCGGCTACGGCATGGAATCTGTCGTCATTGACGGAAATAATATTCTGGAAGTATATACTACTATCCAAAAAATAGCCAAGGACATTCGTAAAAACCCACATCCGGTCTTAGTCGAGTGTATGACTTTTAGGATGTTTGGGCACGAAATGGCCTCGGGGACCAAATATGTCCCCAAAGAATTGCTCGCCGCTTGGAAGCTAAAAGACCCGGTCAATAATTATGAGCAATATCTACTGTCTGAAGGTTTTTTAGCGGAAGCAGAAATGAACACCCTAAAAAAATCTATCAAAGCCGATATTCAAGCAGCCGTAGATCAAATGGACAACGAACCGGAAATCGTTCCGGACTTAGACAAAGAACTGGAAGATGTCTATGCCCCATACCACCAGATTATCACACCGCCCAATGGCGCAACCAAAGAACTCCGCTTTGTAGATGCCATCGCCGAAGGGATGGATCAAGCTATGGCACAACATGATAATTTGATTTTAATGGGACAAGACATTGCCGGATATGGTGGCGTTTTTAAGGTCACCGACGGTCTGCTGGACAAGTATGGAGCCGATCGAGTCCGCAATACCCCACTTTGCGAAAGCGCCATATTAGGAGCCGCTCTTGGGCTGAGCATCCAAGGAATGAAATCCATGGTAGAGATGCAATTTGCTGATTTTGTAACGGTCGGATTCAACCAAATCATCAATAATCTCGCAAAAGTACATTATCGTTGGGGGCAAAAAGCGGATGTCGTTGTACGGATGCCTACAGGGGCGGGAATGGCGGCCGGCCCTTTTCACTCTCAAAGTAATGAAGCTTGGTTTGTACACACGCCCGGATTAAAGGTCGTCTATCCATCGAATCCTGCGGATGCCAAAGGATTATTGTTAGCTGCTTTTGAAGATCCTAACCCGATTTTATTTTTTGAGCACAAAGGATTGTATCGGAGCATAAAAGGGGAAGTTCCGGAAGCTTATTATACCGTAGAAATTGGCAAGGCCAAGACCGTTCATACAGGCCATCAAGCCACCATTATCACTTACGGTTTGGGTGTCCATTGGGCGCAAAAATTGGTCACATCTCAAAACTTAGATGTGGAGATATTGGATTTACGGACGTTGTTGCCTTTGGATTATGAAGCCATAGACCTTGCGGTCAAAAAGACCAATCGGGTTTTATTACTGCATGAAGACAGTCTTATCGGTGGGCTTGGCGGCGAATTAGCGGCGTATATTTCAGAAAATCTATTTGAATACTTGGATGCCCCCCTTATGCGGGTTGCTTCCTTGGATACGCCCATCCCGTTTGCTGCTGCCTTGGAAAAACAATTCCTTGCGGAAAATAGATTGGAAGCAAAATTGAAGAAATTGTTAGCGTATTGATATAACGGTATAACGGTATAACGGTATAACGGTATAACGGTATAACGGTATAACGGGAAGCCAGGAAAGAAATCTTGCTACTTGAATTTAACGGCTAGGCAGCCAAGAGAGTGCCCCCCCTTGAACGCCGAAGGCAATGAACGCCCGAAGGGCAAGTTGAACGTGCGAAGCACAAGTTGAACGCCGAAGGCAAATACTAGCGGTGTAACGGTATAACGGTATAACGGTATAACGGGAAGCTAGGAAAGAAATCTTGCTACTTGAATTTAACGGCTAGGCAGCCAAGAGAGCATACTCCTTGAACGCCGAAGGCAATGAACGGTATAGCGGTTTAACGGTTTAACGGTGTAACGGCTAGGCAGCCAAGAGCGTGCTCCCTTGAACGCCGAAGGCAATGAACGCCCGAAGGGCAAATTGAACGTGCGAAGCACAAATTGAACACCGAAGGCAACCAACGCTCTAACGGCTAGGCAACAATCGAGCGCTGTAGGTGCGATACCTTTGTAACTGCCGAATATCATATAATAAAGTAAAATCCCAATCAAAAACCAAATCTCTCAACTAGCGAAGCGAATCAACTAGCGAAGCTTGCGAGCGAATCAACTCTTTCAACTTCTTCAACTAAAAAACCCAAACAAGAACCCAAACCGTCTCAACCTGCGAAGCACTCAACCACGAAGTCCGAATCCACGATAGTAATCGGGACGAGTCTCAACCTAGTGAGCCGTAGGCGAACTTTCTCAACTTCTGAAGCTAGGACAAAAAAAAAGCATGCAAGGACAGACGTCTGTTTTCTGTCCTCACATTGCAAACTGTTAAATGCTAATTGACACTTTTGTCCCTTGCAATAAAACAATCCCATTCTATTGCAAAATGTGAACAAGTTTTTATGCAATAATTGCATAAATTTTCAATTTTACAAAAAAATGACCTATATCACCTTTTTCTGCCCAACCTATTTGCCTAGTAGGAGTTTTTTATTTAGATTTGTTCCAAATAAAGAAGCACATGAAAATAGACGAGCATACCAAGATCTCAAAAATTCTAAAAGCCAAACCGGAAGCCCTTGAAGTCATTGCCTCCATTAATAAGCATTTTAGAAAATTACGAAGCCCGATTTTGCGCCGGGCACTAGCGCCTAGGGTGACCATCAAAGAAGCGGCCAAGATAGGAAATACTACCGTTGAAGAATTTTTGCGCAAGCTTGAAGAAATCGGTTTTGAAGTCGATACCACAACACAGACGACATCCACCCAAAACCAAACCGATTCTCGGCCATTGCAATCTAATATCAAACCCGCCATCACACTTGATGTAAGACCGGATATCGAAGCCGGAACAGATCCTTTCAAAAAAATAATGGCCACCATCAAAGACCTAAAATCCGGGGAGACAATCAAAATTATCAATAGTTTTGAGCCTATTCCTTTGATTAATTTGTTGCGACAAAAAGGCTTTACGCCGACGGTGGAGCGTCCGAAACCGGGCGTCGTCGTGACCTACCTACTCAAAGGGGATAAAGCAGAAACTCCGGATGCCAATCAAGCCCCCCCCACCCATAAGGACGATTTTGATCAAGTAGTACATGCTTTTGGTGAAGATTTAAAAGTCGTCGATGTGCGCATGATGGAAATGCCGGAGCCCATGGTTACTATTTTGTCTGAACTAGAGACTTTGCCAAAGGGACACGGGCTTTTGGTACATCATAAAAAATATCCAAAATTCTTGGTGTCTGAACTGACCCGTCGAAACTATCAGCTTATTGAAAAGCTCATTGATAGCAATAATATGGACTTAATTATCTTTAAAAAATAGCCATGCAAGGTGCCAACACAGATAAAGCCCCGACTCCGGGCGTCGTAGTCCCGCATTATGTAGCTGCGACCGGTGGTTTTTTAATTTTGGGTATTTTGTTGATTCTCTTTCGACAAGATTTATTGGGACATTATTTCCATCCCCATTTGTTTGCATTGACGCATCTGGCTGTCTTAGGCTGGATGACCATGTTGATTATTGGCGCTTTGTACCAATTGGTACCGGTCATCCTGAACACACCACTGTATAGTGAGCCTTTGGCTAAGTGGACATTTTGGGTCTTTTTGGTGGGTATCTTGGGATTGTCAATAAGCTTTGGCGCAGGTCTCTTTAATCTGTGGATTCCCATTTTTGCGACCATTACTTATGCCGGCATCTTGTTGTTTAGCTATAATATCATCAAGTCCATAAATGGCGCTAGCACACTAAATAGTAGTGCTCAATTTGTTATTGCAGCTATTTTTTGGCTATTTTTGACAGCGACTTTCGGGCTGATGATGGCTTTTAATCTAAGTACAAACTACTTAGGAAGCCAAAATGCCGCCTTTTTGAAAGTACACATTCATCTCGGTTTAATTGGCTGGTTTTTGCAATTGGTTGTAGGCGTTAGTACTACTTTATTACCGATGTTTTTTGTTTCTCACGCCCAAACGGACAAGAAGCTAAAAATTGCTTTCTATCTATTAAACCTAGGCTTAGTAGTGCTGAGTCTCAATTGGCTTACGATTTCAGCACGTATTCTTTTAACCGTTAGCTGGTTGCTTATCATTGGTGGACTCGGCTTCTATGTATCCTATGTGTATGAGTCCTACCAAAAGCGTGTACGCAAATTAGATATCGGAATGAAAGTCTCTGTATTGGCCTTTCCTGCATTAATCTTGCCGTTGGCTTTGTCGATATATGTGATTTTTTCGGGGAGTGGACGTTTGGATATTTTATACGTCTTTGCGGCGATAACGGTATTCTTTTTTCCGATGATACTTGGGCAAACTTATAAGACCTTGCCATTTATTATTTGGTTGGATCGTTATCAAAAATTTGTGGGTAAGCAAAAAGTCCCTATGCCCGGCGACTTATTTTCTGAAAAGATAGCCCGACTGCACATGTGGACATACGGCGCCGGCTTAGCGCTGATACTCGTGGGTATAGGCTTGCGCCAAAAAACAATACTTCTAACGGGGGGGCTTTTCTTCTTGGCTACGGCCATTTTATATGCTGCAAATATTATCAAAATGGTGCGCCATCAAACCACTTTAGGGGAAGCCGAAGAAGCAGACAATAGCATAGAAAAAGATATTTGGGAAGTACTAAGAGAAGTTATCGACCCGGAATTAAATGTCAACATTGTCGATATGGGCTTAATCTACGACCTAAATGTCGATGAAGCAGCCAAAAAAGTAAATATTAAAATGACACTTTCCACCCCGAGCTGCCCTGTAGGTGACACCATTGTAATGAATGTCATGGAAGCTGTGATGGGGCGCTATCCCGACTATGAACCGGATGTTCATTTGGTATTTGATCCCCCTTGGACACCGGAGATGATTACGGAAGCAGGCAAGGCACAATTGGCAGCAGGCTAGACAAAAATAACGACTCAGCATGAAAAGAAATCCAAACCTAGTACATCTTTCGTCAGAGCATCATGATGGTCTAGTCATTGCATTGCGTATCAAAAAAGCCCTTGACCACTTACAAGACTATCAAGTTTTGATTGATTACATCCATCACTTATGGCCTAGCTTAAAACATCATTTCTCGCAAGAAGAAGATAACTTTTTGGCTTATCCCACGATTCAAAAACAAGACAAACTCATTAAAAGGATGCTTGATGAGCACTTGGAATTTGAGTATATAATTACAAAAATCAACCCGGACAATCCGGACTTACGCAATGACTTGCAGGCCTTTTCAATATTATTAAAAGACCATATCCGTTTTGAAGAGCGGTTGCTTTTCCCGTACATCGAAGACCAATTAACGACACAAGAGTTGGCGCAGGTAGGGACACAACTAGAGCAGACCCATCGCCCGCTTGATGCTAATTGGGGCCCAAATTTTTGGGACTAGGCTTTAGAAAAATAAAAAAGGGATGACCACAGCCATCCCTTACTAACAAACCGATAAAATCGGAGTAAACTCATTTTTATTTGTAACTGTTTAGGTGCTCCTATTTTAAGGCAAAAAATAGGCATTTTTGTGTATGTTGAAGCTACAATTTTTGAAGCGTAGCTGGGCTACGTGAGAAAATTTTAGCAAAAACAGGCGCAAAAAGGGCATTTTTTGACCAAAATAGTGGGTACCTAAATAGTTACTTTTATTTTAGCTTAAAGCTAGTTCGTCCGGTGACATACCCTTTGTTGTAAATCTCAACTTCATACACCCCTTTCATAAAGTCTGTACCGGGATTCCATCCCACACAAATATCATTTTGTGCTTTATTATCATATTGCACTTCCACTTTTTTGGTAAAGCGAATTTCGTCACCGGTATCACTAGAAGTCAATGTGCCGGAGCCCAAACTTTCAATGGCTAAGGTCTCTCCCATCGGGTTAATAATTCTGACATAGAAGCTTTCAGTTCCCCCTTCAGTGACCCGGTTGGCATCCGCCGTAAAGCATACATTTACTTTGTCGATACTTCTGGCATAACGTTTTTTGACTTCTTTACCGGACTTGCGTATTTTAACCGGTCTGACGTCGATAGCCACTGCTTTGATAGCCGAAGCAGCTGTGACCTTCCGGCTTAGCACTTCATTAGTGGAAGACAATTTTTCCTTTTCTGTTTCAAGAGCGGATTTCGCTGTTTTTAAACTTTCATTGGCAGCGGTAGCTTCTTCGACCTTTGAAGTCAACATGGCCTTCTCTTGAGTCAGGCCTTCATTGGCAGAAACCAATTGGGCATTTTGGGCTTTGAGTTCGTTGATTTCGTTGACATATTGAGCCAATTGGGCATTCATTTTTTCAATTTCAGCCTTTGCCTTCTTAAGATTTCGACCATTTCTAATCAGCCTGCTAATTTTTTTCTTTTGAGCAGCGAGCTTTTCTTTTTGCTCATCAATCATTGCATTGAGCTCTGTATTGTTGGTTTTCATTTCGTCCAACTGGGCATTAGCTTCATTGAAGTTTAGTTCTAGTTCTTCATAAGCTGCTGCTTTTTCTTCAGTCTCTTTAGCGAGTACGGTATTGTCACTTTTCTCGGTATTATAGGCTGTGTAGGTAAAAATATTTAATCCGAGTAATGCGAAGATGGCTATTCCAGCCGCAATTAGAAGATTCTTATTCGAACTCTTCTTTGAATCTATTGAACTCATATTCTTGGTTTTGTTGAAAGATTTCAAGTTTTGAAAAACGACGCTGCGCCGTGTAGATTTGCCTATGAAACGAAAAAGTCAAGAAATACCCTAACTTTGGCGTTTCTATTTTCTATTTTTGCAAATGAAACACAGCACGACGTACTTTGTAGTATTACAATGTGCTTCATTTTGCAAATATTGTGCAAAAGTAACTTATTATCAAAACTTTAAACATGATTCAGGGAATCGATTTATCTAATATTTTATTTCTGGACATCGAAACGGTGAGCCAACAGCCTGATTTTGACCAAGTTTCTGACCGGCTAAAGCCCTTATGGGCAAAAAAAGCCAAGAGTATTTTACGAAAGTATGACGAAGAACTTGCCGACGAAGAATTAGCCCAAGCCTACCAAGACCGGGCGGCTATCTATGCTGAATTCGGCAAAATTGTCTGTATTTCCGTGGGCTTTATCTCCCGAGATAAGGAGACGCTCAAGCCTGTTTTGCGCCTAAAATCCTTTGCTAACAAGGACGAAAAGGTGCTCTTACAGGATTTTGCAGAACTGCTCAATCAACACTATAACAACCCCAATCGACAGGGTATCTGCGGGCATAATATCAAGGAGTTTGATATTCCGTATATCTGCCGCAGATTAATTGTGAATCAATTACCTTTGCCCAATATTTTGAACATCGCCGGCAAAAAACCTTGGGAAACCAAGCATTTGATTGACACGCTGACTCTTTGGAAGTTTGGAGACTACAAAAACTATACTTCCCTGAATTTACTCACGGCTATTTTTGACATCCCTTCCCCAAAGGATGATATTGATGGCAGTCAAGTCGGAGTGACCTTTTGGAATGAAGAAGACGGCTTGGAAAGAATCACTACTTATTGTGAAAAAGATGTGTTAGCCACCGCTCAGCTTTACATGCGTTTTTCTTTGGCGCCGCTGATTGAAGAGGAAAATGTGATTTCCATCCACCCTTCGAAGACTGAACAAAAAAATTAAAATGACCTTTACAGAAAAAGACCTTATCATTCCCCAAGACAAATTGAAAGCCGGCACGACCCATTGGCAAAGTCCGTCCAATATCGCCATCATCAAATATTGGGGCAAACACGGTGTACAACTCCCTAGGAATCCTTCTATGAGTTTTACCTTACAGAATGCCTTGACAGAAACCAAACTGTCCTACAAACCCAAAGAAGAGCCTACAGCGGGCATTGAACTAGACTTTTTATTTGAAGATGCACCCAACGAGGCCTTTCGCTCCAAGCTTGTTACTTATTTGGATAGTTTACTTCCTTTTTATCCATTTTTGGAGCAGCTTTCGCTAAAAATCCAAACCGTCAACTCCTTTCCCCATTCGGCCGGGATTGCTTCTTCGGCATCATCCATGAGTGCTTTAGCCTTGTGTCTTTGTTCTATAGAAGATGATTTTTTTGGGACTTTAGGAGATGATACTATGTTTGACCGCAAGGCTTCTTTTCTAGCTAGATTAGGGTCGGGGAGTGCCGCTCGTTCTATCTTTGGCGGGGCTGCTGTCTGGGGACAAACCGACCTAGTCGCCGGCTCATCAGATGAATATGCCGTTTCTATCGAAGACCAACTTCACCCGATTTTTAAGTCTTTGCATGACGATATTTTAATTGTTAGTTCAGAAGAAAAAGCGGTATCCAGCCGTGCGGGACACCGCTTGATGGACAAAAATCCCTATGCGCCCACTCGTTATGCGCAAGCCCATGAGCGCCTAAGCGCATTGTTGCCGGCTCTAAAAAATGGAGACATCGAAAAATTTGGAGAGATAGCAGAGAATGAAGCCTTAACACTTCACGGGTTGATGATGACATCTAATCCATCATATTTGCTAATGGAGCCCAAGACCATCGCCATGATTCAAGCCATTCGCATCTACCGCAAAGAGCAAAATGTACCGGTCTATTTTACCTTAGATGCCGGCCCGAATGTGCACCTGTTATATCCTGAAGAATACATTTCCGATGTTCGCGGATTTGTCCATAGTGAACTGGCCAATCTATTGGATGAAGGAACTTACATCCCTGATTTTGTCGGCGAAGGCCCCGAAGAAGTCTAAAATAAAAATCAAAGATAGCGAAAAAAAGAAACCTTCTCTACTAGCAAAGATTGCATCCAGAGCCAATGGCATACAGGGGAACAGTTTGGCTCACCAATCACTACGCTGCGCTCCATGCTTAGCGATCCACCCCCTAGGCGAATCTCAACCACGAAGTCCGAAGGACAAGCTCAACCTAGGAGCCGAAGGCGAACGTCTCAACTTCTTCAACTAGCGAAGCCTGCGAGCGAATCAACTTCTTCAACTAAAAACCCAAACAGAATCCCAAATATCATATAATGAAGTTAAAACCCAAACAAAAACCCAAATCGTCTCAACTAGCGCAGCGAATCAACTAGCGAAGCCTGCGAGCGAATCAACTAGCGAAGCTTGCGAGCGAATCAACTTCTTCAACTAAAAACCCAAACAGAATCCCAAATATCATATAATGAAGTTAAAACCCAAACAAAGACCCATATCATCTCAACCTGCGAAGCACTCAACCACGAAGTCCGAATCCACGATAGTAATCGGGACAAGTTCTCAACCCAGAGAGCCGAAGGCGAACGTCTCAACTTCTTCAACTAGCGAAGCTTGCGAGCGAATCAACTTCTTCAACTAAAAAACTTACAGAATATCGAATGTAGAATAACGAATGCCGAATAATGAAATAAACGAAGCCAAAAACAAACCACCACCCAAGCCAAAGACCAAAAGCAGCTTGCTGCGCCCCAAAGACCAAAGACCACCAAATTGGCTAAAGTTTTTTCAAGACATGCTTCCAGCTAATTTTCTCCTTCACAATATCCGCAACATCTGCAATTTTGATTCGGGTTTGTTCGAGGGTATCCCGATCCCGAATGGTTACCGTATCATCTTCCAACGTATCAAAATCGATGGTAATACAATAAGGAGTTCCGATGGCATCTTGCCGGCGATAGCGACGACCGATGGCGTCTTTTTCATCGTATTGGCAATTAAAATCAAACTTCAGCTCATCAAAAACAGCTTTGGCCTTAGCGACTAGTTCCGGCTTATTTTTCAGCAATGGCAAAACGGCACACTTGACCGGAGCCAAAACCGGATTCAATTTTAAGACAACCCGCTGTGCCGTTCCCCCTTTGGCATCCGGCACTTCTTCTTCCGTATAGGCTGCACTAAGCATAGCCAAAAACATCCTATCGGCACCGATGGAAGTTTCTACGATATAAGGCACATAGTTTTCATTATCTTCCGGGTCAAAAAACTGGAGTTTCTTGCCGGAATACTCTTGATGTGACTTCAAATCAAAATCAGTCCTAGAGTGAATGCCTTCTAATTCCTTAAACCCAAAAGGAAATTCAAATTGAATATCCACGGCCGCATTGGCATAATGAGCCAAGGCATCATGATCGTGAAATCTCAACTTATTTTCACCGGTGCCCAAGGCTTTGTGCCAATTCATCCGGGTCGTCTTCCAAGTTTCGTACCACTCCATCTCCGTACCGGGCTTAACGAAAAACTGCATTTCCATCTGTTCAAATTCCCGCATTCTAAAGATAAACTGACGGGCAATAATCTCATTCCGAAAGGCCTTCCCAACCTGAGCAATACCAAAAGGCAATTTTTGGCGGGTCGTCTTTTGGACATTCAAGAAATTCACAAAAATACCTTGAGCCGTCTCCGGCCTAAGGTACAACTTGCCTTCCGTCCCCGCAATATTGCCTAACTGTGTCGAAAACATCAAGTTAAACTGTCGCACCTCTGTCCAATCTTTTGAACCACTAACCGGGTCTGCAATTTCCAGCTCCACAATCAAGTCCCGCAAAGCGGTCATATCATTTTCGGACAGGGCTTTTCCTAGGCGTTCTTCGATATTTTTTATTTTTTTGGCGTACTGTACGGCTCGTCCGTCGGTTGCCCGAAACTTAGCTTCATCAAAATCATCGCCAAAACGTTTAATCCCTTTTTTGACTTGTTTTTTGATTTTGTCTTCGATTTTTTGGATATAATCTTCGACGAGTACATCGGCACGATAGCGTTTTTTGCTCACTTTATTATCAATCAGCGGGTCATTGAAAGCATCTACGTGTCCGGAAGCTTTCCATGTTGTCGGGTGCATAAAAATAGCCGCATCCAGCCCCACGATATTCTCGTGCATTTGCACCATAGACTTCCACCAATAGGCTTTGATATTATTTTTTAGTTCGACCCCTAAAGGCCCGTAATCATAAACGCCTCCCAACCCATCATAAATCTCACTGGATTGATAGACAAATCCATACTCCTTACTGTGAGCGATAATTTTTTTGAATAAATCCTGTACTGCTGCCATTTTTCGCTATTTTTTTAAACCCAAACCGATTAGGCCGGATGTGTATATACGAGCCCTTTTTGATTTGCTTGCGCAAAAATGAGAAAAAATATGCTAAAGTGCCGGAAAAAGGGTGGTTTATTGAAAATTTTAAATCAACATGTCTAATTGCATCGATATTACCAAACATATTACTACACGTGCTCGATGGCTACAACTTTGAACTAATCCCGACAATTGGTCGGACAAGGCCATTAAAGGGACAAATACGCTTCGCTCATGGGGGCTTCCTGATTTCAGCAAAAAAAACGTACCTTTGCCAATCCATTTGAAACGAATAACGTATAGGACAAGATGAACAAGAAAACCAGAATCTCCCGTTTGCTAAAAAGCACCCCCGAAGGACAAACAGTCACCATTAAGGGCTGGGTTCGTACCTTCCGAAACAATCAATTTATTGCCCTAAATGACGGCTCCATCATCACCAATTTACAAGTGGTTGTGGATCGAAATAATTTGTCGGAAGACACGCTTAAAAGAATTACCCCGGGTGCAGCCATTGCAGCCACCGGTCAATTAATAGCCAGCCAAGGTCATGGGCAAACCATGGAATTGGTCGCAGACAAAATCATCATTACCGGTGATAGCAACCCGGAGACCTATCCATTACAGCCCAAGCGACATAGCTTAGAGTTTTTGCGCAAAAACGGGCATCTACGTTTTCGGACGAATACTTTTGGTGCTATTTTTCGGATTCGTCATCATCTCGCTTATGCCATCCACAAGTTTTTCAATGACCGCGGGTTCTATTACATGAACACTCCGATTATCACCGGTTCGGATGCCGAAGGTGCCGGAGAAATGTTTGCGGTCACGACTTTAGACATGAATAATGTACCCAAGACCGAAGATGGCCAAGTGGACTACTCCAAAGATTTCTTTGGCAAACCAACGAATTTGACCGTATCGGGACAATTAGAAGCCGAATTGGCGGCAACGGCACTGTCCAATGTCTATACATTTGGGCCGACTTTCCGTGCGGAAAATTCCAACACGACCCGGCATTTAGCCGAATTTTGGATGGTGGAGCCGGAAATCGCTTTTGCAGATTTGAATGACGACATGGATCTTGCGGAAAATATGCTGCAATATGTCATTGGCTATGTTTTGGAACATGCGAAATTAGACCTGGAGTTTTTGGCTAAGAGACTCGAAAATGAAGAAAAAAACAAACCCCAAAACGAACGATCTTTTCCGCTTTTGGAAAAATTGCAGGGCATCGTGGAGAATCAATTTGAAAGAATCACCTATACGCAGGCTTTTGATATTTTGAGAAACTCCAAACCCAACAAAAAAGGGAAATTTAAATTTCCTGTCAAAGAGTGGGGGATGGATCTCCAATCGGAGCACGAGCGTTTTTTGGTGGAAAAGAAATTTAAAAAACCGGTCATTATTACCGACTATCCCAAGGGTATCAAAGCCTTCTACATGCGGATGAATGATGATAACAACACCGTGGCCGCCATGGACATCTTGGTGCCGGGAATCGGTGAATTAGTCGGTGGGTCTCAACGGGAAGAGCGCTTGGACATCCTGTTAAAACGGATGGAAGAGATGAATATTCCGGTCGAAGAAATGCAATGGTATTTGGACACCCGGGTTTATGGTTCTTGTCCACATGCGGGATTTGGATTGGGCTTTGAGCGGCTGGTATTGTTTGTTACGGGCATGACGAATATCCGGGATGTCATACCATTTCCTAGATTTCCGGGAAGTGCGGAGTTTTAAGCATGCTTATCTCGACCAAAGGCATCGTTTTTCGTTCGGTAAAATATAGCGAGACTAGTTTTATCACGGATATTTACACGGAGACCAAAGGGTTGCAGTCTTTTATTATCAGTGGCGTTCGTAAAGCCAAGACGACGACCGGTGCCGGGCTTTTCCAACCGGGAAGCCTGCTGGAACTGGTCACGTACTATCGGGAAGACAAGAAGTTGCACCGTATCAAGGAAGCCAAATCCGGCTATCCCTTTCGGGAAATACCTTTTTCTATCCACAAGACCGCTGTTAGTGTCTTTATGTCGGAGCTTTGCAGCAAAACAGTACAAGAATCAGAGCCCAACCCGGAAGTCTTTCAATTTCTTTGGGAGAGCTATATATTTTTGGATGAGACACAGGATGCAATCGCCAACCTTCCGATAACTTTTATGAGTAATTTAACTCGTTTTTTGGGATTTATGCCACAGATTCCTTCCGGAAAAACACCTTTCTTTGACCTAAAAGATGGTATTTTTTGCGAAAGCCCTTACGCCATGGAATGGTCTAAAGATGGAGAGATCATCCCACTGCTAAAATCGTTTTTCACTATCCATATCAAAGACGCCCACCAAATCAACTGCTCCCGCCAAGAAAGAAAGGAAATCTTGGACACGCTGATGAAGTATTATGCTTTTCACGTAAGTGGATTTTCCAAGCTGAATTCACCTGAGATTTACGGAGGCATCTTTTAACCCAACTCCGTGGGGTGGTAGCACCAAATGCATATGGTAAAGGCATCAATTGCACTTAATGCTCGTTGCACTTCACTACCCGAAGTGACCATAAGAATTTGGTTCTACCTTCGATATTGCATTATTGTATTATTTGGGGGCTACAGATGTAACTTGGGTTAAGATTCTTGATGTGATTAGGTTATCCCTTTGAAAGCCAAAGTAAAGTTGTCTTTTTTCAAAGGGATTTTCTCTTTCCAGGAACTCTCTCCCCAAAATATTTAAAGGCCATAAAGTCCCCTTTCGGCAAAGGGGATTTTTGGGGATTTCATGAAAAAAGTCTTTAAATATTTTGGGGACAGTATTGCATTATTGCATGATTGGGGACTACAGATGTAACTTGGGTTAAAACTTTCTTACCGCTCGATACTAGGACGTAGTATCCAAAGAAAAGCGCCTTTCTCCACACAAGAAAGGCGCTTTTTATAAAAAAAATCTCAACTTTTGCGACACCGCACAGTGAATTATTTCTTCTCTGTTTCCGGCATTAGGATTCCGATAATAGCACCATGAGTAAAGTATTTCTGGGCAACCCGTTGAATATCTTTCACGGTCAGAGCGTTGACTACATCGTCGTATCTCTCGATATCCTTCATATCTTCACCCAAAAAATTGGATTTACTCATCTGGTCTATCCAGAATCTATTTTTCTTAAGCTCTTCTTTTCTATCCAAAAGGAAAGCTTCTTTGGCCTTATGCAAATCCTTTTCTGTGGGGCCGTTCGCTGCGACATTAGCCACTTCAGCTAAAGAAATTTTATTAAGTTTTTCGACATTTTCCGGTGCGCAACCATAAGAGATCCACAAAGTATAATCCTTATCCTTTTTATCCAAGTTGGCCCAAACTCTAGTAGAATAGATTCCGGATTCTTTTTCTCTCAACTTTTCAATGAGCTTAATTCTTAAGATGTCACCCAACGCTTTAACCGCCAAGGCGTCCTTCTTATCATAGCCATCTCTACCATAGAAGACGATGCTCACTTGGCTTTTAGGC
>Ga0256832_1001694_pt1 | contig 15055 bp, 10 predicted proteins | sample 134614metaG_FD_190534 | JGI IMG/M metagenome (GOLD analysis project Ga0256832, IMG submission 190534) | Hydrothermal vent microbial communities from Lau Basin, Pacific Ocean - 134-614 | ecosystem: Environmental > Aquatic > Marine > Hydrothermal vents | place: Pacific Ocean: Lau Basin | collected...
ACCCTGGTTCTGGAGCCCGTTCGCCTTGCTCTGGCCCAATCCCCCGCGCCAGACGCTGCGATCGCCCTGCTCGAACTCCTCGCCCGCCTGCCCGATCCGGCCAACCGCGCGGCCATCCAGCCCTGGCTGGAGCATGACGCCCCGGATGTGCGGGCGGTCGCTTTCATGGCCCTGGCCGCGCTCTGCGACGACGCGGACCTGCCCACGCTGCGACGGGCGTTGAAAGAAGAGGGACTTCCGACGCAGCGGGCTATCCTGGCCATCCTGTGCGCACCCGGCGCCGAACCCCTGGCCCAACGCGCGGCCAACGCCCGCGACCCGATCCTGAGCCAACGCGGGCGTCAGGCCCTGAAGCGCATCCAACAGAGCCAGCACACCGGCGTCGCTAAAACCGTCAGCGACCACGTTGGCGCGGAAAGCCGGTTTTCGTAATCCGTAATGCGTGATGCGTAAAGCTTTACGGATTACGTTTTACGCATTACGAACGTTGTAGACTCGCCCATGGTTGGCATCGAGATCGTTCTGAAAGCAAAGCCAACGTTATTTTCGAAACCAGAAATCATGATTGACGAAAAACGCGTTTATGACGCCCTGCGCACGGTCTACGATCCCGAATTCACCATGGATATCGTGGAGCTGAATATGGTGAAACGGGTTGAGATCGAGGGCACGCGGGTGATTGTCGATCTCGTCCTGACGACGCCCTTCTGTCCGATGGCCCCCTTCATCAAACTGAAGGTCGAGCGGGCCATTCGTCAGGCCATCCCCGAAGTGACCGAGGTGGTTACCCATGTCCTCGACGAAAAATGGGACCCGCCCGATGTGCTGGGTCCCATGGAGATGGTGTATCCTGATTTTGTGAACGCGCAACCCCTGACCTGACAGGTCTCACGGCGGCGTCTTGCAGTCGCTGCGCCGCCGCAGGGCGGGGCGGCGAGGTTGGCGGGGGAAGGTTGGGAAGACCTGTCAGGTCGCGTCGCCGCGGACCTTCGCCATGATCGCCTCGGTCATGACCTCGATCTCCTGCTGCACCCGGGCGACAACCTCATCCACGGGCACGAGGGCGATATCCTTCTCCGCCCGGCGCTTCAGCTCCACGCCGCCCTTCTTCAACGACCGCCCGCCCACGGTCAGGCGCAAGGGGATGCCGATGAGATCGGCGTCGTTGAACTTCTCGCCCGGACTGGGCTCGGTGCGGTCATCGAACAGCGTCTCCACGCCCGCATCCTGCAGCGCCTGATAGAGCTGCTCGGCCACGTCGTAGCCGCCCTTGAGAGCCACGATGTGCACCTGGTAGGGCGCGATGGTGATGGGCCAGATGATGCCGTAATCGTCGTGGTGCTCCTCCACCACGCTGGCCATGAGCCGCCCCACGCCGATGCCGTAGGAGCCCATGATCACGGGCTTGCGCGTGCCGTCCTTATCCTGGAAGAGCGCGCCCATGGCCGCGCTGTAACGGGTTCCCAGCTTGAAGATATTGCCCACCTCGACCCCGCGCACGGTGCGCAGAGGCGCGCCGCATTCGGGGCAGGCGTAGCCGTCGGCCGCAGCCACGATGTCGGCCACGATGTCCGCAGTGAAATCCCGACCGTAGTTCACGTTCAGGTAGTGATAGCCCTCTTCGTTGGCTCCCGCCACGAGGTTGGGCGATTTCGTCACCAGGTCATCCACGACCACGATAACGTTTTCCCGTTTGATGCCGATGGGGGAGCCGTAGCCGGGCTCTGCGCCGATGGCTTTGATCTCTTCCTCGTGGGCCGGGCGCAACTCCTTGGCCTTGACCGCGTTGGCCAGCTTGGTCTCGTTCAGGTCCATATCCCCCCGCACTACGGCGAAGACGAACTTCTGCACGTCTTCCTGGCCTTCGGTGATGGTGGCGACCATGAACACGGCCTTGGCGGTCTTGCTCTGGGGGATGCCCAGGAAGTTGGCCAGGTCCTCGATGGTCTTTGTGTCGGGCGTGGGAACTTTTTCCAGGGGCTTGGGCTCTTCCGGCTCAGGTTCGGGCTTGCGGAAGGTCGCGACCTGGCGGTTGGCGGTGTAGCCGCAGGCGTCGCAAAGCACCAGCGTGTCTTCGCCGATGGGGGTGAGATACATGAACTCATGGGCCTGTTTGCCGCCCATCATGCCCACGTCCGACTCCACGGCGATGGTGGGGAGATCGCAGCGGTTGAAGATGTTGAAATAGGCCTGGTAGTGCGCCCAATACTGCTTGTCCAGCCCCTCCCAATCCCGGTCGAGGCTGTAGCTGTCCTTCATGGTGAACTCACGCACGCGAATCAGGCCGCCGCGGGAGCGGGGTTCATCCCGCCATTTGGTCTGAATGTGATAGATGAGTGCGGGAAGCTGGCGGTAGGAGTGGATGATGTCCCGCACCAGGTCGGTGACGACCTCTTCATGGGTCATGGCCAGCACCATGTCCCGGCCCGTGCTGTCCTTCATCCGGCCCATCTCCGAACCGATCTGATACCAGCGGCCTGTTTCTTTCCATATTTCCGCTGGATGCACCACAGGCATGGTGAGCTCCTGCCCGCCGATGGCGTTCATCTCCTCCCGCATGATATTCTCGATCTTGTCCATGACCCGCCGGGCCAGGGGCAGGTAGCTAAAAATGCCCGCGCCGAGCTGACGAATGTAGCCCGCGCGCACCAAAAGCTGGTGGCTGATGAATTCTGCGTCCGCGGGCGCTTCCCGCAGGGTTTCTCCAAAAAGACGGCTGAGTCTCATGAGATCGTTTCCTCGATAATGGGAATGTAACTATTTGTAACTACCTTGACAATGTCATATTCGCGCCCGGACGCCCACAGGTGAACGATACTGTTGGCAAACCCCAAGCAGGCTACAAAACAAACCGGCAGAGGCGGCGATCCGCCAACGCTGCCCCCACCCCTGCTCCCCTCTCCCGATACTCGCTCCGCTCGTGTTCGGGGGAGGGGGGGACGCCCGAACACAGTCGATTTTCAAGGAATAAGCCCTTCTTCCGGAGTAAAGACCTCCTCCCCCGCTGTGCGGGGGAGGCCGGGAGGGGGCGCGCCCTCGGCACACCGAAGTAAACCAACAGTATCCTTCAGCTCCGGGTGGCCGAGGCCGAAAACGCCTGATTTCAAAATGCGTTTAGTTTAGAACGTCATTCCGAGCCCCGGAGGGGTGAGGAATCTAGCGAAGCGCTTGGCTTTGCCTGATGTGCGCTCGCTTCGCTCGTTAGATGCTTCAGTCGCTTTGCTCCTTTAGCATAACGTAATCCGGAAGGAATTTATGCAATGCTGTGTAACTGCTAAGGTATCGCCACCACTTTTTGCCACGAAGACACGAAGAAAAGCCAAGGCACGACGTATTTTCCTTGATTTTTCCTTCGTGTCTTCGAAAAACTTCGAGCCTTCGTGGCTTTTGGCGGCCTAAAGTCAAGTACGTTAGCAGTTACAATGCTGTACTTAAACTGAAAGCAAATTGAGACCAAGGCTTTTGATTTGCATTGGATCATCCATGAAAGGCGATTCTCTGGCCGCGCTGCCGCCCGCAGGTGAACCTGCGGGCTAAAAACGACGCCCCATGAATGGGGCTACGGTGCGTGTCGCGCGCCGCAGGAAGCCGGGTTCACCCGGCGTCGTTTCGTAGCCCGGAGCTTCAGCTCCGGGTGGCCGAGGCCGAAAACGCCTGATTTCAAAATGCGTTTAGTTTAGATGTCGAGACAATTGGGCGCATTGTGTTCGGCTGTTTTTTCCAGCCTCTCGTTCTCGAAAAGCTGGAAAATGAGCCGGGCAGGAATCGAACCTGCGACCCGCGGATTAAAAGTCCGCTGCTCTGCCAACTGAGCTACCGGCCCGCGGCTTTAGTTTAGCACAGAAGAAGGCTTCTTTTCAAGAAATGGATTGGCTGAAAATGAACAGTATTCGGGAACAAGGTGGGAAGGCGTATGCGCATTCCTGATCTCGCAAAATGAAAGTGTAAATCGGGAAACCGGCAGACCAGGAAATTGGGCGGATGACCGTGATGGCCCGGTTTCTTGGTTTTCTGATTTCCTGCTTTGAAGATAGATTTGGAAGACGCAGATGATAAAGAAAAAATCTGTAACTGCTAACGTACCCCGGTTAACAAACCACAAAGGACACAAAGGCACGAAGAACACGAAGAAAAAATGGATAATTTCCCCTTTGTGTCTTCGTGTTCTTAGTGGTTTTAGATAACAACCGGTGACGACCTTAGTAGTTACAAAAATCTGCGAAAATCATCTGCGAAAATCTGCGTTGCGAAGCATCCGTGTCATCTGCGTTCTCATTTTCATCGGTATCGGCAAGGTGTTGTTCGTATCGCCTGCTTGCTTGTCATTGGGATTCCTGTTCCGTCAATTGTCAAGGGGCAAATCGGTCAATCTGAACCATGCCAAAATCCGTAATTAGTGGATGGATCATCCCCCCACGCGTGGAGGGAACCGACTCACCTCATACACTCCGCTAACCTTTTTCTAAGACAACGCAAATGCGGGGAAGGTATACTGAGAATGACGTTGAGCGGAACTTGCGCGCCCATTTGCTTTTTTCGAACATTGCGCCACGCACAACTGGGCCTGCGCAATCATCAAACGTCATGCGCTGGTTGATTGACAAAACACGTTTAGATCTGCTTCAGTCGGGCATACCGTCGACTGAAGTCGCCCATTGCAGGCCTGCGGCCAGTGGACGGCCTGCACCGTCCTGGAAACCAGGTCGACGAAGGTCGACCACAGGCGGGAAGCGCCTCAAGAGTCCGAGTTTACTCGGTCAATGAGGGCGAAAAGGAAAGCCTCAAGATTTGTCAGTCAATCAACGTTCTACGTTTGACGCAACCACGCTCAACCCACGAATTCACATATCTCCAGTAATCTACGGAAAGGAGGACTTCATTCATGAGATTTGATAAATTCACGCAAAAAGCCCAGGAAGCGGTGGCCGAATCGCAAAGCCTGGCTCAGGAATACAATCATCCCACCATCGATCCCGAACATCTGCTGAAGACGCTCATTACCCAGGAAGGGGGCGTGGTTCCCTCGGTGCTGAACAAGATGGGCGTGGACCTGAACATGGTGCTGCAAAGCCTGGACGCCGCGCTGGGTCGCAAGCCGCGGGCCACGGGCGCGACCGCGGGCCAGGTGGGCCTGGGCCGCGAAACCGCGGCCATTCTGGAGGAGGCCCAGAACATCGCCGAGGCCATGCACGATGACTACACCTCCACCGAGCACATCCTCATGGCCGCGGCCTCGCCCAAGGCGCCCCAGAGCATCCGCGACCTGCTGCTGCGCCACGGCATCGACTACAACGCCATCATGCAGGCCCTGGCCAGCATCCGCGGGTCCCAACGGGTGACCAGCCCCACGCCCGAGGCCCAGTACGAGGCCCTGGCCAAGTATGGCCGCGACCTCACCGACGAGGCCCGCAAAGGCAAGCTGGACCCGGTCATCGGCCGGGATGAGGAGATCCGGCGGGTGATGCAGATCCTCAGCCGCCGCACCAAGAACAACCCCATCCTCATCGGCGAACCGGGCGTGGGCAAGACCGCCATCGTCGAGGGGCTGGCTCAGCGCATCGCCAAGGGCGACGTGCCCGCCATCCTCAAGGACAAGCGCATCATCGCCCTGGACATGGGCGCGCTCATCGCTGGCGCGAAGTACCGCGGCGAGTTCGAGGAGCGGCTCAAGGCCGTGTTGCAGGAGATCAAAGCCGCGGAAGGGGAGATCATCCTCTTCATCGACGAGATCCACACCATTGTGGGCGCGGGCGCGGCCGAAGGCGCCATGGACGCCAGCAACATGCTCAAGCCCATGCTGGCCCGGGGCGAACTCCACGCCATCGGCGCCACCACCCTGGACGAATACCGCAAGTACATCGAGAAGGACGCCGCGCTGGAGCGCCGCTTCCAGCCCGTCTATGTGGATGAACCCAGCGTCGAAGACACCATCAGCATCCTGCGCGGGCTGAAGGAGCGCTACGAGGTGCACCACGGCGTGCGCATCACCGACGCCGCGGTCATCGCCGCCGCCACCCTCAGCCATCGCTACATCACCGACCGCTACCTGCCCGATAAGGCCATCGACCTCATCGACGAGGCCGCCAGCCGCATCCGCATCCAGATCGACTCCAAGCCCAAGGAACTGGACGAGATCGACCGCCAGATCATGCAGCTGGAGATCGAGCGAGAGGCTCTGAAGAAGGAAAAGGATCGGGCCAGCAAGGAGCGGCTCAAGGCCATCGAGAAGGAACTGGCCGAGCTCAAGGCCAAGAGCGCGGAGCTCACCGCCCGCTGGCAGGCTGAGCAGGAAGCCATCCGCAAGGTGCAGAGCATCAAGGAGGCCATCGACCAGGTCATGGTCGAGATCGAGCAGGCCGAGCGGCAATATGACCTGCAAAAGGCCGCGGAGCTGCGCTACGGCAAGCTGGTCCAGCTCCAGAACGAACTGAAAGAGGCCGAAGCCCGGCTGAAGCAACTGCAAGAGCAAGGCATGTTGCTGAAGCAGGAAGTAGATGCCGAAGAGATCGCGGAGATCGTCAGCGAATGGACCGGCATCCCCGTGAGCAAGCTCATGGAGAGCGAGCGGGAGAAGCTCCTGCACATGGAAGAGCGCCTGCACCAGCGCGTCGTGGGCCAGGATGAGGCCATCAAGGCCGTGGCTGCGGCCATCCGTCGCTCTCGCGCCGGCCTGCAAGACCCCAACCGGCCCATCGGCTCCTTCATCTTCCTCGGCCCCACCGGCGTGGGCAAGACCGAGCTGGCCCGGGCCCTGGCCGAATTCCTCTTCGACGATGAGCACAACCTGATCCGCATCGACATGAGCGAGTATCAGGAGCGGCACACCGTGGCCCGGCTCATCGGCGCCCCGCCCGGCTACGTGGGCTACGAGGAAGGCGGCCAGCTCACCGAGGCCGTGCGCCGACGCCCCTACAGCGTCGTCCTCTTCGACGAGATCGAAAAAGCCCACCCCGAGGTCTTCAACGTCCTTCTGCAAGTGCTGGATGATGGTCGCCTCACCGATGGGCATGGCCGCACCGTGGACTTCCGCAACACGGTGATCATCATGACCAGCAACATCGGCAGCCAGTACATCCTGGACGTGGTGGGCAATGAGGCCGAGGTGGAACGGCGGGTCATGGAGGCCCTGCACGCCCACTTCCGCCCCGAATTCCTCAACCGGGTGGATGACGTGATCATCTTCCACGCGCTGCGCAAGGAGCACCTGCGCGAGATCATCGACATCCAGCTCCGTCGCCTGCGCGAACTGCTGTCCCAGCGCCGCATCACCATCGAACTCACCGACGCGGCCAAGGATCTGCTCATCGAGGAAGGCTACGATCCCGCCTTCGGCGCTCGCCCGCTCAAGCGGGTCCTCCAGCGCCGGGTGCAGGACGAGCTGGCCCTGCTCATCCTGCGGGGCGACGTCCTCGATGGCGACCACGTGGTCGTGGACCGCTCGGGCGACGAGCTGGTCTTCAACGTCATCCCCGGCGAACGGGAGGAGGAAGGCGAGAGCGGGGCGGTTCACGCCTGATCCCTCTCAACCGAACAGCCACACCCCACCAGCCTCGTTTCTCGCGGGGCGGGTGGGGTTTTGGCGTTTTGGATCAGGATTAGGATTGGATGAAGGGCGCTTTTGCATTGAAGTCACGCCTTGCACTAATCCCAATCCTACTCCTTAATCCTCCACCTCATCCCCCGCAATCGTCACATCCTCCCCGGCCTTCTCCAAAATCGCCATGAAATCCTCAGGCCGGGCACGGGCCATGCGTTCTCGGAAGTACGCTTCTGTACGCAACGCGGCCAGCTTTTCCGCCACCGCGACATTAATAAACTGATTGACGCTGGTTCCTTCTTCTTTTGCCACTTCCTTGAGCTCCTCAAGCAAGGAAGTTTGAAGACGAAAGGCATAATTGCTGGTTCGAGTCATTGTTCTATCCTCCTCAGCGCCTCGCCCGGGCGGATGACATCCACGCCAAAACGTGAGGCTGCTGGTTGAAAATGTCGGTAAAAAGATATGACAAAGTGATAACCCTGTCAATCTCCAAAAACGTTCATCCACTTTTAATCCCCAACCTTCGATTTTAAGCAACACCATCGCCCCTTCGGGCGTACAATAGAGTTGAAAGCACTATTGGGCATTGGGATCGACTGTCGCACAAGCCATCCCAATCCTGATCCTAATCCCAAACAAGGAGTCCAACCATGAACACAAAACGCATCATCCTTCTCCTCAGCGCCTTTCTTATCGTCGCCTTCATCCTGACAGGGTGCAGCGTCACCCAGGCCGGGAAGGATGTCATCGGCAAAGTACAGGAAGAGACCGGCGTCACCGTCGTGCAGGCGGAGACCCCCGCCACGCCCACGCCCGCGCCCGTCCAGCTCCCCGCCGAGCATCAAGACGCACTGAGCATCGCCATGGCCCAGCAAGAAGCCCTGGCCGACCTTTACGACCGGGTGGCTCCCTCCGTCGTCAACATCAAAGTCACCATCGCCCACCCCGACGTGGGATCGGGAGAAACACCGCCCGAATTCCCCTTCGGTCTGCCTGGCATGCCTGGCGAGCCGGGCCAAATGCCCCCTCTCCAGGGCGAAGGATCCGGCTGGGTCTATGACAACGATGGCCATATCGTCACCAATAACCATGTGGTGGAAGGCGCCAGCGACATTATCGTCACTTTTCATGATGGCCGTTGGGCCAAAGGCGAGCTGGTGGCCGCAGACCCCCAGGCCGACCTGGCCGTGATCAAGGTCACTCCGCCCGAGGGCATCGAACTGAAGCCCCTGCCTCTGGCCGACCCCGACAGCCTGCGCGTGGGATACAGCGTCATCGCCATCGGCGCGCCCTTCGGCCTGGAAGAGACCATGACCACGGGCATCGTCAGCGCCATCGGCCGCAGTTTCCCCGTGGGCAAGGGGCAGGGCCCCCGCTACTCCCTGCCCGACGTCATCCAGACCGATGCAGCCATCAACCCCGGCAACTCGGGCGGCCCCCTGCTGGACCTGACCGGCCGCGTGGTGGGCGTCAATTTCGCCATCGAATCGCCCGTGCGCGCGAGTTCGGGCATTGGATTCGCCATCCCCGTGAGCATCGTTCAGCGCGTGGTGCCCGCACTCATCGAGAACGGCAAGTATGAGTACGCCTACCTGGGCATCCGCGGCCATAGTGTCACGCCCGAGCTGGCCGAGGCCCTGGACCTGCCTGAGAATGTGCTGGGCGCGTATGTAGATGAGGTGGTGCCCGGCGGGCCAGCGGACAAAGGCGGCGTCAAGGGCGGCTCCCAGGTGGTGGATGTGGATGGCGTCCAGCTCCACAAGGGCGGCGACATCATCATCGCCATCGATGGCGAGCCCGTGCGCAGCTTCAACGACCTGGTTTCCTACCTGGTGACCAAAGCCGCTCCGGGCCAGGAAGTGACCCTGACCGTGCTGCGCGACGGTAAGAAGATGGACCTGAAGGTCACTTTGGGCGCGCGGCCCGAGCAGCCCGAACAGATGCCGCAGGAGATGGCGGGCAAAATCACGCCCAAAGCCGCCATCGCTATCGCTCGCGACACCGTGGAAGAGCAAGGTCTGCTCAAGGGCAAGGTCCAGGAAACCACCGTCATGCCCGGCACGTACAATGGCAAGGACGTGTGGGTCGTGGACCTCAGCGATGGCAAGCAGACCGCGGAAGTCACCATCGACGCGGAGACGGGCGACGTGCTCAACACAGAAGTCAAGTAACCCTTCGACTCCGAAAACCATTCAGTGCGATTCCACAGAAGCCCCGGCAACTCAGTTTGTCGGGGCTTCTGTTTGGTTTCGCCCCGGCGTTCAGCAAAATCGGGCGACCGTTTTTCGCAAAGAGAGCGTACATGCGCATTTGGTTTTGAGACAAAGGTCAGATTTCCGATATAATGGTAGAGCCATCACATCTCGGGATTGCATTCACCCCCAGGCGATTTTGCTCATGAACGCATCCAAATACAACGCTACCGTCGTCCAAAAGATCCTCATCCGTCCCAATCTCATGATCCTGCGGGTCGCGACCGATGAGCCTCGCTCCCAATTCGCTGCGGGCCAGTATACAACCCTCGGGCTGTATGGCTATGAACCCCGATCGGAAAATTCCGAGCCCGAAGCCATCCCCAGCAAGCCGGACAAACTCATCCAGAGGGCCTATTCCATCGCCTCCGCCCGTCATGAGACCCAGCAGTTCGAATTCTATATCTCCCAGGTGAAGACGGGCCAGCTCACGCCCCGGCTCTTTCATCTCGAGGTGGGCGATCGTCTGTTCATGGGCAGGCGCATTGTGGGCGTGTTCAACCTTTCCGATGCGCCCAAAGACAAAGACGTCGTCATGATCGCCACGGGAACGGGCATCACGCCTTACATCAGCTTCCTGCGCTCCCATATCATGGAACGTCCTGAGAGCAAAATGGTCGTGGTGCAGGCTGCGGCGCATCAGGGCGATCTGGGCTATTTCAGCGAACTCGCATTCCTGAACAATGCTTTTCCCAACTTCTATTATCTCCCAACGCTGACTGATGCAGACGACCTCTGGCCCGGCTACCGCATGTGGATCGAGGAAATGCTGGAAGCGGGCGTGTTGGGAAAAGAAGCGGGCGTCGAATGCCATCCAGAAAAGACGCATGTCTACCTGTGCGGCAATCCCACCATGGTGGAAAACGTCTCGACATGGCTGGTTGAACATGGCTACCAGAAGAAGACGCGTAAGACCGAAGGAACCCTATTCGTCGAGGAATTCTAGCTTCGTCCGGCAACCATACCCTCCCCAGATATCCGCCTGATTTTCGATGACCTCCATCCGACAAATCCCTTACCGCCTTTTGACGTTCATTTTCATCGCCCTCTGGCTGACCCTGTTGTTTCTCACGCCGCCGGAGCGCACATTGGGAACCTTGATCCGGTGGATTTTCGCACACGGGTCCCTGACCCAGGCTGCCGTCTACGTCTTTCTGGTGGCTGCATTGCTATCTGCGGGCTATCTGCTGGGAAACGACAATCTCTACGCCTGGATGACGACGGTGGCAGTGATTGCTTTCGTCTTGTGGGCGTTGGGGTTCATCATCTCCATGATCCCCGCGCGCATCGCCTGGGGCGTATTCGTCGATCTAAACGAGCCCCGCACCCAGATGACCTTGCGGGTGTTGGCCGTGGGCGCGGTCTTTCTGGTAGTGGCCTGGTGGGTGCATCAGCCCAAATTCACCGCCATTGCCATCATCTTGTTCGCCTTCGTCCTTCTCTTTCTGGTGCGAAGCACCGCCATCATCCGTCACCCCGCCAACCCGGTGGGGGAATCCCCAAGCCCCATCATTCCCCTGGTGTATTCAGGCGTCCTCCTGTCCGCAGTGCTGGGCTCCATTTCTCTGGCCGGATGGCTGGTGAATCGAAAACGCGTTCCATGACGGGGTCGAATCGCGGGCGCACCCGCGCCAATATGGACGAAAATGGTGATCAGTAGCCCGATAAACCGGTAGACCAGGAAACCAGGAAAACCGAGCCGATTCGATTCCCCGCCCGGTCTACTGGTTTCCCGGTCTACCAAATCGATTTCCAAAGCAGCCGCACGGGATTATTCGATAATGCGGGGAATGCGACGGGCCCAATACACCCAATAGAAATCTTCCAACGCAGCCACTAACTCGTCAGGAATGGCGTCATCGGTTTCGAAAAGCTGGATGGCTTCGCCTCCGCGGTGTCGGCGTTCGACGCGAGAGAAAGCGATATTCAGTTCGTAATCGAAAAACAGGCCCGTAATCACATGGATCGTGCCCGGCCGATCCTCCGCCACCACCAACAACGCCTCATGCTCGCCCGTGAAGCTGATGGGATAGCCGTTTACCGCCCGGATTTCGACCATGCCTCCGCCCACCGACGCGCCCACGACCTCCACTTCCTGATCGCCGGCCTGCAAAGTCATCATCACCGAATTGGGGTGCGCGTCCTCGCCCAGGTCCACCTCTCGAAAGATGACCTCCATGCCCGCGGCTCGGGCCAAATCCAGGCTCTCGCGGATGCGGGGATCATCGGTGGCCATGCCAAGCAGCCCGGCCACCAGCGCCCGGTCCGTCCCATGTCCCCGCCCCGTACGCGCAAACGAGCCATGCAACCCCAGGATGGCGCGCTGGGGCTGCGCGCCCAGGATGGCCCGCCCCAATCGCCCCAACCGCACCGCGCCCGCGGTGTGAGAGCTGGAAGGCCCGACCATAATCGGGCCGATGATGTCGAAAGCGGAGATGGCTCGTTTTGTCATGCCTGGCGCCATGGGTGAGAATGAAGGTAACTGCTAACGTACCCCGGTTAACAAACCACAAAGGGCACGAAGAACACGAAGAAAAAATGTATAAATTGCCCTTTGTGCCTTTGTGTCTTGGTGTTCTTAGTGGTTTTCGGGTGACGACCTTAGTAGTTACGAATGAAGAAAGGCGGTTCGCTGAGTCCATTGTAGCGCAAAAAGCCCTGCAGGGGAATCTTCATCATTTCGTCACATGGCCGTTAAACCGATGTCACATTCAGGGGCTAAGGTGAAGGGCGCGACTCTGTTTTTCCGCGCGAATGGATTTTTTCACCCCCTATCCCCCTGCCAAAAAGGAGATCGAATCGTTATGGCTCGCCGACGCAAAGCCAAAACCGCCGCCGCCCGCAAGACTTCCCAACGGAATCCCGCCCAATTCATCGCCCCGGGCGCCCTCATCTTCGGAACTATCCTTGTCATCGTCCTGGTGGTCTATTCCCAGCTCGGCCGCAACGCCCCCGCGGCCGTGGCCGCGGATGAAGAAGTGCTGGCTTTGGGCGAGCAGGTCTATAACACCACCTGCGCCGCCTGCCATGGCGAGAACGGCGAAGGTTATGGCATTCCTCAAGCGCCCGCGCTCAACGAAACCGAGCACGCCTGGCATCATCCCGACGGCCAGATCCAGGAGATCATCAAGAACGGCGGCAAAGTTATGCCCGCTCTGGGAGACCAGCTTACAGACGAGGAGATCGTGGCCGTGATACGCTATATCCAAACCTGGTGGACGGCTGACCAGTTGCGCCAGCAACAAGCCCGCAGCCTGCAATATCCATTGCAACAATAAACGCCGCCACGACGATTTCTTCTCATTCGACACGGATAAAAGGAAACGCGGATGAAAAGCTGAAAAATTTGCTATCCGTGTTTCTTCCTATCCGTGTTGAGACAATGGAAGGCGGAGTGTGGACTTCTTCTCATCGCTTCAATAATCATGACAAACACGATCACCCTCAAAATCGACGGCATGACCTGCGGCGGCTGCGCCGCGCACGTGCAGGAAGCCCTGGCCCGCGTGCCCGGCGTCCTCGCCGCGCAGGCGCCTGGCGGGAAGTCGGGCAACGCCATCGTGCGGGCGGAGAACGGCGTCTCGGTCGATGTCCTGATCCGCGCTGTGGAGGAGGCGGGCTACCGCGCCTCCCTGCCCGAGGCCCCTGACATCCCCTCCGCCACGCCTCAGCCCGCCGCGCCCGCACCCGACTTCACCCTCACGCCCGCCCACGACTACGACCTCATCGTCATCGGCACGGGGGGCGGCGGCATGGCCGCGGCCATCCGCGGGGCCGAGCAGGGCGCGCGGGTCGCCATCATCGAGGCGGGAACCATCGGCGGCACCTGCGTCAACATCGGCTGTGTGCCCTCCAAGACCCTGATCCGGGCGGCGGAGCAGGCTCACCGCGCGGATCACAGCGCCTTTGCCGGGGTCAGAACCCTGACCGTGGGCATCGACTGGCCCGCCATCCGGGCGCAAAAGGATGCCCTGGTAGAGCAGCTCCGCCAGGAAAAATACATCGACGTGCTGGCCGCCTACCCCGACCAGATCACCCTCATCCGCGGCTGGGCCCGGCTCACGCCCGACCGCCAGGTGGCCGTGGGCGACCGTATCCTCTCCGCCCGCGCCATCGTCATCGCCACCGGCGCCCGCCCCCGCATCCTGCCCATCCCGGGCGTGGAAGAAACGGGCGTGCTGGACAGTACCTCGGCCATGGACCTGGAGCGCCTGCCCGGGTCCATGATCGTCATCGGGGGGCGCGCGGTGGCCCTGGAGCTGGGGCAGCTATTCGCCCGCCTGGGCGTGCGGGTCACCATCCTGCAGCGCAGCCCCCGCATCCTGCCCGAACATGAACCGGAGATCAGCGAAGCCCTGACCCGTTATCTGCAGGATGAAGGGCTGCGCGTGGTCACAGGCGTGCGCATTCACGCCCTGCACCGCGAGGGTGAAAAGAAGGTGGTGGAGGCGGAGGTGCACGGCCAGGTCTTCACCATGAAGGCGGACGCCATCCTCATGGCCGCGGGCCGGGAGCCCAACAGCCGCGGCATGGGCCTGGAGGAGGCCGGGATCGAGCTGGATGATGGGGGCTTCATCGTCGTGGATGCGCATCTGTGCACGTCCGCGGCGGGCGTGTACGCGGTGGGCGACGTCACCACCCTGCCCAAGTTTGTGTACACCGCTGCGGCCGCGGGCGGCGTGGCCGCCTCCCATGCGCTGGGTGATGCAAACGCCCGCCTGGATCTGATCGGCATGCCCGCGGTGGTCTTCACCGACCCCGCGGTGGCCGTGGCCGGGTTGACCGAGGCCCAGGCCCGAGAGCAGGGCTACGAGGTGGCGGTCAGCGTGCTGGAGATGAAGCATGTGCCGCGGGCGCTGGCCGCGTTCGACACGCGCGGGCTGATCAAGCTGGTGGCCGATCCCGATGCCGACCAGCTTTTGGGCGCGCACATCCTGGCGCCCGAGGCGGGCGAGATGATCCAGGCCGCGTCCCTGGCCATCCGCTTCGGCATCCCCCTGTCATCCTTCCGGGATGCGCTCTTCCCCTATCTCACCAACGTGGAGGGGTTGAAGCTGGCCGCGCTGGCCTTCGAGAAAGACCCGGCCAAGCTCAGTTGCTGTGCGGGATAAGGTTGCGGGAAGGCTTTCGCGAGACCAGCGCCTGGCTGGCGGCCCTGACCGGCTACCGTTTTCCGCCCGAATTCTATACGGAGGACCAGTGGGGGCTCTTTCAACAGCATGATGCGGTTGATCACGGGGCTTCTGGGCGCGTTGGGGCTGATGGG
>Ga0256832_1001695_pt1 | contig 15055 bp, 19 predicted proteins | sample 134614metaG_FD_190534 | JGI IMG/M metagenome (GOLD analysis project Ga0256832, IMG submission 190534) | Hydrothermal vent microbial communities from Lau Basin, Pacific Ocean - 134-614 | ecosystem: Environmental > Aquatic > Marine > Hydrothermal vents | place: Pacific Ocean: Lau Basin | collected...
TAGCAAAATTAAAGTTTTCCTCAATTGCTTTTTCATTGATAAAAACAATTGGATGGTCATTTGATACATTCAAAGATTGTTCAATACTTCCTCCAATGTATCCTTCAACTTGTTGTCCAAAACTATTGTAATCAATATCAAATCCAGATTTCCTAACAAATAACCCAAGTTTAGATAAATCTGGTGGTTGTGGTGTATTGGTTGATTTAGGTTTATCATCATTTATATCATAATTGTGGTAGTTTTCCTCATCTCCATATTTTTGTGTTATTCCAAACACAAGCTCTTCATCTTGATTATCCTCTTCAATAGTATTCTCTTTTTCATATTCTTTCAGATATTTCACTACTGCTTTTGGGAATATATCACCTTTACTCCAACTTTCAGAATATTCAGTTATATCAATCCATTTACCACTTCTTTTGTATCTTGCCTTATTTGATTTATTTTGAACAACCTTAAAATCACTCATAATTCTGACTCCCAAACAATAATTGTCATTTCAACATCAAACAAATCAACATCAGGAATTGGGGCTTTTTGGATTGTTTGGTCAATTGAGTGAATATAACCTTCTTTGTTTTGAAAAAGATTATTTATTGAAAAAAGTAATCTACTGTTATATCTAAACCATTTTTGTAGTTGTTGAATTTGATTTAGTGTTAGTAATGGGATTGTAATTTTGTATTTTACCCATTTTGAATAAGATGTATATGTCACAAGTGTTCCACCAACACCTTTTCTATACCTTTTCCAAACACCTATGTCAGTTGAACCAAAGTTGTGAACCTTACCTTGAAAATGAAATTCAATTTTTTCATTTGTATAAATACTTTCAATTTTCCACATCAGAATTGGTATCCTTCTTCATTTGTTTGTATGGTTGCATTTATATTTGCATCTTCTTTAAGCTCTTGAAGTTTATTCTTAAGCTCATCCAACAACCATTCATTTGTTGTTTCAACTTGAACCTCAACTTTATCTGCTTTATTAAGTTTATTTTTTATATCATCAATATTGCTTGAAATTTTATTTAAATTTTCTTCTGCACTTTTTCCATACAATTCTGCTTGTTCTTTTGCCCATCTGAACATATCTCCAAGCACAGGTAATTTCCCACCAAGTGATGGAACATAAAGAATAACTTCAATTAATTTAGCAATAACAGATATTAAACCTTGAACTGCAACTTGAACAACTTCAAAAGCAATTTGTAATGCATCAATTGCTGTTGCCATTCTATACATAAAAGCAATTCCTTTACCTAACCCTTCAGCCAAACCTATGCCAAGCTCTAATGCTTTTATTACAACAACTCTAAAGAATGCTTCTATTTGGTCTTTATTATTTTGAATAAGTGTATTTAATTTTGTCACAAAACTAACAATCCCTTCTAAAGCACTTTTCAAAGCACTTTTGAAACTATCACCTAAATTTTGTTTTACCATTCTCCAAGCAACAGAAAGTTGTGAAACTTTTCCTTGGAATGTTTCTGTCTGTCTTGAAGCACTTCCCATAAATACTTCAGTTTCCTTCATTATACCATTGTATTCTGCTTGTCTTTTTTCTGCCAAGGTTAAATCTGAAACACTTTTTCCAATTTGTTGTGCATACTCTTTCCACATAACAGAAACATTTTTTGTTACACCTGCATTATCAACAAGGATAGAATTTTCATTTTTCAAACCTTCTGTTGCTGTTACAACTGCTTCACCAAGTTCCAATGAACCTTGTCTTGCAACACTTGCTGCATCTTTCAATCTATTAATCATTTGAATAGATTGTTCAAGATTAAAACCTCTTAACAATAAATTTCTTAATGCAGTTGATGCTTCTGCAACAGTCATAAGTCCATCTGATGCTAAACTTTCTGCAGTTTGTTTAAGTTGTTCAAAATCAATACCTGTATATTTTGCAATTGCTTGTAATCCAAGCATGGAATTTTCAATTTTATTACTTTCTGCAATTATTGATTTTGAAAATTGGACTGCAGAAAATGAAGCAATTAAAGCAACGATGGCATTTCTCACATTAAAAATAGAATTTTTAAGAGTTATAAATGCTTGTCTGCCTAATTCTCCAAATGTTTTTATTTTTGTTATAAGTGTTGAAAATGAACCTTTTAATATATTCAATGAACCTTTTGTTGTTAGTTCTTCAAAAGAATTGGCCAAACTTTTTACAGATTGTTTTGCAATAGAAGTATCAACATTAATTCTAATTTTTAAATCAGCCATTTCTTTTTACCTCAAACAAACCACTCATCTCAAGTTGCTTTCTTAAATCTTCTTGAGAAAGTGGTTTTTCAATTTCTTTTAAACCATCAAATCCTATTTGTTTTTTAATGAAACTTTCAACTTTTCTTTTCCAAATAGAAATTCTCAAGTTCAATACATCATCATCACTCATATTCCATTCACTTGCAATCATATCACAAAGATAATCAACATCAAGCTCTTTATCACTTCCACCTTTTCCTATTGCAAAAAAGTTTTGTTGATTACCTCAATTAATTCTTTCACTTGTGAATATGAAAGTTCTTCAACAACTCTTTCAGGAATTCCACAACTCACTAATACATTGACCATTATTTTTAATGCTTCTTGTGCATCTGCTTCTTCAATCTTTGCTAATTCAACAACATCTTTAAATTTTGGTTCAATTAATTGTATTGTTTCTCCATTAATTTCAACTTCAACTTTTTTTGGTTCAGTTATCTTTATCATCTTAAACCTCTTATAATGTTATAGTTCCAAGTTGTGCTTGTCCTGTTGTTGTATCAATTTGTGGAAATATTCTAAACTCTATTTCTACAACTCTTTCACTATCTGGTGAAAATTCTATTTCTGTATCAATAACAGGATATGCTTTATAAAAAGTTATAGATAAGCTATCACCTGTTGCCTGTGGTGTAATTTCAAGTTGTTGAGCATTGTCTGCAATATCTTTTCCTATATTTTCACCAAAACCATTTAATAAATTTGTTGCAACATCTCTTTCTACAAGTGGAACAACAACACTTGCTTCTTCATTCAATAAAAAGGATTTGATTGGTAATTTTCCTAACTGGTCAACTGTAACATCATGAGTTTCTTGCTTTAACTTTAATTTCACATTACCTTTTGTATATCCTAAGTCTGTTCCACCCCATGATACCCATGCAGAACCAATTTTTATGTTTGCAGGATTTTTAGCCATCTTTTCTTTACCTCACTTATGATTTTATGACTGCAACTTCAATATTAGTTGCATCAGAATATGAAATATTTACATGTCTATTTTCATCATTAAACCTTGATACAGGAAAAGTTCCAATGTATTTTGTTTCACCTGCACCAACTGTAATATTCAAATCATGGTCAAATCCATAATTACAAGGTTGAACACTATCTACTGTTACAGTAATATTAGAGGTGCCATTATTTTTTACAACAAGCATTTCTTTTCCTGTGTTATAAAAATAGTTTCCTGCTGAATCTGCTGGTGAAAATGTTATGCTTTCACCATTTAAATCAATTGGTTGCACATTTAATTCTGTTGCCATTTTTCTTACCTCTTGTATTTAATTAATGTTTCAAATTCAATCAAATAAATATCTTCACCTTCAAGGTAATAAGTATTTATTCTTTTATTTTCTATTGCTATTATACTTTCACTTGAATATGGTTGTAAATCCTCAAAGATTGTTAGCCATTTATCTGTATGCTCTAAAAGAGTTTCATATGTATTGGATTTTATTTTCACTAACATTTCATTTTTCAATGTTAAGTGTATAAACTCTCCACTATATTCTTGTTTAAACCTTTCAACATTAACAACACTAATGAAAAGGTGTGGTTTGTAATATTTGTTCCCACTTGTAAGTCTATATTGCCCATAACTTATATTTAACCATTCATTTTTATTCACCAAATCAACATATTTCTTTATAACATCAACCAATTTCATTTCTTAATTCCTCTACAACTATATCTATTAAATGTTTCAATTCTTCATTTTTAAAATCTTCTACTGCTGGATGTAAATATGGTCTTGCAGGTATTCTTGCAGAATGATGTCTTCCTGCTAATCCACCATATTCATGTATTGCACCATATACAACTCTTGTTCCAACATATAAATTATTTCCTTCTTGTTCAAAGATACCATCTGAAGTTCTTGAACCAATTGAAGCTCTTAATCTTCCTGTTTGGTTCCAAAGATGTTGATGTGATGGCCATTTATCTTTACCAAAATATCTATCTTTTGCAATTGATGAAATTCTAATTCCACTATATTCTAAAATCTTGTTTTTGAGTTTATTTAAACCTTGTGATGATAATCTTTCTAACTTTAACTTTTCATTAATTATATCATTTGAATCAACTCTTATTTCAACCATCAGAAAAGCTCTACAAGTTTATAATTACTTAAAATTTTTTGTGCTTCTGGTGGAATTATTTCGTGATTGTATTTTATTGTTGCACCAGATGTTGAAAAACTATCCACATTATCTTTTACTTTGTCCATTGCAGAATACATCGAAATACAAATAAGAAGCTGTGCATAATCCAAAAGTGAATTCCATAAATTTCTTAATTTATAAGTTATAGTTAATATTTCACCTGAATACAATGCTCTATCAAGCCAAATCTCGCCAATTTCAAAATTAATAGAAACATATGTTATAGGAATATTTTTTGAAGATGTCATTGAAATAATTTCTTCAATAGGACATTCAGACAAAAATATATCATTTCTTTTGCAAGCAAATCTTTCAGAAACTTCTTCACCTTTTAAATGTCTTCTGCAATAATCAACCATTAATTGATAACTTGACTCAATAATATTTTCAAGTATCTTTTCCTTTGCAACATCATCTTTATCAATGTTTAAATGAGTTTTTAATTCATCAACAGTCATAGTTCAACCTTTTCATTTAACATGCCAATTATTTCTTTTTTTGTTGTTTTATTTGATACTTCAAGTTTAAGTTTCTTTGCTAATTTTTTAAGTTCATTAAATGACATTTGTTCTAAATTTGGTTTGTCTTTCTTTTCCTCAACATATCCATACCAAGCTAATCTTTCATAATCTTCTTTTGAAAGTTCTATTTGTTCACCTGCTTTGTATCTTTTGTTTCTAAAAATAAAAGGAATTTTTACAATATACATAATAACCTCCATAAATAAAAAAGGTGGGCTTTTAAACCCACCTATTAAACAACTCTATTACTTAACATTAGAAAGTTTAGCAAAAGACTTTTCAATTGCTACTTTTCCATCATGTCTTGTTGTCACTTTAATAATTGCTTGGTCATTTTCAAATGCACCTGCACCTTCTGTTGTCATTTTCACTTGATAATCTTGTCTGTTGAAAATGAAATAATTTTGGAAATCGCCAAAGTATATTTCAGTTTCATCATTACCAGTTCCAAGGTTTTCAGGTATGTTTTCATTTTCATAAATAGGTCTGCCAAATAAAGTTGTAATATCACTTTGAGCAGGATTATAAAGAAGTGGATTACCATTGGCATCAGTCATTTTAGCAAGTAATTCAATTCCTTTTGGTGAAGTCATCCAAATTCCTCTTTTTCTATATTTTTGCTTTAATACTTTTTGAACAGAAACTAAATCACCATATGATAAGGTTGTGCCACTTTGTGCAACAGTATTTGTAAAGGTTTCTGTTCTAAATCCTTTTGCTTCACCTGTTCCTGAACCATTTGTAAACTTCTCATCTTCAAATTCACCAACTGCTTCAGCAAACCATCTTGTTAAAAGTTGAGTTAAATTAAATGGTGAATCAGCCATTAATTCTTCAGATACAGGCACAAGCCCAGCAACCTTTTTAAGCAACCAGTTTATTTGGTTGAATTGTGCATCTGATGCAGAAATAGTAGAGTTCTCATTTACATAACTTACTGTTGGTTTTGCTCCAACTGTTGGAAAGTATCCATCATTAGATGTAACAGGAATAACTCTTGCAACATTTCTCATAACTGTAACATTTGGTAATTCTTCAATAATCATATTCTTAAATTCTTCAGGCACTAAATATCCACCAGCAGTATCTGAACCAACTGCTAATGCTTTCAATGTATCATTGTCTTTGAAAATCAATGCTTTGAAGAAGGTTGCCACTCTTTCTTCAGGTTTCATATTCTTGAATTTGTCTTCCTCATCTTGATTTTGAGCAGGTGGCATAGCAAACTTTTGGTCAATTTTATCCAAACCATACTTTTTTAATCCTGCATCAATTTGTGATGCAATAAGTTCTGCAAATTGTTCTGGTGTTAACTTCATTATTCATTTCCTCCAAATGTTTTTTGTTTAAGAAGTTCTTTCAATTCATCTAAACTGTCAATGCCCTCAATCTCAACAAATCCTAATTCTTCACCTTCATCAGTGGAAGGATTTGTTGATTTCTCTTGCTCAACAAGTTCAGATAATTGATTAATTTTTTCATTTTTAATTTCAATTTCACTTTCATATTTTTGTATAAGCTCTTTTATACCTTTTACATCAATATGTATTTTTAACCATTCTTCAAGCAATTCATCATCAAAAGTTTTTATTGCTTCTTCAAGTGTATATTCTTTGTATTCAGGTGGTTCCATATCAAAGTGTTTTTTGTAATGTCCTGCTAAATGATTGTATGCACCTTTCTTATCTTCTGCAGGTATCTTTATACCACCTCTGGCACCAAGCAATGCTGCCATTGCAGCAATTGTTCCTTTTCTATGGACACCAAACTTACCATCTTTTACATCATGATGAGGTAATTTATATGATGTAAGATTTTCTGGTGCATTAGCATCATACCACCCAAAACCAGCTCTAAATCTTTTAAAATTAATTTTATCTTTATCACCACTTCCATCTGACGATGCCCATTTTCTTAAATTCATTCTTGCTTTATTGCCATCCCAATCACCTTCTTCAAATACTTCCATTTGTTTTGGATGTGCATTCCAAGGAACAGCATTTTTAACTTCATCAATTTCAAATTCAATTAATATTTGTTCATCATCTTCTTCAGTCATTTTAGCAGTTTTAAAAGCATATGCAGTTTCAAATCCTTTTTGTGCCATAACAATTTGTGCATTAGGATTAGCAGGCACAGGCACAAATGAAACTTCAAACAATTCACTTTCCCAAACCACTCTATTCGCTTTTACCAAATCATCTTTATGTTTTTCATACCAAACAGGGTCAATATTCTTAATTTCACCAAATTCATCTTTATAAAAAGATTTCTTTGTTCTAAATCCAATTGATACAGTTCTAACAATTCCATCTTGAACAAGTGATTTCCATTCCTTTCCTCTTTCTGTGTTGGCAAATTTAGGTTTAATAATTAATTGATTTTCTGTTTTTGTAATGGTTTCTGCAGTTCCAATTGGTGGCTTATCCCATCTATGAATTTCAAGCAATACAGGATTTTTTTTGTAATTATCAATATTAATACCTGCAACTCTCATAATGTCTCCATCCCTATCCACACTCTCATCAGATGCAATAATAAAAATTTCATCCTTATTGGATTTAACTTCCAAGTATTTCTTCATTCTTTTACCTCACATTGAATTTTAATTATATATTACTACTTTTTTTTGAAGTTAAAGTTAAAGTTAAATTAAAGTTAAATTAACCTCTTTACTTTTTCCAAAAAAACATTTATAATAGAACACCCAGTGAAAGGGTTCGGGTGGAAGGAAATGTATAATAGGCATAGATTAATTTTTATTCCTCTTTAATCCTTTATATATAATAATTACTTGTGGTAAGTGTTTTGTGGATAAATGATAAAGTTTTTAAAAATTATAGTTCATCTACTTCATAAACATCTAAAACTTGCCAACCATTAATTTCTAATTCTTCAATTATCCTATCATTATCCCAACCTTTAACTTTCTTGTATCCTGTGCCATATGAATTATCAATAGGCACTATAACATCAATTTGTTCTATTTTATCAATAATATCTTTTACATCAGGATTATTTGTAAATACTTTTATTGCAGGATAACCTACTAATGCAATAATTGCTCTTGTTTCATTTTTGTTTTCCAAAATATAATTTTTAATCATTATTCTATCCTCTCATTGCTTTTAAATAATATTCATGTATCTTTGTTTTTATTTCCTCAATATCATTTGATGGTTCATCTTCATAATAAAACTTATAAACTTCTTTCCAATGCTTAAGTGAACCAGTGAAATCAAAAGGATTTTTTGCCATAATTAATAAAATTTTCCAATCTTTAAAAGGAAAACTTAACCAATGTTCAAGTGGTATTTTTGTTTTCATTCTATATTCTCCAATTCAATAACTATTTTTTTTAAATCTAAATCTTCATATACATCAACAATTTTAAATTTATTATATGGACTAAATATTAAAACTTCTTTTTCATTCCATGCATCAGGCAAATTACTTATATCATAACCTTTAACATTTCTAAACTTCAATACAACTCTACCAAACCATTGTGCTATTTCTTTGTCCTTGGTTGTTGCTTTTAATTTCATCCAATCTTTCCAATCAGCCTCTTTTCCAATTAACTCTTTTAGCTTTTCCTCTAATTTAACTTTATCTTTAATATATTCAAATCCAAATATGTTTTTAAATTCTTCATTTTCTATACCTCTATACAAAATGCCTTCATAATTTGGTTTAAATACAATTGGTAATTGTTTAAGTTTCTTAATTGCCAAATAAGGTTTCGCATACATAACAAAATCATACTTCTTATCAATTTTTTCAAACAATTCTTTTAAACCATCATAATCATACTCATTCATCATATTCTTAATTTTATTCATCAACTCTTTGTATGATGGAATTGTTTGAAGACTTTCCTCTAACATTGTCATTAAATCATCTGGTTTATCCCAAAACTTTGTTATGTATAAAAATTCATTTCCTTGCCATGTTTGTATTGAATATAAAAACTCTTTGTTTTCTTCATTCATAAGAACATTTCTGCTAAATTCTTTCCTTATATCTTTCTTATATATCCTTTCTAAAACTTGTTTATTGAATGTATTAATATCAACACTTTCCACTATGCTAATCTCTGTTTTTGGTATAATAGTTGGTTTTGACTTTTTCTTTCTTTTTCTCTTTTTCTTTATGTATGCAAAGGGGTCTTGTGTATTATCATCAACAAGCAAATCATCTCTGCCAATTATTTCATTTAAAAAATTATTTGCAACATTATTTAATCTATCATCAATAAATTTAATTTTCCCAAATTTTAACTTATCAGTTAAACTTTTAAAAACAAAATCAGACATATGAAATAGATATTGTAAGTCTTCAAGTGGTATATCAATATTATGTTCTTTTAACCATTTTCTTGCTTCACTTATCCATGCTTGTCTTCCTAATGTGTATATGTGTTTCAAATCTGGATTTACAACAATGTTGCTATCAAATGCATACAAATGAAAAAAGTATTGAAGTTTTTTCTTATCAACTTTAAATTCTCTTGAAAATTCATCAAACAACTTTTCTCTGAAATAATCTTTCGTATCCCAACTCTTTTTGAAAAAGGTTTTTATTGCAATTGGATGTGCAAATGCATCAATTACAATTGGATTATTTGTTAATGCATGAATTGAAAATTGATTTTTTGGTGCAATTAATTCAAAAACATATTTCCTTCCTTTTTTCCTTTCAACCTTTACATAATATTCAATGTTAAAAACATCATCATATCCTGCTCTTACAATATCAATGTCCTTCAAGTGTCCTTTGAACCAATTGGAAACTTTTACATCAGTTTTATTTATTTTGTTTAATGTTTCTTGTATAGATTGTAAAACAATATCATCAAAACCTTGTATATTTGGTAAATCATCAATAGTTATCTTTGCATTTCTTAATTGTCTATCTTGTTCAAGTGGAATAGAAACAATTGTGCATCTACAATTTGGATGTAATGGTGGATATTTTGCTTTGTATGTATATGCAACATCTTTTGTTTTAAGTTTATATTGTCCAATAAATTCCTCATCAATGTCAATAATTGTATTGTTCAAGGGTGCACAAATTGGACAAACTCTTTCGTCAAGTGCAGTTATATATTTTTTAGCAGTAAAGCCTATGGTTTTCATTTGTTCCAAATATGCCCAATTACTTGCTCTTGCAATTTCTGTCCTTGCAATTACTTCTGCATAATTCTTTTTGAATTTATCAAATTCTGTTGTTATAAGTTTTACAGTATCATCAATAGAAAGCCCATCTTTGATTGCTTGTTTAAGGATTTCTAATAACTTTTTATATGTGTTTCCATCAACTTTATTGATAAGTTTATCAAGCCCAATTTCATTAAAATATCTTAAAGACAATTCATCAAAACTTTTTCTTAACTTTTCACTTTCAACATTAGCTCTTTTTATACCATATTTTATACCTTGTCTCAAATGTTCATGGTAAATATTTTTTAATTTTTGAACATTGTTTTGTCTATCATATTTTATTAATTCATATTGTTTGTAATTCTTAATAACTTCTTTTTGAATTTGTGTAAATCTTCCAAGCAATTGATTTTTAAAGTTTCTTTCAATTGGTGAAATTTTATGGTCAAACTTTATCCATATTTGTTCAATAATCAAATCTTTTATTTCAGACAATTGAAAATATTGTTCAAGTTTGTTTGAGTATTTCCATAAGTTCTTTAATTTCATCAAATTTCTCCAATTGTGTTATATCAACAGTTTTGTTCCCTTTTGTTCCACCAATTTTTGCAAAACCAAGCAACTCTCTTATTTCATCAATAGTTAAGGATGCAGTCATAAAACCAATTTGTGCTTTCTTTATTTTCAACTCTTCTTGTTTCATTTTGATTTCACTATTTTCAACAGTTATCTCATCAAACACAAATTTAATATTTTCATTTAACATTTCTTGTATGAATTTATAATTGATTGTATTTGATATTTTTCTTGCTAATGGTGCAATTGTATCTCTCATAAACATCTCATTACTTACTTCTGCATTACTTCTATTTATGTCATTATAATAACCAAGTAATGCAGGTGGAACACCTAATGTTGCTAATATATCATCTCTACTCCATACAGCAGGGTCAATATAAGTATCTGTATTAGGCTTTTCACTTACAGGTATCCATTGCCAATCGCCAAACATAAATGCAACTTTGCCTTTGTTTTTTGCACCACCAAACTTTTCATTCCATCTCTTTTCTATTCTTTCAAGGTCTTTTTCTTTTGCAGGCTGCTTACTTGAGAAAACACCTGCAGGTATTCCATTGTTTTTAAAGAAGTATGCTGTTGTTTTCTTTGCTTGGTTAATTATGTCAAAATCCCAATCTACTTTCTTAACAACACTATCCCCATCAACCAAAGAAATAGGATTATTAAATTTAAAATGAACAATTTCATCAACTTCAAATCTTTTCTTGCCAACCATACTTGGCGCTTCATAATAATCAATTGTTAATCCATTGGATGATTTTGGATTTAATAAAAATGGCAAAATAACATAAAGGTTCTCTTTGTCCCAAAACCAATAAGCACTTCCATAAATATACATATGAATAATAGTTAATTCAATTAAATCATCCCAAACCATTAATGGATTTGGTTTTCTTAACTTTTTTTCAACTCTATGATTTTCTATTTTTTCATCTTTTGAATTTAAAATACTCCATTGAATACTTGCTGTTGTTCTTGCAATTTTGGAAATAGCACTATACACAATACTTTTGTAAGATTTGTTGTAATTGACTTTGTCTTCAATTTCTGCAAATAAATTTGTTTGTTTAAATTGCAATAAAAAATCTAATGATTTTGTTACAACATCCATCATTGAGTATTCTTGAATTTTCTTTTCTTTTTTCATATTTATCCTCATAAAAAGTTTTTAATTAATTATACTTACACAATTAATATGTCCACTCTTGCTTTTGGCATTGCATATCTTAAAGCAACAGCATCACTAACATCTGGACTTCTGCCAATTTCTTTTTTAATTTCCTCTTTAGGTCTTAACTTTAACCTTGCTTTTGCATCATATTTATGTGTTGTTACAGACAATTCCTCAACCATTTCATCCATTATTTCCTCATTTTCCTTACTTCCATCAAGTGGCAAATATATTTGATGTTTCCTAACCTTTTCACTCAACTCATAATACATTTCAGCTCTCACATTATGAAACTTGTTTTTCTCATAAGCATTTTCAGCAAAATTTACACCATAACAATCATATCCCATATCTTCAATTATTTCATCAACATTTGTTAAAGCACCCTTATCAATTATAAAATTCACATCCTCAATAGACTTACTCAAATTAAACTCTTGTTCAACAATTTGCAACAATTCTTTCCCAATTTCAACTACTTTATTACTCAATTCAATTCCACCAATCTTATAAAATTTTCTAATCAACAAGCAATTATCATCACACCAAGCACAAACAACACTTGCATCATTTCCTTCCCTTGCTATATCTACAGACACAACAAGTTCACCATCATTAAGTGGAACATAATCTTGTCTTTTAAATGCATATATAACATCTTTTGTATTAAATAGTTTATCTTCACTATCTTCTGGCCATTTTGCTTCAAACAACAATTCAAATTTCCATTTAGGCAATCTTTTCTTTGCTTTATAATATTCACTTTCAGGATAATATGGATTTTGTAAACTTGAAGGATTTTCAATATGATAATCTTTATCCCCATTTTCCCATTCATCCCAAAAATCTAACTTTAACCAGTGATTTGGGTCATATGGTGTTGTTGTTAATAATATTTTCCCACCTGTAAAACTAACTCTTTGAACAGCAACATCCCACCATTGCTTTGGAAACAATCCTGCTTCATCACCAATTATTCCTTTTGCATGAATACCTTGCATTCTATCACTATCAGTTGATGAAATACCATATATTATTCCAAATTCATTTTCAATTATTATTTCAGATTTATTATAAGTGTATTCAAGTTCTATTTCATTAAAATATTTCAAAATGTATTTTACAGGATTTCTTTTAACCATACCAATTGTTGGTGCACTAATAATCCATTCATTATCAGGATTATTCATCATATTTATAAGCAACCATCTTGGTAAAAAATAAGTTTTGCCACAACCTGTTCCACCAATTAATCCTAAATATTTAGCAGGCGATTGCAACAATCTTAATTGATAATCAAGCAGATTTATTTCTAATTCTTTCATACTTCTCTACTTTTAACCTCATTTATTACAACAACAACATTAGTTTTCTTATCTTTAAGTTGTCCATCCCAATGAACATCTTCTAACATTTTCCCAAGTGCCATATTTAATTCATTAGCTATTCTTGCATATCTCACTAAATTTCTATCATCATCATTCATATCTCTAACAATTCTATTCACTTTATCTACAAGTGCTAATTGATTTCCTACAAGCCATTGTTTTATTTGAACAAGTTTTTCAGATAAATCTCCAATACCATCTACTCTTTGAACAATACTTCTTACAACCTGTTGTAATTCTTGTGGATTTACATCATCTACAACAACAGTTTGATTATTCTTTTTCCATTCTTCAACCATATGCCATTTATTAAATTGTGTTATTTCTGATTTCCATTTCATTAAAGTTTTTCTGCTAAATTTCCTACCAGTAAGCACTTCAAGTTCTTTTAAAACATCTTCAGGTGAATAATTTTCTTCAAGCAGATATTGAGCATATGTGATAAATTCCCATCTTCTTTCTTTCCATTCTTTATTCAAATACCATCTATTCCCTTGCAACTTATTTATTATCTGTTTTGGTTTTAAATCCATATTATCACCACATTCCTTGAATTTTATTTCTAATTTTGTGCAATGCTTCCTTATGTATTTGTGAAACTCTTGTTTCTGTTTTATTTATTATTTTTGCTATTTGTTTCATACTCTTATTATTTTTATAATATTCTCTTAAAACTATAATTTCAATTGGTTTTAATTGTTTTTCTGCTACATTCCAAATTTTCTCAACCATCAATTTTCTATCAACTTCATCTTCAAAACTTTCTTTCCCAATATAATTTAATTGCTCCCCATAATGTGTAATTTCATTAATAACATCATCATTTAAAACATTTTTAACTCTGTTCCTTTCTAAACCTGTTTTTTCAACAATAGTATCCAAATCAGGATAAACACCATACTTTCCATAATATTCATGTATAAATTCTTTTACTTTATCATAAACAGGTCTTTGCCATTTGTTTGAAAAATCCATTCTTCTAAATTCATCAATCATAGCACCTCTTATTCTTATATTCAAATAAGATTTAATATGTGGGTGGTTAAAATCAATCTTATCCCACATTCTTAAAACAGTTAAATAACCTACTTGATATAAATCTTCCCATTCAATTGTTGATAGTCTTGTTCCATTTTTATTTATGACTTTTGAAGCATTTGCTCTTATAATTTTATCAATATCAATCCCATTTATCTTCAAGTTCTTCAAATTTTACTCCTTTTTCAAATTTGAATTTTACATAACCACCAACACCAAATCTACTTTCAATTGCAGCATTTACTTCATCACCATAAATTCCATCTGTTGCATCAACATCATCAGGTTCATGTAGTTCTCTATTTAATGATATTATAATATCACTATCAGATGCAACTGTTGATGTTCCTCTTGCATCTTCTTTTGTAATAACTTTTTTATCTCCAATCTTCCTTGGTTGAACAACTAACAATACAATTATATTATATGTTTCTGCAAGCTGTTTAAAAGCAAGTGTATATTGAGAAAGTTGTTCATATTCAGATACTCTACTTAATAAATGAAGATTATCAAAAACAAGTATATCAGGATTATATATTTTTATAGTTTTTTCTACAGAATTTAAAATATGTTCAGCAGTCATTCCAATAGGATAAGCAAAATTAATATAATCATAATCTTTAGGATTTATTTCATCATTCCATATCTTTAACCTTGCATCATCAATAGATATATTTTCTTGTAATGCAACAAGTTTTTCAAGTAATTTCTTTGGTTTCATTTCCAAGCAATAAAAAAGAGTTTTAAAATTA
>Ga0256832_1001696_pt1 | contig 15043 bp, 12 predicted proteins | sample 134614metaG_FD_190534 | JGI IMG/M metagenome (GOLD analysis project Ga0256832, IMG submission 190534) | Hydrothermal vent microbial communities from Lau Basin, Pacific Ocean - 134-614 | ecosystem: Environmental > Aquatic > Marine > Hydrothermal vents | place: Pacific Ocean: Lau Basin | collected...
CCTTCATTAAGGAGAAGTTTAAATCGTATGATGCCTATGCCTCTGCTACCCTATCCGATATTTACGGAAAGGCCTTGGATAGTACTGTGAGTAAGCAGGTGAAGGAGTTCCGGTCAATAGTTTTGGTCAACCGGGGAGGAACGCACTTCGAAGTGCTTCCTTTGCCTTGGCAGGCGCAGCTCTTCCCGCTTTTAGGAGTTATCCCTTTGCATTCAAGCGAAGAAGGGATGTCTTATTTTTTATTTGGTGATGAGTACAACACCGAGGTAGAGACGCCGCGTTGGGATGCCGGACATGGGAGTATTTTGACGTCCAAAAACGGGCGCCTCTCCATCAAAAACAAAAAGGGATGGGCACTGGATGGCAATGTAAAAGACGGAGTCAAGATTCGCCTGCATGACGGTTCCAACCTTTTGATTTTTACCCGGAACAATGAGATGTTGCAATGCCTCCGCTATAAATAAAGTCCATCTGTTTTTGTATTTGTAAAGGGTAGATGCAAATGTATCTCCTCTTGGTATGTGATTTGCAGTATCTAAGGGGTTGGAGGTAATACAGTGGGGTATGGGTACAAAAAAATAATTTATTTTTTTCTCATGCAGCATTTTCGAATCTCAACGCATCCTATGTATGCGGGGAGAGGTGATTTTGTATGAAATGGAATTTAATCCTGAGGGGGATTAGATGTTAAAGTTGCCCGCATTGACAAAATAATCCGTATATTTACGTTCTAAATCGATTAAGTAAACTTTCTTAGAAATATTTATCATTATGAGGAAAATTTTAACTGCATTGATAATCACTGTTTTAGGTGTTGCCGGGTATGCGCAGGATATACATTTTTCACAATTTTATGCGGCCCCTCTGGATTTGAATCCGGCCATGACCGGCGTGATGAAATGTAAGATGCGCTTTAGTGCCAATTATAGAAATCAGTGGTCACCGATTTTAAAAATCAATGCCTACAATACTTATATGTTTAGCTATGACCAAAAAGTGCCGGTTGGGCGCTACGACTACTTTGGTTTTGGCGCCAATTTCTGGGGTGATAAGGCCGGAGCATTGGGATTTGGGACGGTCCAGTTTAGAGCCTCCGCTGCGTATAGTAAGCGTTTGGGCGGCGACAGATACAGCTCGCATTATCTGGTCTTCGGTGCCAATGGCGGGATTAATCAGCGCTCCATTAATTTTCAGAATGCGAAGTACGGATCCCAGCACGATACAAAAGGTGGATGGGATCCTGATAGACCAAAAGATCCTGTGGAGAATGATGCTAACGAGCGGTTTGCTTTCGCGGATGTCTCTGTGGGGGCTTTGTGGTATAGTATATTGAATCGTCACAATAGCTTTTGGGCGGGATTGGCGATGAATCACCTCAACCAAGCCAATGTGTCGTTCTATAGAAGTGAGATTGTCCCACTGTATTCGAAGCTCACTTTCCATGCCGGTGGTGAGTTTAAAGCTTCTCAACAGATGTATGTCGTCCCGGGGGTTGTGTTCTTTAATCAAGGCCCCTCCTGGGAGGTCAATGCAGGATCGAGTTTGCGCTTCAATATGACCAAAAGAAGGTATGAAGAACAGTCTTTTGATGTGGGATTGTGGGCACGTGTTTCCAATGGTGAATCAAAAGCCACTTTTGATGCCATCATCTTGAGTACCCGTTTTGACTACAATAAGTTTGGCATCGGATTTACTTATGATGTCAACACCTCCAGCTTGCGTGAAGCCAACCCTGCCAACAACTCCTTTGAGTTGTCCTTGGTATATGTCATTTGCGGACCGGAGAGGCGAGGCGTCTACTGTCCTAACTTCTAAGAGAGTTTAGAGAAATAAAAAAAAACGGGTAAGAGAACATCTCTTGCCTGTTTTTTTTTGTGCATTATAGCCCATCAGAAAAAAGTCAAAAAAAAAGAGATTATATCTTTTCCAAATAACAAATGATGCTATCTTTGCACCGCGTTACACAGCACAAACGCTTGACTCGGTAGCTCAGCCGGTAGAGCAACGGCCTTTTAAGCCGTGGGTCCTGGGTTCGAATCCCAGCCGGGTCACACGTTAAGCCTCGATTTCAAAGTGATTGAAATTGGGGCTTTTTTGTAGGGCTCATATAGATTATGTAGTTGAGTTGCTGCTTATCACGTGAAGGTCATGCTTAAATGAGGAGTTTTAATGAATAGAGGAACAGGAGAAAAAATGGGTATGTTGCAACTCTCCTTAGAGAATCCCGTTAATAGTTAGTATCGACCTATAGTGGTTATAGTGCTACTTTTGAAGAGCTGCTTTTAAAAAATACATTTTGCCAAGAAAAGAAAGATACCGAAGAAAGATTGGAAGAGGGAGCGGTAAAGGCTACCTGTTGCGCCTCCTTTTGATGGGGATTGCCGCCTTAGTCATATTGTTTGCATTGCTTCGACAGGTGAAGCAATTAGGTGGGGGGGAGTCGTTTATTCCGGTTGAAGAGCGCTTCTTCTTGCCTGCATCCAAAGGGCAGCTTATCCACCATCATGCCTATTCGCTATCCTATGTCGAGCAGTACGAGCAACCGGAATGGGTCGCTTATGTACTGACGAAGGAGAACCTGCGCAAACCCAATGTCCCGCGCACCAATTGGTTTGCACCCGATCCAATGGTGACGACCGGTTCTGCCCGGTTTTCCGACTATAAGCACTCCGGATACACCAAGGGGCACCTTGCTCCGGCAGGCGATATGGCACAGGATACCATGACGATGCGGGAGAGCTTTTATATGAGCAATATGTCCCCACAGTTACGGGCCTTCAATGGAGGAATTTGGAGGGAATTGGAGGAGAATGTCCGGGATTGGGCTTATCGACGTGGCCAGCTATATGTGGTCACCGGCCCGGTGTTGGGAGGCAAAAGCTTGAAGACCATCGGACGCAATAAGGTGGCGGTGCCTCGCTACTTTTATAAGGTGCTATTGGACTTGGCTGTAGATCCCCCGGAGGCAATGGGCTTCTTGATAGAGCACAATCGTAGTGAGTTACCATTGGCGCACTATGAAGTTACGGTCGATAGCGTAGAGGCCATTACGGGCATTGATTTCTTCCCTGAATTGATGACCGATTCGCTTGAAGAAAAGACGGAATCTATAATTGCCCCGGATAAATGGCCAATCGATCCCCGGCGTTTTAGACAGCGAGTGAATGAATGGAACAAAAATTAATTTGCCATCTACGGGATAAAAATTGAGGGCAGAAGTGCGAAGTTTCATCGCATGAAGCTGTATCTTTGGCCCTAATTGAAATAATAAGGATATGAGTAATAAGGAGGCATTTAGAAAAGAAATTGAGACCGGATATTCGTTTGAAGGAGACAGCATTGATGTCGGGGCTGCAATGCTCAATGGTGAGGCATTGACCGGAAGCATCGTAAAAATCCCATTAAAAACTCTTAATCGTCATGGCCTGATCGCCGGAGCAACCGGGACAGGTAAGACGAAGACGTTGCAAATTCTCGCGGAGCAGCTTTCGCTCAAAGGGGTTCCCTCCTTGGTGATGGACATTAAAGGGGATTTGAGTGGAATAGCCGTCCCCGGCAATCCCCATCCCAAGATTGATGAACGGCACGAGAAGATTGGCTTCGGATGGACCCCTGGAGGGAGTCCGGTGGAGTTTTTAACCATCTCCGGAGAGAAGGGGGCGAGACTGCGCGCTACAGTCTCAGAGTTTGGGCCTGTACTGTTCTCTAAGATTTTGAGTCTCAATGACACCCAGCAAGGTATCGTGGCAGTGGTTTTCAAATATTCGGATGATCATCAACTGCCCCTCCTGGATCTCAAGGATTTTAAAAAAGTGATGCAGTACTTGATGACTAAAGAAGGCAAGGCAGAAGTGGAAGAAGAGTACGGTCGCTTTTCCTCCGTTTCGGCAGGCACTATCTTGAGAAAGATTATCGAACTCGAACAGCAAGGGGCGGATATCTTTTTCGGAGAACCCAGTTTCGAAGTGGAGGATTTGTTGGCAAAGGACAAAGAAGGCAAAGGGATCGTCCATATCCTTCGGGTGACGGATATCCAAGACAAACCCAAACTGTTTTCCACCTTTATGCTGCAGTTGTTAGCAGAGATTTACGCCACCTTTCCCGAAGCCGGGGACATGGATCAACCTAAACTCATGCTTTTCATAGATGAGGCGCATTTGGTATTTGATGAAGCTTCCGATGCTCTGATGGACCAACTCGAAGTCATCGTCAAGCTCATACGCTCTAAAGGGGTGGGGTTGATGTTTATAACACAGAATCCTACGGATATTCCCGATGCTGTGTTGGGCCAGTTGGGACTAAAGGTGCAACATGCGCTTCGTGCCTTTACTGCCAAGGATCGCAAGGCGATTAAATTGGCAGCAGAGAATTACCCTCTCTCGGATTATTATGATATTGCTCAAATCATTACCGAACTCGGAATAGGGGAAGCTTTGGTCACTGCTTTGGGAAAGAAAGGTCGCCCCACTCCCTTGGCACATGTATTGCTCAGGGCCCCTAATTCGAGAATGGATGTCCTGACTAAAAAGGAGATAGGAGATATACTAAAAGACTCCCAATTGATTCCAAAATACAACATGCCCATTGACAGGGAGAGCGCTTATGAAATATTGACAGGAAAGCTGGAAGTCGCCGGAGAGGAGGAGACGAGGAAAGAAAAGGAAGCAGACTGGACCAAAGCGGATAAAGCCTCTTCAAGAAAGTCCGAAAAGTCCCTCTTCGAACGAGTCGTAGACAGTACCTTGACCCGGCAAATCGGCCGGACTGTTGCCCGTGAAGTTACACGGGGTATTTTGGGAGTGTTAGGAATCAAGACAACGCGACGTCGCCGAAGCACCCGGAGACGCAAGAGTAGCTGGTTTTAAATACGCTGCTCCAAGTCCGAAATCATTCTTTCCGCATTGCACACCTACAGTTCGGTAACTTATTTATTGTGTTTGGCAATTATAATATTAAATAGAAGATTAAATTGTCTTTTTATGGTTTTTTTTGCCGTAGACAGGCAGAAGGGTAGCTCTCGTATGATTGTGTAAATCAATAGTTTATAATTGAATTATTGCAATTTCTTTCAAAGAGGGCTAAAACATGACATTTGTCATACTTCCTTCTGATGTTCATCATTGATAGGAGTGTGGGTGTGGACTTACTTTTGCAGAAAATATTGTTTAAGCCAACAAAATTATTATCAATTATGAAGTTATTAAATTTATTTGTTACAGGAATTCTGATGATTACGATTGTCGCTTGCGGAGGAGACAAGCCTACTGAAAAGAAGTCTTCTCCTGCAAAATCTATGGTTAAGAAAGAAGCAACTAAAAAAGTCGATCCCATGAATAGTTTGGGAGTTGGCCCGATAACCTCTCCCCTCACTTTAGGAGCTTTGGATAATGACTTGGCCATGAAGGGTAAAAAGTTGTATGAAGCCAAGTGTACTGCATGTCATAAGCCAGACAAGAAGTACATAGGACCTGCGCCCAAGGGTATCTTGGAAAGGAGGAATCCGGCATGGGTGATGAATATGATTTTGGACCCGGAAAGAATGATCAAGGAGGATCCGACAGCCAAGAAATTGCTCATGGAGTTCAATGGCACTCCGATGGCCAATCAGAGTTTGACAAAAGAGGAAGCAAGATCTATTCTTGAATATTTCAGAACGTTATAAATCAATTTAAGATGAAAAAGTTAAGTTTATTTGCTTTGGCTGTTCTCACCGTGGTCTTCATGGGCTGTGGAGGCGGGACGTCCCAAAGTGCCGGTAATGACTCCGGAAGCAAAGCCGCTTCAAAAAAGGAAGAGAGCGGTGTAATCAAAGGACAAGCCTATGTTCAAGATGGGGTGTCAGAAAAGAATGCGCTGCAAGTCGCCGCATCACTGGATGATTTTTCGACTCTTGCAAAAGCGGTAATGGCTGCAGGAGTGGAAAACGCTTTGGCCAATAATGGACCGTTAACCGTCTTTGCACCTACAAATGCAGCGTTTGAAAAGTTGCCTGCAGGAACGGTAGAGACATTACTAAAACCGGAAAATAAGCAAAAACTGGCTTTCATCTTGGTCAATCACGTCGCTCCCAGTAATTATCCGATTGAAACATTGGAGAAAAATATCAAGAAAGGACGTAAACTGTTTATGGCTTCCGGGGAGTATCTTCCCGTGGAGAAAAAGGACGGTAAGATTTATGTCGGTGGTACTCCTATTCTCAAGTCAGTAAAGGTTGCTAATGGTTGGATACATGTGATTGGTGATGTGCTTGTGCCAAAGAGTAAATAATGAGCTTTCTTTGAAAATCTCTTTTATCCCGGACTCAAAGTAGATGCTGATTCTCGCTTTGTCCCCGAATAGTGGAGTGAGTCAAGAATCAAATGTGCTTTTACTTTGAATTTGAGTGGAAAGAGTTTTTCGGTGCTCTCAACAATCAATTATAATTAATTAATAAAACGAAGAATTATGAAATTTATATTAAAATCATTCTCTATACTTATTGTTTTTGCTTTGACTTGGTCTTTGTCAAGTTGCGGCGGAAATATGGGAGAAAAGAAAGCGGATAACTCCGGCAGTGCATTGGGTAAGAGTACGGCGGAAAGAGTATTTGTCGCACCCGGACAACACGATGAATTCTACGGTTTCATATCCGGTGGATTTAGTGGTCAGTTGGCAGTATATGGATTGCCTTCCGGTCGTTTGTTTAAGGTGATTCCTGTATTCTCCCAAGATGGGGAGAAAGCTTACGGCTACAACGAGGAGACAAAACCTATGCTGCAGACTTCCCATGGTTTTGTGCCTTGGGATGACTCTCACCACCCTGACATCTCTCAAACCAACGGGGAATTGGACGGTAGATGGGTGTTCATCAATGCCAATAACACTCCGCGTATCGCGAGAGTTAGCTTAAAGACATTTGAGACAGAAGAGATTATCGAGATCCCCAATAGCGCAGGAAACCACAGTTCTGCATTTGTGACTGAGAATACAGAGTATGTGGTAGCAGGTACTCGCTTTGGTGTGCCCATCCCACAGAGGGATATGTCTATTGAGGATTATAAAGGCAATTTTAAAGCAGCCTTATCTTTTGTTAAGGTCGACCCTAAGACAGGACACATGAATATTGCGTTTCAGGTCTTAATGCCCGGTTTTGACTATGACCTGACGCACCCGGGCCGCGGAAAATCCCACGGATGGATGTTCTTCTCTACCTATAACACGGAAGAGGCCAACTCACTCTTAGAGGTCAATGCTTCACAGAACGATAAAGACTTTATCGCCGCAATCAACTGGAAGAAGGCTGAAGAATTTATCAAGCAGGGCAAGGGCAAAATGATGCCGGCTAAGTATGCACACAATGTGTATGACGAAGCAACCATGAAAGCGACTTCGACCATGGAGAACCAGGTGATGACCTTGGATGCATCCAAACTCCCGGGCTTGGTTTACTTCCTGCCTACGCCTAAGTCTCCTCATGGTTGTGATGTCGATCCAACCGGTGAGTATATCGTTGGTAGTGGTAAATTGGCCGCAGCATTGACCGTGCATTCCTTTACAAAAATGCTAAAGGCCATCGAAGACAAAGCATTTGACGGAGAGGCCTATGGCATACCTATTCTAAAGTTTGAAGCAGTCAATGCGGGAACAGTAGTACAACCCGGTTTGGGCCCACTCCATACCGAGTTTGACGGAAAAGGCAATGCTTATACCACCTTCTTCATTTCTTCCGAAGTAGTGAAATGGAAGTTGGGTACCTGGGAAGTAATCGATAGAAAACCGACCTACTACTCTGTCGGTCACTTGATGATCCCGGGAGGAAACTCCAGAAAACCTTACGGTAAGTACCTTGTCGCTATGAATAAGATTACCAAAGACCGTTATCTGCCTACCGGACCGGAAGTGTGTCAGTCCGCACAATTGTATGACATCACGGGAGAAAAGATGGAAATGTTGCTCGATTTCCCGACAGTGGGAGAACCGCACTACGCTGCCGGTTGTCCGGCTTCACTTCTTGAAGATAAATCTCAAAAGATTTATAAGTTGGAAGATAACCAGCACAAGTATGCTACTAAATCAGAAAAAGAAGCGAAGGTCGTACGCGAAGGTAAGAATGTACATATTTACATGACCATGATCCGTTCACACTTCGCTCCGGATAATATCGAAGGAGTAAAAGTTGGGGATAAAGTATTTTTCCATGTGACCAACTTGGAGCAGGACTACGATGTACCTCATGGTATTAGTATGATCGGAGCGAATACATCGGAGTTGCTGATTATGCCCGGACAGACAGAGACCTTTGTTTGGGAACCTAAGGAAGTGGGAGTTTGGCCTTTCTACTGTACCGACTTCTGCTCTGCCCTGCACCAGGAGATGCAAGGATATGTTCGCGTATCACCTGCCGGATCAAGTACTCCTTTGAAATGGGGACTGGATGGCGAATGGCATAATTAATGATTGACAAGCGGTAAGTGATAATGTTTTACTTACTTTGAATATTGAAATGGGCAAGTTGTGTTTTTTTAACAGCTTGTCCATTTCACCTTTTTGACCCAAAGAACTCTTTCTAAAAATATCAAAAATGAAAAAGTCAAGTATTTTGATGATTCTCGGCTCTGCCATGTTGCTGGGCCTTTTCTTTCTCCCCTTGTGGAATATTACGCTGGAAGCGCCCCAATATCCGATACCTATCGGTATGGATATTTATATAACCAAGATTGCCGATCACAATCCAAATGATATCAAGAATATTAATCTCATGAATCACTATGTGGGGATGAAAAAGATTCCGGAGCACATGGCTGAGTTTGATATCTTCCCCTGGGTAGTTGGAGGAATGGCCGTTTTAGGAATTATACTTGGGTTCTTGGGCAATCACAAGCTTTTCCTCACATGGTTTGTATTGATGGCATTATTGGGGATCGCAGGGATGTACGACTTCTACGCGTGGGAATACGATTATGGACATAGCTTGAGCCCCAAAGCGGCGATAAAATTCCTCAACCCCGACGGTACCCCGATGGCGTATCAACCGCCTTTGCTCGGGAGCAAAAAGATACTCAACTTTAGGGCGACCTCCTTACCTATGATCGGAGCTTACCTTATGTTCGCCGGTATGGGTTTGACCTTCGTGGCCTATTTGCTGGGACGGAAAGAAAGTAAATAATCAAACCTTAGTTGAAGAAGACGATCGGATAAAGTGGGCCATTTTCCGCTTTATCCGTTTTTTGTGGCATTAATGCTTTTCATTTTATTTTCGTTTTGAGGTGGGGGATACGTAGCATTGACTACCTTTGTTATTCGAAACAATTTGTTTCAAAACTACCTGAACCGAAAGTTATAATCATTGATGGTGTAAAATCTTTTATAATGAAAATCCTACCGTTTTTTGCTCTTCTCATAGTTGGCCTCTTCGCGGTGTCTTGTAGTGTCGAACCCGTCCCTATCCATTACGGACAGGACGCCTGTCACTTCTGCGAAATGAATATCGTCGATCGCCAACACTCGGCTGAAATCGTAACGACCAAGGGAAAAGCCTACAAATACGATGCTATCGAATGCCTGCTGAGGGATAGAAAGAATTGGAAAGAAGAAGATATCGCAATCACCTTGGTCGCGGATTACAGCAACCCGGGGGAAATGATTGCCGCCGACAAAGCGACCTATCTCGTCTGCGAAAACATACCGAGTCCCATGGGCGCCAACCTCTCCGCTTTCGCCACTAAAGAGAAAGCGGAATCCACCCAAAAAGAAAAAGGGGGAAACCTGTTTTCCTGGGATGAGATGAAAAAGCGCATCCATTAGGTGTCTTTGGTGCTCCCATGTTGTTTGTCTTTTGAAATGGTGGTGATGGTTCCTACAGGTTTTGTTACATCGCTTCATAAAATGGCACCATTTCAAGTGAAGAAAACATTATTTCATTAAGAAAATTGTATTATTTATGCATGGTGATGCTCTTTTCATACCAAAAAAACAATCCATTGAATAATCATTGGACTGTGACGCGGTAGAAAAGAAATCAATCCATTTTAACTGTATTATAACCCACAGGATGTATAGAAACTCGATTCGCATTATTTTGTTGTTGATCGTCTTGCTCTGTTGCAGGGGACATGGTTATGCCAACCGCATAAGGGTTTGTGCACAGTGCCAATATACAAGTGTCAAAGCGGCAATTGCTGCGGCCGGAGCACACGATACCGTCTTTATCCTAAAGGGCATTTACCGGGAAAACGACATCCCTATAAGTAAACCCATGGTCATCCTGGGGGCAGAAGGCGCGGTGATTGATGCGGAAAACAAGGAAGGGATATTTTTAGTGGCGGCGGATAGTGTGACCATCTCCGGATTGACCCTCAACAATATCGGTCGAAGTCATACCAAAGACCTCGCGGGTATAAAGACCCTTCGAGTCAAAGAATTTTTGTTTGAAAACAACACCTTCAACAATCCGTTCTTTGCATTTCATATCCAAAAATCAAAACGCGGAATCATCCGCAACAATGTCATCCACGGCAATGCCATCAATGAATTTGACTCGGGCAATGGGATTCATATGTGGCATTGCTCCAATATCGAGGTGACGGACAATAAGGTGGACCATATGCGGGATGGTATTTACTTTGAATTTGTCAAGCACAGCAAAGTGTCCGGCAATGTCAGCAAGGAGAACATACGTTATGGTCTCCATTTTATGTTCTCCAATAACGATGAGTACAGCCATAATCTATTCGAACACAATGGAGCGGGCGTCGCGGTGATGTTCTCCAAGTATATCTTTATGCGGTACAATACCTTTCGGTTGAATTGGGGGACGGCCAGCTATGGGTTGCTCCTCAAGGAGATCTACGATGCAGAAATCAAGCACAATACCTTCGAGGGGAATACCATCGGAATCAATGCCGACGGCTCCACCCGGATCAACGTAGAGGAAAATGACTTTATCAATAACGGTTGGGCGGTTAAGTTCCTCGGCGCATGTTATAGCAATAAGTTCCTCCGCAACAACTTTATAGGCAATGCCTTCGAAATCGCCTACAAGGGCTCGCTCAATTCCAATATATTCGATAAGAACTTTTGGGGGGAGTACACCGGATACGATTTGGATAAGGATGATTACGGGGATGTGCCGTATCGCCCGGTCAAGCTCTTCTCCTATGTCGTCAATAAAACCCCGGAGACCATCGTCCTACTGAGGAGTTTGTTTGTAGATATCATCAACTTTTCGGAAAAGGTTTCCCCGATTTTTACCCCGGATGCTCTGAAGGACGAACATCCACGAATGAAAAAAATGAAATGGTAATAATAAAGGATTTATATAAGAGATTTGGATCGGTAAAAGTCCTTCAAGGGCTAGACCTGACCATTGATGAGCCGGGTATCTTTGCTATCTTGGGTCCCAATGGCTCGGGCAAGACCACGTTGATTAAAAGCATACTCGGCATGGTCATCCCCCAAAAGGGAGACATCTCGATCGATGGCCATCACGTTTTGGGCCAATGGGATTACCGCAACAAGATATCTTATATGCCACAGATCGCCAATTTTCCGCAAAATCTCAGGGTCATCGAACTCATCAATATGATCAAAAACTTGCGACAAGAGACCCGGCTGGACCAGCCATTAATCCAAATGTTTGGGCTCACTCCTTTTCTCGATAAGCGCTTGGGCAACTTGTCCGGAGGTACGCGACAGAAGGTCAACATCGTCCTTACCTTCATGTTTGACAGTCCCTTGATTATACTGGATGAGCCTACGACAGGCTTGGATCCTGTCGCCCTGATTTATCTCAAGCAGCTCATCCAACAGGAGAAAGAGCGGGGCAAAACCCTCCTCATTACCACCCATATCATGAACCTGGTGGAAGAGATCGCCGACCGGGTCGTTTTTCTGCTCGACGGCAATATCTATTTTAACGGAACGGTCAAAGCCTTGGAAGAACAAACGGGTCAGAGCAATCTGGAACGGGCCATCGCCGAGATATTAAAGAAAGAATACGAAGCATAGATTATGTTAAAGATACTCAAGTACAGTTTTTATGATTTGATGCGAAGCCGGTGGTCTTACATCTACTTTGCCTTTTATCTCTTGTTGGGATTCGTCCTCTTCTTTCTCAACAACGACATCAGCAAAGCGGTCATCACCCTACTCAATGTGATTATCGTGCTGACCCCATTGATCGGGACGATATTCGGGGTGATGTATTACTACAGCTCAAGGGAATTTACCGAGCTTTTGCTCGCCCAACCGCTCAAGCGCAGTACCATTTTTATCGGGCAGTACCTTGGAGTATCACTGTCTCTATCGCTGAGTTTAGTCATCGGCCTGGGCATCCCGTTTGTGGCATACGGAGTGACGCGTTCTTCTGCCATCTGGGACTTCACTTCGCTGCTAATTACCGGGAGTTTTTTGACCTTCATCTTTGTCGCCCTGGCCTATAATATCGCCCTCAGTTTCAATGACAAAATCAAGGGCTTCGGCTTTGCGATTCTCTTGTGGCTCTTTATGGCCGTGGTGTATGACGGCGTAATATTGCTCCTGATGATGAACTTCCGGGATTACCCGCTCGACAAATTCGCCCTTTTCTCTATGATGTTCAATCCCATCGACCTGTCGCGCGTCCTCATCTTGCTAAAACTCGACATCTCCGCCTTGCTGGGCTACACCGGGGCCGTCTTCCAAAAGTTTTTCGGCACCTCGAGAGGGATGCTGGTCTCCATGCTGGTCTTGGGGCTATGGGTCGTCCTCCCCGTATGGCGCATCCTCCGATTGTCAGGCAAGAAGGATTTCTGACAGATGCTCCAACCCATTGTTGGATCGAGGTGGGGCATCTCCATATTTTTCAGGTATGAAAGGGTGGACAGTAGGAGTAATGACAAAAGAATTGAAGTTTTCACCATAGCATATTCTTTTGTGAAAGGTTTATCAATCCTAAGGTGCTTTGAATGATCAACATACTGCCTGTGGATTCGGGGCTTAAATGATTTCAAAAGAGACGCTTTGTCATGAATTGTTGAAGGATGAGTATCACAAGTATAATATTGGCAACATTGTTGTATTACCAAGTGTTGGGTCGTATCTTTACACCTACATTCAACCTTGAGCTATGCAAAGAAAACCGATTACTGTCCTTTGCGCATGGATCATGACGCTGGTGTTTGTTGGGACAACTCAAGCACAGTATGTCGAATATTCGCTTCATGCGTCTACCTACGATTTCAAACGGGAGCTTTTGGAATGGAATCCCATGAATCCGGAACTTTCCTTTCCCGACGCTATTGGTCTGGGGTATTCTAAGCAGATCACGCCCTTTTTGTCCTACTATATCCCTGTTCATGTGGGACAGTTTGGTTTTGGGAAGTCGAAAGACCCCGGAACCAAATATTGGTTTTTTGATGGCGACTTGGCGGTAAAGCTCGAGGTGCAGAATCACGCCCGGTGGGTAAGTCCTTACCTTTGGGCCGGGGTAGGAGGGTATTATGTGCTCAATGATCCTAACGGAGAAGGGCTGCTTCCTAAGATACCGGTTGGTATCGGTGTTAATGTCAAATTGTACAAGCGTTTATTCGCAGATGTGTACACCTCATATGCCCGGAATATAGGTATCAACCGCGGGCATTTTACCTATGGTGTGGGGCTAAAGTATATCCTTGGTACAGGTATTCCCAGAAAAGTCATTCCGGTGCCGGTAAAAATTGCTATGGATAGAGATGCCGATGGAGTGCCGGATGGGGAGGATCACTGCCCGGAGCTAGCCGGGTTGGCGGCCTTTGACGGGTGTCCCGATACGGACGGGGATTTGATTCCTGATCCGGAGGATAAATGCCCTGAGGTCGCCGGAATTCAAGCGAATGGAGGCTGCCCTCTTATGCCATTGGAGGCCGATACAAATAAAAAGCAAACCGAGGAAAATGATAGCGAACTTGCGATGAAGGCCGCCGATACCGATGGGGATGGCGTGCCTGATCATCTCGATTTTTGTCCGGAAAAAGCAGGTTCGCCCTCCAACAATGGTTGTCCTCAAGAAGCTATCGTAGTTCATCAACAAGGAGAAGCAAATACCGAGAATACTACAGAAGATATCCACGACCAAACAAAAAAGGATGTTTCTTCAGGAATAGCAAAAGATGAACAGTCAACACATGTTAAGGACAAAGACAATGATGGAATCCCTGACGCTGAGGATGGATGTCCGGAGTTGGCAGGTGTAGCCTCCAATAATGGATGCCCTGAAGCAGATGATGACGGAGATGGGGTGCCTAATTCTAAAGATAAATGCCCCCATTTGGCAGGATCGGTGTTTAACCACGGATGTCCGGAAATGCCGGGTCAAGAGACGACCTTGGCCAACTCTGAAAGTGACGAAAAGAAACCTGACCAATTGCCTCACGACCATATGTTACACAATGATAAGGTCAATCAACCAAGTATGAGTGAAAAAGAAGACCCCTCTCATGCTGAGACCCGGGCGCCTGCAGCAACACAAGAACAGGATGCCAAAGTGAAGAAATCTGAGGTCAAACCTGTACTTCCCACATCATCTGATAGCAAAATTCAAACGCAACCGATGGTTCGAATGGATACCATACATAAGCAAATCATCATCGTCGATACCTTGGTAAAGAAGGTCGTGGTCTATGACACGGTGAAGAAGAGGGTGGAGATGCCTGCGCGACAGGGAGAGACTTCGCATGAAATGGTACCATCGCATCCGGCGGGTTCCCTTTCGTCCAACACCCGGAAAGTAGAGCCCACCGGCAATACACAGGAATTTAGATCTATGGGAGGTGATGAGGGGCCGGCAGGCGAGGAAGTGCATTTTGTATTTCGAAATAAGGTCGGGGCACTGGACCCTGTACATATTCATATTCTTGATCGAATGGTGCGCATGTTGAAAGAGCACCCTGATGTGAGGGTTGTGGTAAGTGCATCGGCCAATGAATATAGGTATCCCCGGTACAATGTCCGGCTGGCAAATAAACGCATACGTGCGATTGCCAAATATATGGAGATTCGTCATATTGATTCCGGACGTATTGTTCGATCAGAGTCAGAGGGCCTTGGC
>Ga0256832_1001697_pt1 | contig 15023 bp, 14 predicted proteins | sample 134614metaG_FD_190534 | JGI IMG/M metagenome (GOLD analysis project Ga0256832, IMG submission 190534) | Hydrothermal vent microbial communities from Lau Basin, Pacific Ocean - 134-614 | ecosystem: Environmental > Aquatic > Marine > Hydrothermal vents | place: Pacific Ocean: Lau Basin | collected...
AAAGCCGGTGCCTCTGGTCGGGACACCGGCTGAAGAAACGATACCCAGCTTGGGGGACCTGGGTATCATGGGCCGTACTTGGAGGGGAAACATGCGGCCCAAACGCTACGTAACGCTCGGAAAATAAGACCCCGCCGGGATCGAAAAAGTTTCATCGATTTTGAAAAAACGGGATGTTATTACATAACTATTTGTTGATATAAGGATTTTTATCGGCGTGGCGGCCAAGCTTTGATATAGATATCCTGCTTCGCGTAGGGAATCTCGATTCCGGCTTCATTGAAGGCGTTGTAGCTCTGTTCCAACAGGCTGTCGATCGCCCGCCCGCGCAGACGCGGATCGTTGACCCAGCACAATAGCTCGAAATCCAGGCTGGAGGCGCCGAAGGCGCGAAAGCGCACGCGCGGAGCGGGCGAGCGGACGACGTTCTCGTTGCGGTCCGCGACCTCCAGCAGAACCTCGCGGACCTTGGCGACGGATTCGCCGTAAGCGACCCCGATCGGCATGCGGATGCGGTACTTGGTGTACGGGCCGCCCGATTCGTTGATGATCTTGGAGTTGCCCATCACCGAGTTGGGGATCGTCAGTTCGACATCGTCACGCGTCAGGATGCGCGTGCTGCGCACCCCGATATGGGTGACCTCGCCGCGCTCTCCGGAGTCGAGCACGATGTAGTCGCCGATCTTGTACGGCGCGTCGGTCAGGATGAAGATGCCGGAGATGAAGTTCGCCAGGGTGTCCTTGGCGGCGAAACCGACGGCGATGCCGACCACTCCGGCCGAGGCCAGCCAGGCGGTCATGTCGATGCCCCAGGTGGCGAACAGCAGGTAGACCGCGAAGAGGATGACCAGCGCGCTGGCCAGATTGGTGAACAGCGGCAGGGTGTGCAGGCTGATCAGACCGGCGCGGTCGGGCTGCTCGGCCAGCGAGCGGATCAGCAGGCGCAGGAAACGGCTCAGAAACACCGCCCAGATCAGGATGCTGACGCTTTTCAGAACCAGTCGCGCGGTATCGGTCCAGGCGGCGCCGGGCGGGACGATGTTCAAGGCGATCAGCAGTCCGATCAGCAGCAGGGTATAGAACAGCGGTGGGCGCAACAGGCGCACCAGTTCGTCGTCGAAGGCGAAATCGGTGCGGCGGGCGAGGCGTAGCGCGATGCGGCCGAGCAGCCAGGTTGCGCCGGCGGCGATCACCAGGCCGGCGAGGATCACGACCGCCGCCTGTGCCAGCGGATGGTCGCCCATGGCATCGAGCAGCGGCTGGATCAGCGCCAGCAGTTGCCGGGCCTGTAGCTCGACCGCGTCCGGCGTGGCGGCGCTTGCCGCGCTCATAGCGCCTGTAGGTGACGAATGCGGATCGAGGCGGGCGGGTGGCTGTGGTAGAAACCCGAGTACAGCGGGTCCGGCGTCAATGTCGCGGCATTGTCGCGATACATCTTCACCAGCCCGCTGATCAATGCCCGTGCGCTGGCCTGTTGCGCGGCGAACTCATCGGCCTGGAACTCATGACGGCGCGACAGCATCGCGCCGAGCGGATGCAGAAAGAAGGTGAACACCGGCGTCACCAACAGGAACAAGGCCAGCGCCAGCGCCGGGCTGGAATGTTCGACACCGAGTCCGTGGTAGAACCAGGCCTGCTGCGAGAGCCAACCGAGCAGGGCCAGGCCGGCGAGCGACATCAGCGCCGAGAACGCCAGGTTGATCAACACATGATGGCGTTTGAAATGGCCCAGCTCATGGGCCAGCACCGCCTCGATCTCTTCCGGCGTCAGGCCCTTCAGCAGGGTGTCGTAGAACACGATGCGCTTGTTGCGCCCAAAGCCGGTGAAGTAGGCGTTGCCGTGCGACGAACGCTTCGATCCGTCCATTACGAACATACCGTTGCTGTGGAAGCCGCAGCGATCAAGCAAACGTTCGAGACGTTGTTTCAGCTCGGCGTCCTCAAGTGGCGTGAACTTGTTGAACAGCGGCGCAATCAACACCGGAAAGGCCCACAGCATCAGCAGCAGAAAACCCATCCATACCGCCCAGGCCCACAGCCACCAGTAGTCGCCGGCGCGCATCATCAGCCACAGCATCACGGCCACCAGCGGCGCGCCGAGCACCACCGCGAGCACCGCCTGCAATGCCAGATCCCGCAGGTATTGGCCTGGCGTCATGCGGTTGAAGCCGAAACGGTTCTCGATGACGAAGGTGTTGTAGATGGAAAGCGGAAGCTCGATCAGCGCGCCGATCAACACCACCAGGAACACCAGGGCGACACCGTGCCACAATGCCGGCAGGCCAAATCCGGCGAGCCAGCCATCCAGCCGGTTCAGACCGCCCCCCAGGGTCCAGGCCAACAGCACCAGCGGCGACAGCAACAGCTCCCAACGCTGGATGCGGGCGCGCGCCAGGGTGTAGTCGGCGGCTTTGTGATGGGCGTCCAGCGGGATACGCTCGGCGAAGGCTTCCGGCACGCGGTCACGATGAGCCGCCACATAGCGCGCCTGGCGCGCCAGCAGCCACCATTGGACGGCGACGCTTGCGGCAAGGAAAAACAGGAAGATCCACGAAAAGGCATTCATTGTTCGTTCCATTCAAAAACCGATGCCGATGCCGCCCCAGGCTCCGCCGCTGCCGATGCCGAGATGGATGGTGGGGCGGGGGGAGAGGCTGGTCTCTTGCCGCGGCCACAGGAACGCGCTGTCGGCATCGAGGCGCGGATAGGCATGGCGGGCGGCGCCGACGCGTGCCTCGACCAGCCCCCGGACGCGCCCGGAGGCGGTCACCAGACGCCCGCTGGCGTATTCCAGCGGATCGAGAAAAGCTCGCGAGACGAGCAGAAAACGGCCCTCCGGTTGGGCGTCGGTGCGCGGCTTTCCGTGGCGGTCCAATGGATAGGCCAGCACCTCCAGCTCGCTGCCGCGCGCGCGGTTGTATGTGGCGATGATCTTGCCGCCCCACTGCACCAGGCTGCCAAGATAACGGTCCGGCTCCGCCGTGACCGCGCGCGGGGCGACGCGCAGCGCGCCGGCGGGGCGGGGCGCCTCGATGGTGGTGCAAGCGGTCAGCGATACGGCGGCAAGCGCCAGAAGCAGGATTTTGATCATACGGCGCCTGTCCCGGTCGATTCGCCGGTTCGCCAGCGCAATCCAAGCAAGCCGATGCCCAGTAACGCCGGCAAGCCCGGTGTCGGTACCGTGGCGACCTCGATGCGGACCTGTTGGAGCAGGCTGTCGGAGCCGGCGGAGCTGGTATCGTCCCCGAAGAACAGGAAGCTGGCGCTCGAATAGACCGGATTGGAATGGGCGGAGTAGTCTCGCAGCGCGCCGGTCAATAGCGCGTTGCCATCAACACGCAACTCGTAGCCATCGGCGCGGAAGCGAAGTTGGTAGTCGGTGAGCCGGGTGGTGTCGAACAGGGCTTCCTCGCCGTGGGTGAACAGCGGTTGATCGTTCTGAGCCCAGACCCGGTCGTTCCAGAACGCCAGCTCGATGCCGCGCGAGGCTTGATTCAGCAGGATCAGGCTGAAGCCGGCGCGATTGTCGCTCGCATGGGTTTCGCTGAGCAGTTGCAGGCCGAAGTCGAGATCGATCGCGGCGCCGACCGGAAGCACTGGCATCGATGGGTGGAGAGTCGAGAACCAGCCGGCCTGCTCGGCCACCGGCGAGACCAGGCGCGTGCCGTTGCCGCTGGCCTGCCGTGTGCTGGTGGCGCCGATCAGCGGGCTGGTCAGATAGAGCCAGCCCTGCGCGTCCGGGGTTGTGCCGAGGCTGCCGTCGAAGAGCGGAATCGGCGTGGCGCGCGTCGAAGAGGCTGCCAGTAAAAAGGCGGGGAGCAGGAAGGCGATGAGTGGCAAACGCATGGAAATCTCCGCAAGATTCAGGTTTCGCGAGGATTATAGCGCGGAAGCGGCCGTGATTTTCCGTTGAAGGCGCTGTTGCGCGCCGAGCCATGCATACAGCAGAGGGATGAGCAGCAGCGAAACCAGCAGCGAGAAAGCCAAGCCGGAGACGATGGTCACCGCCAGCGGTTGCAGCAGTTCCGCGCCCTCGGACAGTGCCAGCGCCAGCGGCAACATGCCGACCACGGTGGTCAATGTGGTCATCAGGATCGGGCGCAGACGCAGGCGCGCGGCGGCGAGTATCGCGGCGTGGCGGGGGTGGCCACGCGCGCGCAGCAGCTCGATGTATTCGACCAGCACGATGGCGTTGTTGACGACGATGCCGGCGAGCATGATCAGGCCCAGCCATACCGGCATCGAGACCGGCAGGCCGGTGATGTGCAGGCCGAGCGCCACGCCGGTCAGCGCGAAGGGCACGCCGAGCAGGATGATGAGTGGGTTGCGCAAGGATTCGTATTGCACGGCCATTGCGACGAATACCAGGAACAGCGCCAGCGCAAGCAGTTGGCGGCCGGTGTCGCGACCTTTTTTCAAGGTCTCCAGGTTGCCGGCCTCATAGAGCACATAGCCGGGGGGTAGCGCGACCTCGCGCGCGGCGGCGAGGGCGCGCGCGCTCGCGTTCTCGATGTCGCTGTCGCCCGTCGGCGAAGCGGTGATCTCGACGATGCGCTGTTGGCGGTCATGCCAGATGCTGGCCGGCGCGCTGACCAGTTCGACCCGCGCGAGATCGCCGAGGTGGATCGGCGCGCGGGTCTCGTCCTTGCTGAACAACAGGACGGATTCGAGGTCGTCCGGGCTGTTCATGTGGGCGCGGTCGGCGCGCAGCAGGATGTCGACGCGGCGGTCGTCGACGACCAGGCTGCCGACGCGTTCTCCGCTGACGGCGAGACGCACCGCGCGGCCGATGTCGCGCGCGTCGAGGCCAAGAGCGGCGGCGCGTTGGCGGTCGATATGGAGGGCGAATTCCTGGGTGACCTCCTCGCCGCTGTGTTCGATGTTGCTCAGCCCGTCTACCGATTTCAGGCGTTCGGCAACGGCGTCGCCGAGGCGGGTCAGGCGTTCCAGATCGGGGCCTGTGATGCGCAATGCGATCTCATCATTGCCGCGGCTGGTGCGCACGCCACGCAGGCCGCGGCTGCGCAGGCTGATGCGCGCGCCGACGATGCCTTCGGCATCGATCCGCCGTTTCACCCGCGCGATCCAGGCACGGGTTGAGAGCTTGCGCGGGTCGGCCGGCCGCAGCGCGACCTGGATGCTGGCGAAGTTCGGCGCCTCGAACTGCGAGCGGCCGAAGACGAAGCCCCCTACCGTGGTGAAGCGGGTATCGACCTCGGGTTGGGCGGCGACGATGGCCTCGACGCGGCGGGTCAGCTCGTCCATGGCATCCAGGTCGATGCCGCGGTCGGCGCGGATGAGGATCGATACGCGGCCTTCGTCGAGGCGTGGCAGAAAGCTTTGGCGGGCGTCGAGCAGCCACGGCAGCGTCGCCGCCAGCGCGGCGAGGAAGGTGACGATCACCAGCGCCGTCGCGAACGGGCGCAACAGCCGCTCGAGCAGCCGCGCATAGCCGCCGGCGAGCCGTGCCAGCAGCCCGTCGATCACGCGTTGCAACGGTCTCTCCCGGCGCTCGCCGTCGATCCTCGCGGCGAGTGCCGGCACCAGCGTCAGCGCGATCAGCATCGATGCCAGAATCGCCGCCGAGACGGTGAAGATCAGCTCGCGGAACAGCAGCCCGACAAGCCCGCCAATGAACAGGAACGGCAGCACCGCGCTGAGGTTGGTCGCGGTCGAGGCGACGATTGCGCTGTGGACCTCGGCGGCGGCCTGCTCGCAGTCGGCGTCGCCGGCACGCTGGTGGCGTGAAAGGTTTTCCATCATCACGATGGTGCTGTCGACGAGCATGCCGATGCCCAACGCGAGGCCGCCGAGGGTCATGATGTTCAGCGTCAGGCCGCCGGCCGCCATCAGCGCGAGGGTGACCAGGATCGCGACCGGGATCGCGCTGCCGATGATCAGCGTGCGCCGGACGTCGCCGAGGAACAGATAGACCACCAGCATCGCCAGCACGCCGCCGCTGAGCGCCGCGCCGGCGGCATTGTTCACTGCCTGGCGGATATAGTGGGCCTGATCGTCCACCTTGCGCAGCACGATATCCTCGGGCACCAGGCCGTCGGCGCGCAATCGCGCGATCTCGCCGTCGACCGCGTCGACCACCGCGACGGTGTTCGCCGCCGGCTGTTTCTGCAATGATACCTTGACCCCCGGGCGACCGTTCAGGCGGATGCGCAGGCGTTGGCGCTCGGCGCCGTCGACGATCTCGGCGATGTCGCCGAGTCGCAGCGCGGGCGGACGTCCGTCGCCCTCGGGCAGCGGCAGGCGCCGCAGCGCGTCGGCGTTCTCCAGGCGCGCGGCGGTGCGCGTGACGATCCCGGTGCGATCCATCTCCAGCCGTCCGGCCGGGGTCTCGACGTTGTTGCCGGCGATCACATCGCGCAGCGCGGGCAGATCCATCCCGATGGCGGCCAGGCGATAGGGATCGGCGAGCACCTGGATCTCGCGTCGCAGCCCACCGCCGGTCTCGACCGCGGCGACCCCGGGGAGATTCAGCAACCACTTGCCGAAACGGTCGTCGACCCATTCGCGCAGCGCCACCGGGCCGCGCCACGCGGAGCTGACGATATACTCCGCCACCGGACGTTGCGCCGGATCGCGTTTGTAGATCACCGGCGGCTCGATATCCTCGGGGAGGAATCGCTTGGCGCGGTCGAGGCGGCTGCTGGCGTCCCGCAACGCCTTGTCGATGTCGGCGCCGTAGCGAAACGACAGATCCACCGCGCTGCGTCCCTCGCGGGTGCGCGACTCGACCGCAATCGCATCCTCGGTGATCGCCAATTGCTCTTCGAGCTGGCGCGTGACCTCGTCCTCCATGACGGTTGCCGGCGTGCCCGGCATCGACACGCGCACGCGCACATCGGGATAAATGATATGCGGCAACAGATCGATCCGCAGGCGCTCCAGCGCAAACAGGCCGAGCAGCATCAGCGCCAGCGTCAGCATCACCACCCCGACCGGGTGGCGGATCGACCAGCCGGCAAGGCCGGCCGCGAGGTGCGTGCGTCGCTCGTTCATGCCGCGCCGTCGCGCGCCGGCGTTGCCTCCACCGCCTTGCCCGCGCGCAGGCCGAGAAACCCCCGGACGATGACCCGGTCTCCGGCCGCAAGACCATCACGGATCTCGATTGCGTGTTCCAGGTGGGCGCCGGTGCGCACCGCTCGGCGCACGGCCTTTCCATCGCGATAGAGATAAACGAAGGGGCCGTCCCGATCGCGCTGCAACGCGGTGAACGGCACCAGGATGCGCGCGGCGGCGGCCAGTGACAGGCGCGCGCGGGCGAACTGACCGGGTTTCAGGCCGGCGGGTAGCGTGTCAAGGCCGATCTCGATCGCGCCGAGCCGGGTGATCGGATCGAGCGTCGGATGGATGCGCGTGACACGGCCGGCGAAGACCTTGCCAGGGAGGGCGTCGATGCGCAGGTTCGCGCGCGCGCCCTCGCGCACGAACGGCAGCAGCAGGCCCGGGATCCCGGCCTCGGCGTACTGCGAGGCGGGATCGAACAGGGTCAGCAGGTGGCTGTTCGCCGAGACCACGTCGCCGGGTTCGTGCAGACGTTCGCTGATGATGCTGTCGAACGGCGCCTTCAGATGGGTGCGCTCAAGGCGCATGCTCAACAGCTGCTGGTCGGCGATCGCGATGTCCAGCGCGGTTTCGGCGCGCGCCAGTTCGTCCTCCGAAGCGACATCGCGTTGCACCAGCTTGCGCAGGCGCGTGACATCCAGGCGCGCCAGCCGCGTGGTCGCGCGCGCCTTCTTCAGCTCGGCCTGGAGCAGCGCGTCGTCGAGTCGCGCGAGCAACGAGCCGGCGCGCACCGTATCGCCCGGATAGCCGTTCAACGTGACGATGCGACCGGCTTCCTCGGTATACAGATGCGCCACGCGGCGCGCGCGGATGGTCGCGTTGAACTCGCGTTGCAACGCCACCGTCATCGGCGCGACCTCGATCACCTCCACCCGGTGCGGCGACGGGGCCGGCCGATGCGTCCGGGCGGTCGGCGCGGGTTCCCGCGCTCGCTCGCAGGCGCCCAGCGACAGCGCGGCCAGCAGCAGCCAGGCAAGCGATCTCACGCTGGTCAGTAGTTGGTGTAGTGCTTGATCTTGCGCTTCACATTGCGCTGCACGATGATCCCGTGCACCTGCCAGGCGCGCCCGTTCAGCGGGATCTCCGGATAGTTCGGGTTCAATGCCACCAGCTTCTCCTCGCCGTCAGCGGTTTTGACGTACCGGCGGAACCAGCGTTCGCCCTCGACCTCGGCGAAGACATAGGCCCCGTTACCGCAGAACTTCGCCGGGTCGATGATGATGATGCACTTGTCCGGAAACTCCGGCTCCATGCTGTCGCCGAGCACCTGCAACGCAAAAGGTTCCGACGAGGCGCACCCGCCAGCCTCGCGGTCGAGGGCTTGTTCGATCTCTGAGATTTCCATCGTTCAGCTCCGGTCGGGAAGGCTTGGAATGGATGAATTCTAGCATGGCGCCTCAAAAGCGAACGCCTGCCCGCAATTTTCGAGACCGTTCCCCGCGCCCGTGGGCCAGGCGCGGATATTTCGTGGCGAGTTTCCGCAACGACGCCCACGGGCGCGAGGGGCGGTCGCGGTGGCCGAAAATTCATGGGCGGCGAGTATATCCACGAAGCGGGTCGATCGTGATTGCGCGGTGGTTATCTGATGAACCAGTCCCGCAGGTATTCGACATAGGCCCAGGTGGCGCCGAGCACGGCAGCGAGCCCGAGCAGGCCCTGGAGCAGGGTCATGCCATCGCCACGGATCCAACCCCGGTAGATCCAGTAGGTTTGTAAACCGGCAAGTCCGGCGCCCGCGCCGATCACCAGGATCAAGTCCTTGTTTTCGATCCGCAGAGGCATCATGAAGATGAAGAAAAAGATGAATGCGACCGCGATCGGGGTCAATGTGAGAAACCAGTTCTCCATCTCTTTGTCGTCGCGGACGCCATAGAAGATCTTATGGATGCGCTCGCGGAAGGTCATCTTGTGCGGTGCTTGTGGGTTGTCGTCCACTTCTTCTTCGGCCACGGGCGGTCTCCTGAATGGATGGGTCGATCGGCGCAACATAGCGAACCGGTGGGCGGTTCGTCATTGATCTGCGTTAATTATCTGCTTCTTCCAGCCATTCCACCAAGTAGTAAATACGTACATTCTCCGACGATGGTGACGGACCATAGACGCGAGCGGCATGGAGGTTGCGGCTGGCATCGGCGCGCGCCAGCGCGGTCCCGGCGTCGGCCACGAGTTCGACATTGCCTTCCGGGAAACGTTGGCGATTGCGGCGCGGGGTCTTGATCAGCGCAAAGGATTCCTTCAGGGAAGTGGAGTCGTCGTCGATCACGATGGAGCGCATCAGGTTCTCCGTTGGGATTGGGAGCCGCGTGCCGTCACCTGAATCTGGGCCGGGATGGCATACTCGTCGCCCAAGAATTTTCAGCCACTGCGACCGCCCCTCGCGCCCGTGGGCGTCGTTGCGGAAACTCGCCATGGGTTAGATGACGTGGCCCTGGCCGAGTATACTATTCCAGTCGCATCAATGCTTGCTCGAGGTGTCGGTAGCCGATGCGTTCCTGTTCCAAACGCAGTCTGGGCGCGAAGCGGTCTTCGCGCAGGGCATCGTAGAGATCCTGTTCTGCGCCGCGCAGGCGAGGCAGGTCGTGCTGGATCGGGTGTGGTTCGCTTCCCCAGAGCGCGCGATGTTGTCGCAGAGTCGCCTCGTCCATCAGCAGGGAGTGGGCTTCTGGATAGTGCCGCCGAAGTTGGTCGAGCATGGCGAAGCCGTGGGTGTCGATGTCGCCCCAGTAATGGATCTCGCGATCGCTCAGCCATGGGATGTCCCGCAGTGTATCGAGTCCGTAACCCAGGCCGAAGACCACCAGGCTGTCGCGTTGGTGGGGAAAGGCGAGGCCGTTGATGTCGTTTTCGGTGATGAAGATGCGTCGCGCGGGCGGCGCCAGTTTGCGGAAACTTTCCAGCGGGACGCTGAGGTCATCCAGCCCTTCGATGAATTGTCGTGGATCGAGCAGGCGGAAGCGGATCCGCTTGGGTTTGGCGCGGAAGCCGTAACGCGGCTCGAAATGGCGAACGCGGGTGGCATCGTGGTCGATGGCGTTTTCTGGTAGCACGATGTCCAGCAGTTCACTCAGCAGTCCGCGCCGTTTTTCGATGAATTTCGTGTGTACGCCGGGCAGGTCGATCTGGCGCAGGTAGCAGCCGGGGCGAGGGTGGGCGCGCAGCCAGTCGATGATGTCCAGCAGACGCGGCCAGTCGTCGGCGTGCTCCAGGGCTTTCAATGGCTTGCGTGACAACCAGTCGAGCAATTCGGGGAAGCGCTCGCGGATCGATCCGGCGATGGCGTCGAAGCGGTCGGCCTCTGCCTGTTTGCGTAACATCGCCAGCGCCGCTTCCGGGGTTTCGACGATGGCTGCGACCGGCAAACGGTTCTCGCCCAACTGGCGGTGACGAATGGTTTTCCATTTCAGCGCATAGCCGTGGCGGGCGCTGGCCTCGCGTAGCGCGGCGATCCAGTCGCGCGCGGCATCGAACTGTGTGCTCAACTCGGCGGCGGTGGGGTGTTTCAGCGGAATGCGCAGCGAAAACAGGACGCTCGACGCCTCCAACCGGTCGGCCAGCAGGCGACCGCTGCGCCACAGGCGTTGCAGCCGCGCCATGACGTGTTCGTGGGTGCCCCATTTGTTCATGGCAGATTTCCGCCGTTCGTTATCCTGATCTCTGTTACATACGGGGCGCCTGCTACTCCGGACGGTTGATCAACACGAGAAACAGCGTCAGCAGCATTTCGACGCTGACGCATAGACCCGGCAGGCCCCGTCATCCAAGTTTGGCCGGGGCGGCATAGGCTCGGAAAAGCGCCTGAATATACTCACCCATGAATTCTCGGCCTTCAAGGCCGTTCCTCGTGCCCGTGGGCCAGCCGCGGAAACGAGTCATAGCTGTTAAGGCCCATTCTATGGCGAGTTTCCGCAACAGCGCCACGGGCGCGAGGGGTGGTCGCAGTGGCCGAAAATTCATGGGTGACGAGTATATTAAGCGGCGCAGCGCCCTGGAGCGCATCAACAACAGGATCGAGCGCAGCTTTGACTTCGAACGATACTTCATTCGTGGCCAAGCCAAGATAAAGACCCGCGTGGGGCTTGCCCTGGTCGTGACGATGGCGATGGTATTGGGGCCTATCCGGTAGGGGGCGAGAAACAGAAGCGTTCCCTGGTCAAAGAGATACCTCTGCCTGAATAGCCTGAGGAAACGCCGTTCGACGCAAATGAGTTGTTCGGAGCCTTCGGAACCGAGGTTCTTGACACCTATCTCCTTTTCTGCATGAGCCGGAATAATTCAGTCAAACCAAATTGGTAAGCTGTTGATTTTGAGGGGCTATTTGGATCTTTATATTAAGGAGGTAGTACATAGGAGACATTACAGCTTTGGGTTAGCACAAGTAGAATCTGTTCCTTGCGGAAAAAGAATCTTTAGTTTACAATCCTAACCTCATGGCGTTGTATGGTAGTGCTTCGAAAAAGATCATAAATTGAAGTGGATGCTGGAAATTTAGGTATGTTGATGGATGTCCTGCTTTAGTAATGTGGGAATATGCCTAAGTTTTTGATTTTCATGGGCTGGGTGTCGCCGTGCTGACGTCATGAGGGTTAAACATACTGGCTTTGGCTTTGGCTGAATCAAAGTTGGTTATTAATTTATCCACCGTAAGGTGTGAGGAGGAAATATGAAAAACTTATTCTGCGCTTCTCGCGCAATAAGGCTAAAAATTACCGTATTACTTGCCTTGTTTTCCTTGTCCCTTGGGGCAACTTCCGCAAGCGCACAGTCTGTGACTATATTGGACGGGACTTTAAAAGTAGCCGATGATCCTAGATTCGGGATCGTGGGTGGCGATTTTCCTGGGGTTATCGGGACTATTGGTGACGGCAAGGTCTTTTTTTCAACCACCCAAGATTTTTTTGGCGCCATATATAAAACACATTCCGGACTTCTTTTTGGGCCTGGTACCTATTCATTTAATACCGCTAAAAATAATCGGAATGGTGACACCTCACCTGAACCATACGAAGGTGTGGTCGTCGATGAAGGTCAGGTTGGCGCACACATGCTCATAGATTGGAACGGTTTCCAGGACATCGATGTAGTTATGGTCTGGGACGTTATTGACAATGGGGATGGAACTACCAGTTTCATCGCTGTGGATGGCATATCTACCAACCCTCCCAACCCCGATGGGTTACCAGGGTTTCTGGTGCGTGAGGGGCCTTTTACCAACGCCAGCGCTGTATTTGACTTTACCGTCCCTACGCCAAGCGAACCTGTCACAAAAATACCTTTTCCATTACAGCCAAAAAGCGCAGATAGTGTAGTCCTAGACTCTGTCAACAATGTTGATGAAGGTGTTGATCTGGTTCGTTCTAAGCTTGAGCGGCAGGGTTTTGATATTGTGGTTGTTATTGATCACGCACGAGGTGCGGCAACAGCAGATGTTATTTTCCCGCCAAATGTCGTCATCGTCGCAAGGCCTCCACGTAACATTGAGCGACGGCTTCTGAGAAAGAGTAAGACAATTGGTCTTGATTTGCCAATGAAGTTTCATGTCTACGAAGACGAGGATGGTAAGGTAAGACTGGCGACAAATAGCATTGGATACTTATTTGACCGGCATGATATCGCGCCTCGCGGTAGGGCAGCCCGTTTGTTGGATAAATTCAATGAGCAATTTGGTAAGGAAGATCGAGGTTTTATTACCTTGAAAAGTAACCGGTCGGTGGAAGAAACATCTGCTGCTTTGCAAGAAGCTATTCTCTCTGTGCCGGGAATCAGATTGCCGTTTGTCATAGACTATGGTGAAAAGCAACACAAAGATAAATACAGATTTTACAATCGGCGCCGGAAAGACGACAGGCATCGGAAAGAAAGTCGGGGTCCTATCGTCATCGGTTTTGGCAACCCTAATGGCGCCACCCCCTTGTTGATTCAGGCTGAGCGCCGGATAGGTATAGATCTTCCGTTAAAATTCCTGGTTTGGGAGGACGATGACGGGAGTGTAAATGTTACCACAAACGATTTCCGGTATATCGTTGATCGCCATAACCTGAATGGCTTTGATGAGTTTGTCAGCATTGTCAAGCGTGATGTTGAAAGTTTCATGAAAGCTGGGGCTGGCATTAGGTAAATGTTTTGTAACTACTCAGCCAACCGCGAAATGGTATTGATCTGATAAGGCGTAGGCCCGATCAAGCGTAGTGGACGGGCAGCGGCGCAATTTCGCGGCACTGTTGCAGCCGGTTCCGAGGTACTTGAACCGGCCTGCGAAGATGGAAATGTGAAAGCATGCCAAGCCGTTGATTTTTTAATGGTCTGGGCCGATGTCACCCCGCGTCATGAGCGGTAGCTGAGTGGTTACAATGTTTTTAAGCTACATAAAGCCGACATCGGTTGTTGTCGGCTTTATTTTGGTTATTTTGTAACTGCTCAATTTCAGTGGTTGAGCTATTGTCAAATCTGGTGTAAGTCGGTCCCTGTCGTATCTTGTGGCTGATCTTCTATTCGTTCGTCATTCTTGAATTTCACTCCTTCGATCACATCGGCCAGTAGTTTGTAGTCTCGGAGTCGTTGCCACTTGTACTGTGCTGCCTCCATTGGTTTCCAGGCTATCGTCAAGTAGCCGTTCAATCTACATCGTTCTTCCCGAGCCGATTCTTTCCTCGTAACCTGCTCTTGCATTCACTAACAGGAACAGGATAGGAACAAGCGACGCAGCAGGACCGAATGCCAAGCACTGATCGACGAGCAGGCGGCAAGTAGCTGGAACCAAAAGACCTTCTGTGCCCAGCGTGGGACCCCCCTGGCCACCTTCGGCTACTGGAAGCGCAAGCTCCGGGCCGAACTTCCCGCCACATCGAACCGGACACGCTGCTGAACCGGACGCCCTGGCCGACTGGATCGAGCTGCAGACCTAGAGACTGCCTTCTGGCCGCGGTTGGCAGATTGAGCTGGGCTTGGGTAATGACCTTTGCCTGCGGCTGCCTCAGAGCTGGCCATCCTACTCCCGAGTCCGGTGTCCGGGTGTGGCTGTAGTCCCGCCCACGGACATGCGTAAGTCCTTTCGATGGACTCTCGGCTTTGGTGCGGCAGAAGCTGGCTGAAGATCCCACCAACGGCCAGCTGTTCGTGCTCATCAATCGCTGCCGCACCCAACTGAAGGTACTCTACTTCGGATCGGGTGGCTACTGTGTGTGGGGCAAGCGTCTGGAAGCAGGACGTTTTCACTTCAATGCCCAGGGCAAGGACAAACAGGCATTGAGCTGTACCGACTTGAAGTGGATCATGGAGGGCATCGACTTGGCTTCGGTGCGCCGCTGCGGTCTCATTGTCCGCATGCAAGTGACGGATTACACAGCGAAAAACAAGGCATTCAAAGAGGCCGATTCCGCCGCTGTCATCCGCTCCCTCCAGCCAGCTCTCGAGACGTCTCAGGCCGAGATCGCCGCCCTATCTTATAGTTTCAGTTATACTCGTCGCCCATGAATCTTCGGCCACTGCGACCGTGACCGGGCAGTCGACAATAAACTTCATGTCAACCACAGGAGACGGAATGTCATGAGGTAGTCGTAACAGACGATAACCCGTTTCCCCTCGGGGGCTTCCAGCCGGCCTCTTACCTACAGGCAGGTCCTTTTCAAGCGCAGCGGAACCGGCTACGGCAGTGCGGCGAAACCGCGCCTGACGTCTTAAGTCAACTCATCATAAGCGCGATTTCCCTGCATCAGGACGCGGCGCGGATGACCGCGCGGCGACGATGGTGTAAGCTTCCGACCCCTTTTATACTTCGGTATGTCATGCCATGTCCAACCTGGAGTTTCTCGTCGAGCCCGGCGGTCGCCTGCGCGGTACGGCGCGGGTGCCGGGCGACAAATCCATCTCGCATCGTTCGATCATGCTCGGCTCGATCGCCGACGGGGTTACCGAGGTGTCGGGCTTTCTCGAGGGCGAGGACAGCC
>Ga0256832_1001698_pt1 | contig 15023 bp, 13 predicted proteins | sample 134614metaG_FD_190534 | JGI IMG/M metagenome (GOLD analysis project Ga0256832, IMG submission 190534) | Hydrothermal vent microbial communities from Lau Basin, Pacific Ocean - 134-614 | ecosystem: Environmental > Aquatic > Marine > Hydrothermal vents | place: Pacific Ocean: Lau Basin | collected...
TAAAAACTATTCTGGGGAAATATAAGACATTTGTTCAATTGAGGGCAAAACAAGTTTCTATTGTAACCAGACATATAAAGACCTCACCGTATAAAATTATTGTTGGGGGTGATTTTAATGATCCGCCTATGTCATATACCTACAATCAATTTGCAAATATACTTAAAGATGCATTTAAAGAAAAAGGTTTTGGTTTGGGTATATCTTATGCCGGAATTATTCCTTTTCTAAGAATAGATTATTTGTTTGTTTCCGAAAATATTGTTGTGATGGAATTTGAAACTTTAAGATCGAAATATTCAGATCATTTTCCAATAAAAATCAGGGTAAGAATTAATCATTGAAACAATCAAAAATAGTTTTTACCGTAATAAAAATGATTTCCTGAGCAGGAAGGCTTATTTCAACATCGTCATCATCATCTTCCTCATCCTCAAATCCTGATAATATGAATTCTGCAAGATCTTTGTTTTTTTCTTCAAACAGAATAAAGACTTTTTCTTTAAATGGGATATTTTCAGTATTTTCAAGTTTTTCCCAGTTTTTGGTTTCGTTTAATTCTATAAGTTCATCTGATATATCAGACTGATCTTTACCGGTATCCAGCAATATTTTTAATAGAATCAAAATATTAAATGACAGTATCATATATTCATCATCTGACAATACACTGAATTGATTGGAAGTGAGATAACTCATAACTACGGGAAATCTGTTAAGGATTTCCTTTTCGGATTTGTCAGAAAATTGTTTGTTTTCAAAATATTCCAAAGCTTTTTCTATATCTGAATATTTAATTATCATGATTTGATTTTTTATTTACAACAGTCTTTAATATCGGAAATTTCTTTAATAATAAAAAATCCGTCTTCACCCAATTTTTGGTAAAGAGGCATTAATATCCTGCCATCATAAGGTGATTTGATAATTCCATTATTATCTTTAGCCAAAATTTCTCCCTTTCTTATCTTTTGAAAATTTCTATATCCCGGATTCATTATAAAATTATCCTCGGGAGTTATTTGGTGTTTATATAGCAATTTACTGAGCTTGGGAAGTCCTTGTGAAAATTCTTGTAAAAGTGCATTGTGTCTGTTTTCAACATGTTCGGATTCAAAATTGCCTATGATTGTCATCAGATTTGTCATAGCAGCAATAGCTCTGTTCACAGATAAAATATCATCGTGATTTCCACTTTCAAAGGTTAATGATACAGATGGGATGTTAAGAAATTCTTTACTGAAATATTCTGTTGATGTTCCTTTTACTCCGTTTAATAAGCCCAGAATTACAGGGGCATTTAATTTAAGTGCAATTTCCACACTTTCTTTAATGTCCGGTACAATCGTGAATATACCTCCTGTTGAAGATGTAGTGTGGAGATCTAAAAAATAGAGTTTTTCAGGTTTATAGTCGTTTATTTCATTTATTAATAACTCAATTATTTCTTTAATTTCTTTTTCTTCTGCATATAATTTGTCAATCGGTGTATTATTTATTCTTTCTATAATATCAGGTTGCCAGCATCTGTTGAGATCTTTTTTAAGGAACCTTACTCCCTTGTTTGCGGCTTTGAGATTACCGGTTATCCCTAATATTTTTCCTTTGAAATTGAATTTAGGGTTAGTAATTGGTTCAACTTCTATCATTTTGATCATCAGATCAATGGCTCTGTATCCTGCCGGTTCGTTTCCATGCATATTTCCAAAAACAATCAAAAGGGGACCTTTTTCAGTTCCATGATATTCACCTATTATACGTTTTTTGTCCATTATTGTCTTATATAATCTACTTTGTAGATATTTTTAAAGAATTTGTAAAAATAATATATATTTTCTTACGTATTTAATTTAATCTTTAATTATTTGTTATTATTTTGTGATATAATCGAATATTTCAAATAAAAAAAATCAGAACTAATGTATGCATATATAAAAGGGAAAATTGCTTTCAAAACACCTACTTATATTTATCTTGAAAATAACGGGATAGGATATTATATAAATATAAGTCTAAATACCTTTAGCAAAATAGAGAAATCTGTTGAAGTAAAATTATATACTTATCTTCAGGTAAAGGAAGATGATTTGAGTTTGTATGGTTTTTTTGATGAAGGCGAAAAAATATTATTTGAAAAATTAATATCGGTATCAGGGATCGGTGCTACCACAGCACAGATAATTTTGTCTTCAATGACGCCAAAAGAGATTATCTCTGCTATTATAAACGAAGACGATGTGTCTCTGAAAAGAGTTAAAGGAATTGGTGCAAAAACAGCCAAAAGGGTTATTCTTGATCTAAAAGATAAGGTTGCAAAAATGAATATTGATGGTATTTCAGATGTTCCGGTAAGGACTGTTTCGCCTGTAAAAGATGAGGCTTTGGCAGCATTGATGGCACTTGGTGTAGTGAAATCAAAGGCAGAAGTAGTTCTTTCGAGGGTTATGAAATCAAATCCAGATATTGATCAGGTAGAGGAATTGATAAAACTGGCATTGAAGCAAATGTAGTCTCGATACGCTCCGACTGCGTCAGGAGCTACTCGACCACCTTTGTCTCGATACGCTCCGACTTTGTCAGGAGCTACCCGACCACCTTTGGTTTGATACGCTCCAACTTTGTCAGGAGCTACCCGGCCACCTTTGGTTTGATACGCTCCGACTTTGTCAGGAGCTACCCGGCCACCTTTGGTTCGATACGCTCCGACTTTGTCAGGAGCTACCCGGCCACCTTTGGTTCGATATGCATAGATTGATTAGTAACGGGGATTTAATTTAAAGAGTTTTTAATAATTTGTTGATGAATAATTTTAAGTTTGTTTTGTTTTTTATTTTGTTAATTGCAGGTATTTCAAATGCACTCAATGCACAAAACTATTTGCCAAAAAATAAAAAAGCAAAAAAATATTATAAAAAGGGGAGGAGTAAATTTGAAGCAGGTGATTTTGATAAAGCAATAAAATATTTTGAAAAGACATTGAACAAAGAGCCGGATTTTATTCCTGTTTATTATCAACTTGCCGGCATTTTTTATAAAAGAAAAGAATTTCAAAAAAGTGAAGATTATTACAAAAAGTCAATTAAAATAGATTCTGCTTTTAGTGATCAGGTATTTTATTCATTGGCAATTGTATTGGAAAAACAAGGTAAATTGCAGGAAGCTTTGAAATATTATAAAAGATTTCTTACTAAAAGTAGTATAAAAGGGGATCTGGAGAAGAAGGCACAAAAAAAAATCTATAATCTTCCTTTCAGAATATATGCGTTGAGTCACCCGGTTTCTTTTAAGCCAAAATCAATTGGGGAAAATATTAATACTGATTATAATGAGTATCTTCCTGTTTTGACTGGAGACAATTCCAAATTGATTTTTACCCGCAGAATAAATAGTCAGGAAGATTTTTATATAAGTATCAAAAATGATGGTAAGTGGGAAAAAGCGATTCCAGTTAAGGAATTGAATACTCCTGCTAATGAAGGAGCTCATACATTAACGCCTGACGGAAAAACTATTTTTTTTACGGTTTGTGACAGGTCGCGTACCTATGGAAGTTGTGATTTGTTTATGTCAAATAAAGAAAACGGGAAGTGGTTAAAGCCCGTTAATCTTGGTAAAACTATTAATTCTCCGTTTTGGGAATCTCAACCTTCAATTTCAGCTGACAGGAAATCCCTGTTTTTTTCCAGCAACAGGCCAGGAGGGATTGGTGGTAAAGATATTTGGGTTTCGACAAAGGATTCATCAGGTAAATGGTCAAAACCTGTTTGTCTGGATACTACTGTAAATACAAAAGCAGATGAAAAAGCTCCATATATTCATCCTGATAACCAAACCCTGTATTTTACTTCTTCCGGGCATAAAGGAATGGGAGGGTTTGATTTGTTTATGAGTAAAAAGATAAATGGGAAATGGACTGAGGCGAAAAATCTTGGTTATCCTGTAAATACAGTAAATGATGAAGGTGCTATGTTTGTTTCATTGGATGGCAAAAAGGCTTATTTCAGTACAGACAGAGCAAAAGCTAAAAGAAAAAATCTCGATATTTATTATTTTGATCTGGATACGATAATACGACCGGAGAAAGTTACATACGTCAAAGGAATAGTTTTTGATAAAAATACTTTAGAGAAGATTTCAGCAAATTTAGAGCTTTATGACAATTATTCAGGGAAAAAAATATTGGAAATAAAGACTGATAAAGACACTTTTCTATTGCCTTTGAATATAGGAATTGATTATAATTTTTCAGTTAGAAAAAAGGGTTATATGTTTTATTCGGGTCGATTCGATTTAAATGAAGAGAATACAGATATTAAACCCTATGAACTGAGAATTGGTTTGACTAAGATTGATGAACTGGTAAAATATCAGGCAAAATCCATAACATTGCAAAATATATTTTTTGAATATAATTCGACTTTGCTTGATACTATTAGTTCCAGAGTGGAATTGAAAAAACTTCTCCGGTTATTGAAAGATAATCCACAAATAAGGATCAGGATATCGGGGTATACGGATAATATTGGCAGTGAAGACTATAACTTACGATTGTCTCAAAAAAGGGCAAAAGCGGTATATGATTATCTAATTAGTAAGAATATTGATAGAAACAGATTGGAATATATCGGTTATGGAGAAACAAAACCTATAGACTCCAATGAAACTGAAAAAAGCAGAAGTAAAAACAGGAGAATAGAATTTGAAATACTCAATAAATAGTAACCTGAATAGTTACTTATTTAATTTCCGGATATTTCTTTTAATATTTCATATGTTTTTGCTGCAGATAGATCCCAGGAGAAATCTTTAAGTCTTTTATTCCCTTTTTTTACTAAAGAAGAGTGAAGATTTTTGTCTGTTAGTAATTGTTGCATTGCTTCCGCTATTGATTTAGGCGAATGGGGATCGACCAACAAGGCAGCATCCTGAGCTACTTCAGGCATACTGGATATTTTGGAAGTAACAACAGGGATTCCCGCTTCAAAACCTTCAAGTATAGGAATACCGAAACCTTCAAATAAAGAAACATAAAACATAGCTTCTGCACTACCTATATATTTTGGTAATTCTTTTCTTGTTATTTGTTTTGTGATAATATCTTTATTAAATGGAGAAGATTTCAGTGTTTTAAAATAATCTTTGGTTTTCCATGCGGGACGGCCTATTATTACCAATTTATAATCGTTTTGGTTCTTGCTTTTGAACTCATTAAATCCCTTAATGAGATTAACGAGGTTTTTTCTGGGATGGATAGAACCAAGATAAACGAAATAAGGACAACCACCTGTTAATTCTTTTTTTGTATTATTTTTTGTTTTAGTATCAACAGGATGAAAATGTCCATTTGCAGAATTATACACCACTTCTATTTTTGAAGGAGCGATATTGTAGTTATTAACAATATCTTCTTTGGTAAATTTGGAAACGGCAATAATTTTTTGAGCATTATTATGAAATTTTTTAAAGAAAAATTTATAATAGTTTCTATCAAAAAACCTCTGATGATTATCATGATGAAGATATGCAAGATCATGACTTACTATTACGGTTGGTATTCCTGAGTTTAGAGGCATATATGTATCCCCTGAAAACAACAAATCCGGTTTTAGTTTTTTTAATTCCTTTTTAAGCTTAAATTCAAGCCAGTATGTCAAAAGAATCGGATGTCTGGTTGGAGGATATAGAACCTTAGGAGTGACATTGTCCCCAAATATGAATTTTTGGCTGTATGGTCTGTCAAAATAGAAATAAAACTGATCTTCGGGATTGTTTTTTACTATTCTCTTTAAAATTTCATAATTAAATCTTGCTATCCCTTCCATTCTGTTTTCTAATAACATCCTGGTATTTACTGCTATCTTCATCAATTACTTTTTATTAAATTCTAATGTATTGGCAATAATCATTAACTGTTGTAAATACTCTTTTTTATCTGTTCCCGGTCCATATACAAATCCAAATTCAAAAATTAAATCATTACTGTTTTTATTTTTTACCAGATATGCAATAAATGAACCACCCATAAAATCTTTCGTCATTTCCCAAATTCCCCGGTATTCAACAGCATAGTTGCCATTGATAGTCCTATGGAATTTTAACACAGGCAGATCTTTATTATTCACAACAAGTTTAGATCCTTCAGTATCTGTTGTAACAAAAACACCGAATCTATTTATTATTTTTATTGCATTTTCAATACTGAATTGAGATGTATCTTTATATTCAAGTTTTTGAACAACAAAATTGGTAATTGCTTTTTTGCTGTCTCTTCGGGCCCAAACTATTTTTTTATCTTCATCTACCAAAGCTTTTTTATAATCTTTTGGGATTTTAACTTTAACACCCAATATCCTTGTTATATTTGCTTCAACATCTGTATTGTGACCTGAAAAATATGTTGCAATTTTTATCTGGGGCTCATCATGCTCATGCACTTTATCCGTTATTTCATTAAATTTTTGAGCTATTGCTTTGATGAGATTTTCTCTTCCCTTAGCAGCTATATAGATAATGAGCTGATCTCTTGCCCATTTGTCATGTCCATATACAATATCAAAGCTGTCTGATCGCAACATCGATGCAGCTCGTTCTTTTCCCAGGTCATTTAAAAACATTTTTGTTGTTTTTGATGATTTATCCAAAAGGTCAACCAAAACAATATATGTTCTTAGTTGTCTTCTCAGCGATTCTGCATCTATTTGATCAAATGTGAAATATCTTAATTTAAACAGTGGTTCGGGATTTGGTGTTATAGGATATGCCGATTCAAAGTAATATCTGAAAGTGTCTCCCGGTTCGGATTGCCATATTTCTTTATCGGCTATTACAACAATATCATTTGATTTTGAAATAGCTTTAGGTTTTATATTAGAATTGTTCCCGTTGTTGAAACAGGAAGAATATAAGAATAGAACTGCAAAAAATAATCCGGCAAAATAATGTTTTTTAACCATAATGCAAATATATTAAATTACTTTTAAAAAAGGTAATACTCTTTAATATGATGCAGAAAATACTATATTAGTTGTATTGTTTACATCTATATTGTTACATTAAAAACAGCAGCAGCATTTTTACTTGTGATTTCTTCAACTTCTTCAAGGGTGGTATTTTTTATTTCGGCCAATTTCATAGCTATATGTTTGATATAAGCACTTTCATTTCGTTTTCCCCTGTAAGGTACGGGAGGAAGATATGGAGAATCTGTTTCCAGTACCAAATATTCTAAGGGGATCTCTTTGATAATACCCTTTAAACCACTGTTTTTATATGTTAATATTCCACCGATTCCCATATAAAACCCCGTCTTCATTATTTTAAACGCCTGATTAATATCACCAGTGAAACAATGAAATATTCCTTTAAGGTTTCTATTATGGTTTTTTTCGATGATGTCAATTGTCAGGTCCATTGCATCACGTGCATGAATAATCACCGGTAAATCAAATTCTTTGGCCCATTTTACCTGTGTGTCAAAAGCCTCAATTTGTTCTTTTTTAAAAGTTTTGTCCCAATATAAGTCTATTCCTACTTCTCCGATTCCAAAATAATTACCTTTCTCCAATTCTTGTCTGACAATATTCAATTCCGATTTATAGTTTTTATCTACAGAACCCGGATGAAGTCCGATCATAGATTTAAAGAACCCGGGATCTTTTTTTTCCAATTCCAACATCCTTGATATTGTCGTACTATCTATATTCGGTAAAAATATTTTAGCAATATTATTTGCTTTTGCATTTTGGATTACTTCGTCAATATCATTATCAAATTGTTCAAGATAGAGATGTGCATGTGTGTCAATTAACATTGTATTATTTCTTTTTGAATTGCAAAAGTAACAAAAGATTTGATGATTATCTAATTTTGTATTTTAGAAAAAAATCAGAAGGAAGTAAGAAAAAATATGTAACAAGATAGGAGGTGCATTTCATTTTTTCGCATTGCGGGTTGGGTTCTCCTTTATTTATCCCTTTGGGAGGAGTTAGAGGCAAGTATTGGAAAAAACGAAAAAATGAAATGCACCCAAGATAGGTTAGCCGATATCGATGAGTAGAAAAAGTTCTTACTTTCTATTTTTTATTTGTTTATATTCGTTGTATATGGAATTTTTTTAAAAATGTGATCAAAAAATTTATTACGCTAATTATTAGAACCAAACATATTATTAATTAATAAATTCATTAATTTTTTCAAGAGAATTAGGAAAATATTTTGAAAAACTGTTTTTTTTTCTAATTTTTGCGTTTACAATTATGGCGTTAATTGGGAGAGTTGGCCGAGTGGTCGAAGGCGCACGCCTGGAAAGTGTGTATACTCCAAAAGGGTATCAAGGGTTCGAATCCCTTACTCTCCGCAGAAATAAAAAATAATAATTATTTATACAAAGGTATTTTTTTTATTATTTTATCGATAAATTGTATTAGATTTTTAAAATTTTACAAGAAAATCATTAAAATTTCACTAAAAGTTTAAATATTTAAAATATAGTTTGTAATTTTAAATCTCAAAATTTATTTTTAATAAAATTCATTAATAGAAAACAAAGAAATTATGCGAAAATTACTAGTATTTTTAGGAGTGTTTATCAGTACAGCTTATATCAATGCTGTAAGTTTGATGGCTGCTGATGAGGTTTCAGCATTTCAAATTTTAAAAGAAAAATTTATTGAAGGGGACTGGAGGTTTATGAGTTTGGTTTTGGTTGTTTTGATACTGGGACTTGCTTTTAGTATTGAGCGTATCATTACATTGAATATTGCTACAGTTAATGTAAATAAATTATTACAGAATGTTGATGGCAAGTTAGCTGAAGGTGATATTGAAGGAGCTATGGAAATATGTAAAGCAACTCCGGGTCCGGCTGCGGCTGTTATTTTTGAAGGGTTAAAAAATTCAAAATATGGTCCGGAAGCAGTTGAAAAATCTATTGTTTCATTTGGTTCTGTACAAATGGGGCATTTGGAAAAAGGATTGGTATGGATATCGTTGTTTATTGCTATTGCACCGATGTTAGGATTCCTTGGAACCGTTATCGGTATGATTCAGGCGTTTGATAAGATCCAGCAGGTTGGTGATATTTCCCCAACAGTTGTTGCGGGAGGTATTAAAGTAGCTTTGTTGACAACAGTATTTGGTTTGGTTGTAGCTATTATTCTTCAGATATTTTATAATTATATTGTTACAAAGATTGACAGTATAGTGATAAGCATGGAAGAAGCATCTATAACATTTCTTGATATGTTGATTGACAGAGGTGTATTTAAATAATTGGAAAAAAACAAATTATGATTAAAGCATATAATTTTTTAATGAAATACGGCAATCTTATTGCGATGATAGTTGCTGTACTCATTCTCGCGTTATTCTTAATCAATATCAATAGCGGTATGAATTCTATGGGATTTGATTCAAGTACAAATCTAATAGATCACAAGGATAAAATTAATTTTTTCAATAATACCTTGTGGATTGCTATTTATATGATATTTATAGCTGCAATTGTATGGATTTTGTTTGGATTGTATAATCTGATAATGAATCCAAAAGGATCAATGAAGTTTTTGATAAGTCTTATTGTCGTAGTTGTTTTGTATTTTGTTTTTTACAGTACTGCTACCGTTGAACAATCAGGAAGACTGGGAGAACTTTTATCTGATCCGGCATATCATGTTGATGCCAATATTACAAAGCATATTTCAGCCGGATTAAAAACCATGTTGAGTTTATTCGGACTTTCAATTTTATCATTGATAGTAAGTGAAGTTATTAGTTTCTTTAAATAATATATTATGGCTAGAAAAAGTGCAAAAGATAAAGTAAGCAATGAAGTGAATGCCGGTTCTATGGCCGATATTGCTTTCTTGCTTTTGATTTTCTTCCTTGTGACCACTACAATGGATCAGGATAAAGGGCTTTTGGTGAAATTGCCACCTTGGTCCGAGGAAGCACCGGAAGCTAAAAAATTAAAAACAAGAAATGTTTTTTCAGTTTTGGTAAATGCCAATGATGAATTGCTGGTAAGAGGTGAACCTGTTAATATCAATGTGTTGAGAGAGAAGGCTAAAGAGTTTATAAAAAATCCTCTGAAACTTGATAATATGTCAGAAAGCCCTAAAAAGGCTATTATTTCTTTGAAAAACGACAGGGGTACACATTATGCAAAATATCTTGCTGTATATAACGAATTGAAGGCTGCTTATAATGAACTCAGGGATGAAGAAGCTATGAAACGATATGGTAAGAAAATGGAAGATTTGCCTAATGATAAACAAAAATTGATAATGAAGGATATACCATTGATTTTGTCAGAAGCTGAATCTACTAGTTTTGGTGAAGAAAAATAAAGGTATAATTTAATAAATAAATGAATTATGGCAAAATTTGAAAAAAAACGGGGTAAAACAGCACCTGCTATTTCTACAGCATCATTACCTGATATTATATTCATGCTTTTGTTTTTCTTTATGACGGTAACCGTGATGAGGAATAGTGAATTGAAAGTTGATGTCAATATACCGGAAGCAACAGAATTGACAAAATTGGAAAAAAAATCTCTGGTGAATTTTATTTTTATCGGAGTTCCAAAATTACCTTTTCAAAAAGTCAGAGGAACAAGTCCTCAATTACAACTTGGTGATAAGTTTGCTGACATAGAAGAGATTCCTTTGTTTCTGGAAAAACACAGAATTAAGGTTCCTGAAAAACAAAGAGCAATGATTATTTCTTCTTTGAAGATAGATAAAGATGTAACAATGGGAATTGTTGCAGATGTAAAAGATCAGTTGAGGAAATCAGGTCAGTTGAAAGTGAATTATTCTGCTAAAAAAAGAGCAGGAAATAAATACAAATAGAAGATATTTAAGTGTTGTAGAGAGGGTTGGTATCGTATCAACCCTCTTTTTTTATTGATTTTGAAAAATATTTTAATTAACGTCTTGTTTATTAAATATTTAATCTTACCTTTGCACTCCAATTTGGAAAAATATTTTTTTAACCCCTTCCACACAAGAGTGGAATACAAACATGAACATACTATGTCAGATGAAAAAAATCCTGTAGTTGAACAGGATGAAAACAATGTAAAAGCTGAAGAAACAGCTGTAGAAGAAGTGATACAAGTTGAAAAAGAAGTTGAAAAACACGATGATTTTGATTGGTCACTCGGAGCAAAAAACACATCTACTTACACTCCTGAAGAAAAAGAAAAATACTTAAAAGATTATGAAGATACATTGACTTCTCTAAGTGAGAATGAAATTGTAGAAGGAACTGTTAAAGCGATTATTGACGGTGATGTAATTATCGACTTTAATACCAAATCCGATGGTATTTTATCTACTTCAGACTTTAGGGACAGACCTGATTTGAAACAGGGAGATAAAGTAAAAGTTTATATTGAGAGCCTTGAAGACGATAAAGGACAATTAATTTTATCCAGGAAAAAAGCTAAATTGCTTGAAGCTTGGGATGCGTTGGTGGATTCTTATGAAAATGGTACAATATTAAAAGGTAATATTATAAGCAAAACCAAAGGTGGTCTCATAGTTGATTGCAACGGATTGGAAACATTCTTACCAGGATCTCAAATTGATATTAAACCAATTATTGATTATGATCAATATGTAGGAAAAACAATGGAGTTTAAAGTGGTGAAGATTAATGAAGCTATCAAGAATGCTGTTGTTTCACATAAAGCTCTTATTGAAAGTGATATTGCCGAGCAAAGAGATGCAATAATTCAAGGTCTTGAAAAAGGACAGGTACTTGAAGGAGTTGTTAAGAATATAACTGATTTTGGTGCATTTATGGATCTTGGAGGTGTTGACGGATTATTGTATATAACAGATATATCATGGGGTAGAATTTCACATCCTAGTGAAGTCTTGGAACTCAATGAAAAGATTCAGGTAGTTGTTTTGGATTTTGATGAAAACAAAAAGAGAATTTCTTTAGGTTTGAAACAAATATTGCCTCATCCTTGGGATACATTGGATCCGGAAATCAAAGAGAATTCAATTGTAAGTGGTAAGATAGTCAACATTGAAGATTATGGTGCATTCCTTGAAATAATTCCCGGAGTGGAAGGTCTTATTCACGTATCTGAAGTTACATGGAGCAATCAACCTGTCAATGCAAGAGAATATTTCAAACTTGGTCAGGAGTTCCAGGCAAAGGTTGTTACTATTGACAGAGATGAAAGAAAAATGTCTTTGAGTATTAAGCAAATGTCTGAAGATCCATGGACTAAAATAGATGAAAAATATCCTATTGGATCACGACATACAGGAGTTGTAAAGAATTTGACACCTTATGGAGTTTTTGTTGAATTGGAAGAAGGAATTGGTGGAATGGTTCATATTTCGGATTTGTCATGGACAAAAAGATTTTCACATCCATCAGAATTCACAAAAGTTGGGGAAGATATTGATGTTGTTGTATTAGATATAAATAAAGACAGCAGAAAATTATCATTGGGTCATAAACAAATAGAAGAAAATCCTTGGGATACATTTGAAAAAGTATTTCCTGAAGGATCATATCACGAAGGTGTTATTATCAAGAAAGATGACAAAGGAGCAATTGTACAACTTCCTTATGGTTTAGAAGCTTTTGCACCTGCCAGACATCTTAAGAAAGAGAATAATCAAATGCCTGAAGTTGATGAGACATTGACATTCAAAGTGATTGAATTCAATAGAGATGATAAGCGAATTATTGTTTCTCACAGAAAATATCTTGATGATATACAGCGTGAAGTTGAAGATACATTGCACAAGGAAAAGGCTAAAGAAAGAAAGAAAGTTGAAAAGGTTATCAATCAGCAAAAAGCAAGTATTGAAAGAACAACCTTGGGAGAATTGGATGCGTTTAGCCAGTTGAAGAATCAATTCAATGAAAATGTAAAGGAAGAAGCTAAAAAGGAAGCAAAAGAAGCAAAAGAAGAGAAGAAAAAAGAAGTGCCGGTTGCTAAAGAAGTTGCCAAAACTGACGATTTGAAAAAGATCGAGGGTATTGGTCCAAAGATTGCCGGTATTTTGAATGAGGGTGGTATTGTTACTTTTGAAGATCTTGCAAATGCTGAAGTGGACAAACTAAAAGAGATTTTGAGTGAAGCCGGAAGCAGATACAAAATGCATGATCCTACAACCTGGCCTCAACAGGCAAAACTTGCAGCTGAGGGAAAATGGGATGAATTGAAAGAATTACAGGATAAGTTAGATGGAGGCAGATCATAATTTTATAATTATGTTAGTTTTCAAAAAAGCATTTTAGCCGGTTCATATATTGAACCGGCTTTTTTTGTTTATAATAGGATAATTGTATCTACTCTTATGGAATTGTTTTTAAAGTACCCTATATGAGTAGTAAAGCATAATAATATTTTCAAAACTTTTTATTTAGAACCCTTTCCTGTTTCCCTTAGAAGGGAAAAGATAATTGAGAAAATATTATTATGCTTCAACTCTAATTAATAAATTAAGCCACGTAAGTAGTTACAAAAAAATTAATATTTTTGTAAGATGAAAGATTTTTATAACAGGTTCAATCTGTGGATTCCAAGTCCAATACAAAAGATCAATTATAATAAATATCCTGATTACGAAATTTATGTCAAAAGAGATGATCTGATCCACCATGATATTTCAGGTAATAAATTCAGAAAATTAAAGTATAATCTTATTGAATTTTACAGGAAAAAAGCTAAAAGTATTATTGCTTTTGGAGGAGCTTTTTCCAATTTGCTTTATACCCTTTCAGTTATCAGTAAGGAAATGAATATTCCCACTACTTTTTTTATAAGGGGAGATGGTTATGATGAGAATAATCCTACTTTGAAATTTATAAAAAAGAATGGTGTTAAAATGGTTTTTATGTCAAGGGCGGCATTTAAAAATATCAGAAAGCAGGAGTTTTTAGTACAATTGCAATCACAATATCCTGATGCATATATCATACCGGAAGGCGGATCAAATAATCTTGCAGTTCCCGGATCAGGAGAGATTGTTGATGAAATAATCGAACAATTAGGGCATTCTCCCGATTATATTATTATGGATTTGGGCACGGGAGGTACATTTGCCGGAGTACTTGATAAATTACCTGATGAGACCAAATTAATAGGTATGGCTGCCATAAAAGGTGTGGATTGGAACAAAACACTTGCACAAATATATGATGGAGATAATAGTTTTATGAAAAGGACAAACTGGAGAATCTTGGAAAACTATCATTTTGGAGGATTTGCAAAATTCAATAATAAATTAATTGATTTTATAAATAACTATAAATCTAAATACGGGATACCTTTAGAACCTATATATTCCGGAAAAATGGTTTTTGGTTTTCATGATTTATTGGAAAAAGGATTTTTTGATCCCGGTTCAAAAATAGTATGGGTACACGGAGGAGGATTGCAGGGAATAAAAGGGTTTAATTACTTGAATGGGGATGTGATTTGTTTTTGATTTTGTTCCTTGTTATTAAGCCCTGCCGGTTGGACTGTTAAATTTATTTGCCAGGAAACATTGCTGGTTTTGATGTTTTGATGTTTGGAGGTTCGGAAGTTCGGAAGTTTTGGATAACCTACGTTAGAACTTCGGTGATTAAAAATGATGGAATGCTGGAAGTGTTTTTTTGTTAGAATATGCGAAAATAGGTGTACAAATTTACATGGTACAATAACTGGACATCTTGATGAAATAAATTTCGTCAACCAATTATTTTCGTGTTGAAAAAAACGGAATGTAATTGCTAGAAAACAACCATAATTATAAATATCATATAAAAAAATATTTGATTTTATCGAAAACAGATAATTTTGATAGGGATAATTGGTGTAACTTTGTAGATATGAAAATATTTGGATATATATTATTTTTGTTTGGGTTATTGCTAATACTAACCGCATGTCCTCCCGATCCGGACATCAAAACCTGTCCTCCATTCTGCGATCCAATAGATACATCGGATACAACCAAACCACAGTTGCCTTATGATTTACTATGGCAAGTACCATTGTT
>Ga0256832_1001699_pt1 | contig 15022 bp, 15 predicted proteins | sample 134614metaG_FD_190534 | JGI IMG/M metagenome (GOLD analysis project Ga0256832, IMG submission 190534) | Hydrothermal vent microbial communities from Lau Basin, Pacific Ocean - 134-614 | ecosystem: Environmental > Aquatic > Marine > Hydrothermal vents | place: Pacific Ocean: Lau Basin | collected...
GCTCCCGGAGGTGCGAGGAGACGCCTATGGTGGCTCCGACGCAAGCGCAGCAAGACAAGGCGATGTTTGGGACATGGCAAGGCTTCCGCCGATGGCTTGCGAGCATGCGAGGGAAAACAAGCGTGGATTCGGGGTGTGGATTTTAGGAAGCGTAGGTTTGCCGAGCGGCGAAGTGAAGCGCCGGCAGGCGGTTCACAAAGCCCTGATCTGAAATAAACTATAACAAATGATTAACCGGATTATGAAAATGACATTTTGACAGACTTTATTTATTTCGTAACTTTGCAGACTATGAAAGATTTCTCCAAAACATTTCAAGTGGAAGGACAACCCGTCAAAACCCGTAAAAGCACAAGCGGGTTGAAAAGTGTTTATATTGAGACTTACGGTTGTCAAATGAATGCCAATGACTCGGAAATTGTAGCCTCCATTTTGGAAGGTCAAGGCTACCGTATTTCCGACCAAATCACTGATGCGGATTTGATTTTGGTAAATACTTGCGCCATTCGCGACAAAGCCGAACAAACCGTTCGCAACCGCTTGCAACATTTCAAAGGATTGAAAAGAAAAAAACCTTCGTTGCGTGTGGGGCTTATCGGTTGTATGGCCGAAAGATTGAAAGAAAAATTGTTGGAAGAAGAGAAACTGGTGGACCTCGTTGCCGGGCCGGATGCCTATAGAACCCTCCCGCAATTGATTGAAGATTTGGAGGACGGACGAAAAGCCGTCAATGTGTTGTTGAGCTTGGAGGAAACCTACGATGACGTTTCTCCCGTACGCATAAATTCCAATGGCATCACCGCTTTTGTTTCCATCACCCGCGGATGTGATAATATGTGTACTTTCTGCGTGGTGCCTTTCACCCGCGGACGTGAGCGAAGCCGTTCGCCCGAGACCATTTTGCAAGAAATAGAACAACTCCAACGTGACGGATATAAAGAAGTAACTTTGCTGGGCCAAAACGTGGATAGCTATTTGTGGTATGGAGGCGGCCCGAAAAAAGATTTTTACAAGCAGCCGGAAGAAGTAAGGAAAAATGCTTTACGTTTTGCAGGATTGCTTGAAAAGGTGGCCCGGAATTTCCCGGAAATGCGCATACGATTCACCACATCCAATCCGCAGGATATGACGCGTGATGTTATAGACATGATGGCCAAATATCCCAACATCGGAAAGCAAATTCACCTGCCTTTTCAATCCGGAAGCAATAGGATTTTGGAACGCATGAACCGAAAATATACCCGCGAAGAATATTTGGATTTGATTTCCTACATCCGTCAAGTTATTCCCGACATCGGTTTATCCCATGACGTGATTGCCGGTTTTCCCGGAGAAACCGAAGAAGACCACCGGCAAACCCTTTCTTTGATGGAAGCCGTCAAATTTGATTTCGGTTTTATGTTTGCCTATTCCGAACGCCCCGGCACACAAGCCGCCAAAAAATATGAAGATGATGTGCCTTACGGCGTAAAAATCAAACGTCTTAATGAAATTATCGCTTTGCAAAACAAACACAGCAAGGAACGAATGCAATCACAAATAGGCCAAGTGGCGGAAGTGTTGATTGAAGGAACATCCAAAAAATCCGAAACGCATTGGATGGGAAGAAACAGTCAAAATACCGTGGTGGTTTTCCCTAAAACCGGAGGTGAAAAACCGGGAGATTTTGTGAACGTAAAAATAACGGATACAACGGGAGCAACTTTAATCGGACAAAAAGCTTAAAAATAAATGGTTGATATTCAATCTCTTAAGAAACGTTTTGGTATTATAGGAAATGATCCCAAACTTGATCGCGCGCTTAAAAGAGCCGTACGGGTGGCTCCCACGGATATCACCGTTCTGATTTCGGGTGAGAGTGGAACCGGAAAGGAAACCATACCCAAAATCATCCATCAGATGTCGCATCGCAAGCATGGGCCCTATTTTGCTATCAACTGCGGTGCCATTCCCGAAGGAACCATCGACAGCGAGTTGTTCGGACATGAAAAAGGTTCGTTTACGGGCGCCACTTCCACCCGCAAAGGTTACTTTGAAGTGGCCAACGGCGGAACGCTTTTTTTGGATGAAGTGGGAGAGTTGCCCCTGACCACGCAAGTAAGATTGCTTCGTGTTTTGGAAAACGGCGAGTTTATCAAAGTGGGTTCATCCAAAGTCCAAAAAACCGATGTGCGCATTGTGGCCGCCACCAACAAAGATTTATTGCAATTGGTGGAAGAAGGAAAATTCAGAGAAGATTTATACTACCGGCTTAACACCGTTCAAATAGACTTGCCTCCTCTCCGTGAGCGCGGAGATGATGTGATCTTACTTTTTAGAAAATTCGCTTCGGATTTTGCGCATAAATACCGGGTGCCGCCCATACGTTTAACACCCGAAGCCGCCGAACTTTTAAAAAAATATCATTGGCCCGGAAACATCAGGGAATTACGGAACATTGTGGAACAAATTTCCGTTTTGGAAGAAGAAAGAAATATCACACCCGAAATTTTGAGAAATTATTTGAAGGATTATAAGAAGACTCTTCCTGGAATCATACCCGGTTCATCGTCAAGTTTTGATTTCGGCAAAGACAGGGAATTGATTTTTAAATTATTGTTTGAAATGAAGCGGGAAATAGACCGGCTGAAAGATGTGACCAACGAATTATTAACAGAGAAAACACTTCGGTTAAATTCCTCTCCGGGATATGTGGTCAATGATTTATCGGCTTCAAATTCCGGGTCAAATACACCTGATAATAATCCCGGTGAAACGGTTATTATTGATGCGCCTGTAGTAACTGAACAAGAACCCGAAGAAGAAAGCCTGTCTTTGCAAGAGAAAGAAAGGGAACTCATAGAAAAAGCTTTGAATAAACACAACGGAAAACGTAAATTGGCCGCTAAGGAGTTGGGTATTTCCGAGCGAACTTTATACCGGAAAATCAAACAATACAATTTGTCGTGAAAAAAATTTCGGCATATCTTTTTTTGGTTTTTATAACCACTTCCTGTGGAATTTATTCTTTTTCGGGCGTAAATATTCAATCCGACGTTAAAACATATACAGTATTACCTTTTGAAAACCGTGCGTCACTGATTGTGCCTGGTTTCAGTGAAGAATTCAGGTTGTATGTAATTGATAAAATTCAAAACCTTTCCGACTTGGACTATTCCGACTCGGAAGGTGATTTGGTTTATTTGGGTGAGATAACGGACTATAAAGTTTCGCCTTCCGCCGCCACAGCCGACCAGCAAGCGGCACTCAATAGACTTACTGTTAGTATAAAAATTGACTTTGAAAACCGTAAACATCCCGAAGATAATTTTTCCAAAACCTATTCCTACTATTATGATTTTCCGGCGGATAAATTATTGGATGACATCAAAGCCGAAGCGCACGAAGTGATTTTTGAACAAATTGCTCAAAATATTTTTAACGATACCTTGGCCAAATGGTGATATGAATAAAATGGATATAGCATATTATCTCAATAACCCGGATAAAATAGATGCTCAAACAGCAGAAAGGATAAATCATTTAATAGTGGAATATCCGTGGTCTCAGCCTTTAAGGGCATTATTTTTGAAATATGTCAAAGAAAACGATAAACCCGTTTATCAAAAACATTTAAATCTGACTGCCGCTTATACGGCACAACGTGGCGTTCTTTTTGAATGGTTGAATCAAAACCGGGATATACCCGTAGAAAAATCAACCGGTATGTTTCCTGCCACAATGGTTGAGCAATCCGATAAATCTGACAAAGAGAAAAAAAAGAAGAAAAATAAAAAAGAAAAAAAGAAGAAGAAAAAGCCAAAACTTCAACAAAATCAAACAATTGAAACCGGAGTAATATCCCAAGAGGTCTCAATGAAGTCATCAGAAGAAGAAAAGTCGGACTTTTTTACATGGATAAAAAAACTTCAGAACCGGCAAAAAGCAAAAGAAGACAAACTCCCGGCGAAGATCAGAAAAATGAAAATTATTGATGAGTTCCTAAAGAAATCCCCCAAAATAAAGCCCAAACCCATAACTGAGGAAATAGAAAAACAACCAACGGTTGAAGTGAACGAAAACAGGTTTCTGATGACTGAAACTTTAGCCAAATTACTATGGAAGCAAGAAAAATATGATAAAGCCATTCAGGCTTATGAAATATTGATTTTGAAATATCCGGAAAAAAGTCGTTATTTTGCATCGCAAATAGAAGAGATTAAGAAACAAAAAAATAAAAAATTAAACCGATGAATATATTTATCATTTTCCTGATTTTGATAGTTGTCACCGCTTTATTATTGATTGCCATTATCATGGTTCAAAATCCCAAAGGTGGAGGATTGGACAGCACATTCGGAGGAGGAAGCGGTATGATGATAGGAGGTGTGAAACAAACCACCGATTTTCTTGAAAAAGCCACATGGACACTTTTCGGGTTGATGATAGGTTTGATTTTATTGTCCAACACAGTGATTTTCAAGCAAAAACAAGAGCCTGAAGAACTTGCTGTCCCCGAAGCCATTGAACAACCCGTTCAAGCGCCTCAACAACTTCCAGCACAATCTACACAACCTACAGGGACTGAAAGCGAACCTTCACAAGAACAGAAAAAAACCGAATAGTTTTTATAATAAATTCATGTCACTAGCCAATATACTGTTCATCGTTGTGATGTTACATTTGCTTGTGGGCTTCGGGTGGGTTATTTATAAACTTGAATTTCAAAAGAACAAAGAGAAAAAAGAAAATCCTTCAGGAAACAAAAAGAATAAAAATTAATTTTATTTTTCAATAATTTCTCTAATTATTTTCTCCGCCTTTTTTAGTGCGTTGGGAATTCCTCCCGGGTTTTTACCGCCTGCGGAAGCGAAAAATTTTTGTCCCCCTCCGCCACCGTGAATTTGCTTAGCTATATCACGGATAATTTGGCCGGCATCCAAGGGGTATTTTTCCGTTAAATCCTTACTGATAAACAATGTCAAATGGGCTTTGGATTTTTCTTTGTTTTCGGAGGCAAGCAAGACAATATAATCCGGTTTATTTCCAAATCGTGAAAAAATAATGTTTTTTATTTGCGACGGATCCATGTCTACTTTGGCTGAAATGAATTTAATGCCTTGAATTTCTTGCGCTCGGTCTTCCAATTTTTGTAAATCCGCGGTGGCTTTTGCTTGACGGATTTGTTCATTTTCTTTACGGAGTTTTTTCAGCTCTTCCATCAATTGCTCAACGGCTTTTACTTCATCGGCAGGTTGTTTGAGCGCAACTTTGATTTGGTGGCATTTTTTATCCAATTCACGATAATAGTCGGACAAAACTTTTCCGGCAATGGCTTCAATTCTTCGCACGCCTGAAGCGATGGCGCTTTCACTTAAAATTTTAAAATGTTTAATTCTTCCGGTGTTTTCCACGTGCGTTCCTCCACAGAGTTCTGCATGATCACCAAATCGGATAACACGCACCGTATCCCCGTATTTCTCCCCGAAAAATGCCATGGCTTTTTCTTTTTCCAGCGCTTCTCGGAGCGGAATATTTCTTTTTTCTTGAAGCGGAAGGTTCTCGTCAATGCGTTGATTTACAAGTTCTTCTACTTTATTTATTTCTTCAGGAGTCATTTTGGAAAAATGCGAAAAGTCAAAGCGGAGTTTATCGGGGCCTACATAGGAGCCTTTCTGCTGTACATGTTCGCCTAAAACCTTTCTGAGGGCTTCATGGAGTAAATGTGTGGCAGAATGATGAACGGCCGATTTTTCTCTTTTCTCTTTATCTATAACCGCCTTGAACTTACTTTCTATACGAGATGGAAGTTTCTTAGTGACATGAATAATCAAATCGTTTTCTCTCTTGGTGTCAATAATTTCCGTTTTCTCTCCTTTTTCATCAACAATATAACCGGAATCTCCAATTTGACCACCACCTTCCGGATAAAAAGGAGTAATGTTGAAAACCAAATGATAATAAGTATTGTCTTTTGATTTTACTTCTCTATATTTGGTGATATAAACATCGGTTTTCAAATAATCATAACCTACAAATTCTTCCTTGTTATCTTCTTTCAAAATCATCCAATCACCTGTTTTGAGTTCGGTGGCGGCTTTGGAGCGTTGTTTTTGTTTTTTCATTTCACGTTCAAAACCGGTTTCATCTACTTTAAAACCTTTTTCTTCGGCAATCAGGCGGGTTAAATCAAGCGGAAAACCATAGGTATCATACAAAACAAAAGCTTTTTCACCCGGAAGTATGTCGGTTTTTAGTTCACCGAGCATTTTATCAAGCATTTGAAGGCCTTGTTCCAATGTGCGCAGGAATGTTTGTTCTTCTTCCTTGATTACACTTTGAATGAGTTGTTTTTGTTGTTTCAGTTCGGGAAAAACATCACCCATTTGCTTGGCCAAAACCGATACAAGCATAAAAATAAAAGGCTCTTTTTGGTTCAGATAGGTATAACCGTAGCGAATAGCTCTTCTTAAAATTCTTCGTATCACATATCCCGCTCCCGTATTGGAAGGAAGTTGTCCGTCGGCAATAACAAATGAAACGGCGCGTATGTGGTCGGCAATAACACGAAAGGCTACGTCTGTTTCTTCATTTTCGCCATACTTTTTCCCTGTAATAATTTCCAATTCTTTGATAAGCGGTTGAAAAAGATCCGTATCATAATTGGATTTTTTTCCTTGTAAAACCCTCACAAGTCTTTCCAATCCCATGCCGGTATCCACATGATTTTGAGACAATTTTTCAAGTGACCCGTCTTCTCTCCGGTTGTTTTGAATAAAAACGATATTCCATAGTTCAATCACTTCCGGATGGTCTTTGTTGACCAATTGATGACCGGGTATTTTTTTTCGCTCTTCGTCCGGACGCAGGTCGATATGAATTTCCGTAGAAGGTCCGCAAGGTCCCGTGTTGCCCATCTCCCAGAAATTATCTTTTTTGTTGCCGGAAAGAATACGCTCTTCGGGAAGAAATTTTTTCCAAATCTCATAAGATTCTTTGTCGGGTTCAAGCCCATCGTTTTTGTCTCCTTCAAAAACCGTGGCGTATAATCTGTCTTCCGGAATGCCATATTCCTTTGTCAACAACTCCCATGCCCAAGCAATGGCTTCTTCTTTAAAATAATCACCGAAAGACCAATTTCCCAGCATTTCAAACATGGTATGATGATAGGTGTCTTTGCCCACTTCTTCCAAATCATTGTGTTTACCTGAAACTCTTAAACATTTTTGCGTATCGGCCACACGGGTATAGGGAGGTTTTTTGTAACCCAAAAAATATTCCTTGAACTGATTCATGCCGGCGTTTGTAAACATTAAGGTAGGATCGTCTTTTAAAACAATCGGAGCCGACGGAACGATTTTATGTCCTTTTTTCTCAAAGAAATCCAGGAATTTTTTTCTAATCTCGTTTGATGTGGGCATTTTCGGTATTTTTTTATAACTTTGCTTGCAAATTTACGTTTTAGGCCCGAAGCCACAAAACTTATTTTTCTATCGCATGGCAAAACAGAAGTATATTTTTGACCCCGTCACGCTTGAATACATTCCCGTTAAGCGTAACCGTTGGAAAGAATTTTTCTTTTCCATTCTGGTAGCGGGAGTCTTTATGATACTTGGTTTCTTGGTTTTGCCTTCTTACTTGGACACTCCGGATGAAATCGCTTTGCGACGTGAAAATCAAGAGCTGAAACTCCACATGGATGTGTTGGACAAGCGGTTTGATAAACTCAACAAAGTTTTGGCCAACATTCAAACGCGTGATAAAAACCTCTACCGTTTACTTTTTGAAGCCGAGCCCATTCCAGACGATATTCGTGAGGCAGGTTTCGGAGGGAGTGATTATTATGCCGATTTGGATTATGTGGAAGAATCGGGATTGATCAAAAAATTATATAAGAAAGCCGATATACTTTCCAAGAAATTGGTGGTTCAATCCAAATCTTTTGATGAACTCATTGATTTGGCCAAGAAGAAAGAAGAATACCTGCAGCATATTCCGGCCATACAACCCATTGAAAACAAAGATTTGAAAAGATTGGCATCCGGTTTCGGCAGAAGATTTCATCCGATTTTAAAAATATGGAGACCACATAACGGAATAGATTTTACGGCTAAAATAGGCACTCCTATTTATGCCACCGGCGACGGTGTGGTTAGCTTTGCCGGTAGAGGATCGGGATTTGGTAACCACGTAAAAATTGACCACGGCTTCGGCTATTTAACCGTTTACGCCCACATGAGCAGGCTTGCAGTGAGAAAGGGACAAAAGGTGAAGCGCGGACAAGTGATAGGTTATGTGGGAAATACCGGTCTATCGGCCGGACCGCATTTGCATTATGAAGTTCATTATAAAGGTAAGCCCGTAAATCCCATTTTCTATTTCTACCGTGATTTGAGTGCCGACGACTATGAGGAATTGATGGAAATAGCCCGTCAAGCCAAACAATCCTTGGATTGATCCATGGAATCCGATAAACTTTATTATCGCATCGGCGAAGCATCCCGGATTTTGGATGTAAAACCCAGTACACTTCGCTTTTGGGAAAAAGAATTTCCACAAATCAAACCTAAAAGAAAACACGGAGAACGTTTTTATACCGAGGAAGATTTGAAATTGTTTAAAAAAATCAAATTTTTGGTGCATGAAGAAAAATACACCATTGAAGGAGCCAAAAGAAAACTCAGGCAGGCTTCTAAAAAAATTGCCGATAAACAGGAACTATTGGAAGCACTCAAAAACATGCGTTCAGAATTGAAAGAACTGAAAAAAAGATTGTAGTTTTAATAAACCAAAAAAAATCATACCTTTGCAAGCCAAAGGCTTTTATTGGAAATCTGAAAATATTATATCATGAAAAGAACATATCAACCGTCTAAGCGAAAAAGAAGAAATACCCACGGATTCAGAAAAAGAATGATGACCAGATGGGGCAGGGCAGTCCTTTCAAGAAGAAGAAAAAAAGGAAGAAAACGTCTCACCGTATCCGAAGAAGTTTACAGAAAATAAAAACCGGCCCATCCGCCGGTTTTTTTATTTTGCTTGACCAAAATATACCTATTTCGTTTGAAAATAGTATGTTTGTTTTTCAAACATAAAAATTATGAGTGCCACCACCATTTTACTCATCATTATTTTATATTTCTTGGTATTGATTATCATTTCACGGATCACCGGAAAAGAGGATACAAACGAAGTTTTTTTTAGGGCCAAGCGCCAAGCCCCATGGTATTTGGTTGCTTTCGGGATGATAGGTGCCTCATTGTCGGGAATTACCTTCATCTCTGTTCCCGGATGGGTGGAAAGCAAGCAGTTTTCATACCTGCAAATGGTTTTGGGTTTTGTGGTGGGCTATTTTATCATTGCTCGAATACTCTTGCCACTATACTATAAAATGAATCTCACTTCCATTTATACCTATCTGGGCGAACGTTTTGGAAATTCGGCTTACAAAACCGGCGCTTTGATGTTTCTCATAGCACGAACGGCAGGCGCAAGTCTTCGGCTTTTTCTCGTGGCGGGCGTATTACAACTCTTGATTTTTGACGAGCTGGGCATTCCTTTTTGGGTCACCGTCACCGTGACCATAGCATTAATTTGGGTTTACACAGCCAAAGGCGGCATCAAAACCATCATCATCACCGACACCCTTCAAACCGCCTTTATGCTGATTGCATTGGGAGTATCCATTTATTTAATTGCCAAACATTTGGATTGGTCTTGGGTGGATACCATTCTAGCCGTGAAAGAAAGCCAATACTCCAAAATTTTCTTCTTTGAAGATTACAATGATCCGCGTTATTTCTGGAAACAGTTTCTAGCAGGCATTTTTATAGCCGTAGCCATGACCGGGCTTGACCAAGGCATGATGCAGAAAAATCTCACGGTTAAAACCCTCAAAGATTCACAAAAAAATATGTTTTGGTTTTCCATAGCCCTATTTTTCGTAAACGTTTTGTTTTTATCATTAGGTGTGCTGCTTTTAATATACGCTTCACATAAAGGATTAGACTTGAAAGCCATGAACATTCAAGGCGATGACATTTTTCCGTACATCGCCGTAAAAACCGATTTAGGCATCATGGCCGCCCTGTTTTTTGTATTGGGTTTGATTGCGGCCGCCTATTCCAGTGCCGATTCTTCCATGACAGCCATCACCACCTCTTTCAGTATTGACGTATTGGATTTGGAAAAACGCTATCCACCCGAAAAACGAAAAAAAATTCGCAAAATAGTCCACATCGGCGTTTCCCTTCTTTTCATCCTGATTTTATTGATTTACAGCCAAGTCATCACCGACAAAAGCATCATCCAATCCATCTTTCATTTCGCCAGTTTCACCTACGGACCTTTGCTCGGCTTATTTGCGTTTGGCATTTTCACGCGCAGGCGCGTACGTGAACTTTGGATTCCGTTCATTGTCATTCTCTCACCGGTCTTGACCTATCTCATCTCACGTTTACCCGAATGGATGGGCTGGAGCTATCGTTTCAGTTTTGAACTCCTACTGGTTAATGCCGCTTTAACCATTGTGGGTTTATACATAGCCAGTATCGGGCAGGGAAAAAAGTAATTTAATTATTTTTGGGGCGCCCTTTGGCGTGCTCCGTTTAAATCTTTTTCGGCTCAGCCTGCGGATGTAATGTTGGCCTGCGGGGTCTCCTCGTCGTGGCTCGGAGCCTCCTCGGCCAAACATCCGCTCGGCTTCGCCTTCAAAAGGATAACACTGCGCCCGCCGGCGCAATATTTCCGGACAAGAAATGCAAAGACCTCTTGTTATAAACCCGTCGAGGACCGGAATATGTAAATTTTTTTAAACAAAATTCATTATATGGTTCGTTTTATTGTAAATGTTTTATATTTGCGGGTCTTAAATTAGCCTATGGCATAAATTTTGCAATGGAAAGACGATGAAAAACAGAACAAACATGAAAAAAAATATTTTCAATATAATATTGGTTTTTATAACGCTTTTTCTTTTTGGATACACCATCCACGAGTTAAAAAAAGAAAGTGAAGGACCGGTTGTTTACATACCCGAACGGCCGGAACCCAAACCCTATATCTATCCTCAACTAAAAGAAAAAGAAGAAACGGCAAAGGTGGAAATACCCAAAATTGGAAAAGATTTTACAGGCTTTAAGGAAGCTTTGGCTTTTAAAGAATCACGAAGAAGATATCATGCCGTTAATTCGTTGGGTTTTTTGGGTAAATACCAATTTGGACCCGGCACATTGCGTTACTTGCAAATCAATCCGCAGGATTTTATAAACAATCCCGAGTTGCAAGAATATGTTTTCAAAAAATATATGCTTGAAAACAAAAAAATCCTGAAAAAAGAAATTGAAAAATACACGGGTAAATACATCAACGGTATCAAAATCACCGAATCGGGCATCCTGGCGGCCGCTCATTTGGCGGGCGCCGGAGCGGTGAAAAAATATCTCCGCTCCGGCGGAAAATTTTCCGCCAAGGATGCCTTTGGAACACGGATTGAAGACTATTTAAAGAAATTTGCCGATTACGATTTGTCGGAAATAAATGATAATTAAGCCGGAAGATATTTATTGGTCATCCGGTTTACATTTTTGAAGTTCGGATCTTAAAAATCTTACTTCCGAACGCAGAATATTGATCATTTTTTTGTATTCATCCAATTTTTGCATGGCTTTAGCAAGATTTTCTTTGATAGTGGAAACTTCCTTAGATGAATATGTTACATCTTTTTCTTTCACTTGAAATGGACTAACATCTTGACTTTTTAACATAGGTTCTTTGCCTAATATCAACCATTCGGGATTCAAATCGGGAAAAGATTTTAAAATCTTTTCAATGGCTTTGGAATTGATTGGCGTAGTTTTTGCCCTTCCTTTAAAACTACCATAACTCATGCCAATGCTTTTAATAAACTTTTCTTTTCGCAAACCTTTGAATTCTATAAAATACAGGATTCTTTCTTTTATGTTAAGCATTTTAATAGGTTTATTAACTTTGTTTTTGGAATTTAGTCAATTTATTTACTATCTTTGTTAATATCAAAACCCAATATAATAACAAATCGTTACATAAACAAATTTATTTATATGCTGGACCCTAAAACAAGAAAAAAACTCAAGGAACTTGTTGGTAAACACTACACTTCTTTTATTCTTGAGCGTTTACAACAAAAAGGTATCACCAACAAGAACGGGAAACCATACACCGCCACCTATATACGTATGGTATTTAACGGTTTCAGAAATAATTATGATATTGAAAACACCATAATGGAGTTACTGCTGGAAAAAATCAATGAAAGGAAAAAAATCATAAGAAAAATCAAGAAAATTGATGATGAGATGAAAGATATTTGAATTCAAAAAATAGTACCCGCGGAAGGACTCGAACCCTCAACCCTCTGATCCGAAGTCAGATGCTCTATCCAATTGAGCTACGCGGGCAAATGCAAGTGCAAATTTACAAATTTTACATCTAACTTAAAAGTCGTTTGACCATTTCAGAAATGCGTTTTCCGTCGGCCTTGCCGGCCAACTTGCCGGTGGCCATTCCCATCACTTTACCCATGTCGCGCATGGATGATGCACCGGTTTGTTCAATAATTTGTTTCAACACTGATTCAAGTTCTTCATCGCTTATTTGTGCCGGTAAAAAATCTTGAATGATTTCCAATTGCTTCTCTTCCACTTCAGCCAAGTCCGGTCTGTTTTGTTGTCTGTATATAGCCGCACTTTCTTTGCGTTGTTTGACCAATTTTTGTAGAATTTTAATTTCATCGGCTGGTGAGAGTTCTTTGCTTCCCCCTTTTGTTTTTTCAAGTTGGATGGCAGTTTTCACGGCACGAAGCGCATCCAAGCGCGTTTTGTCTTTGGATTTCATGGCTTCTTTAATGGATTCTGCTATTTTATTTTCAAGTGTTTTCATTTTAATCGAATTTTTGATCAAGATAACTATTTCCGTCGGATAATTTCATGTTTCCGTCTTTGAGAACCACATAGTGGGTTATTAATGTTTGTCTGTTGCTATCTTGCAATTCTTCAGGGAAATGAATATCCACTTTTTTGAATTTATATTTGTATTTTTTCAAAGCTTCCAATTCTTTGACCGAAAGGGTATTGAAAGGCTCCTTTTTAGTAATTTGCTGATTATTTGTTTCATTTATAATTTGAACAACATCTTTGTCATCCTTTTCTTCCATAGCTTCCATTCGTTTTAAATACATATCATCTTCATCCGAAAAATTTTCGTCCAAGATGATTATTTCTTTATCATCCTTATGTACTTCCGTTTGGGTCTCATCTGATTTGGAAATACCTTTTGGGGATACATCTTCATCTAAAACAGGTTGAGAAACCTTAAATTCTTCTTCATCAAATAAACTTAATTCTTTCCAGGAATCATTATTACTGAATTCTGAGTGTTGTCCGGCAGGTGTATTATTCTTCCATGAAAAATCGTCGGCATCCAAACTGATTATATTTTCTTTAGGAGCTTTTGTTTTTTCTTGAAAATCCGGAAAGTCGTCTTTTTCTTTTAAATCTTGTTCCACATCGTTTTCCGTTGAGTCATATCCGTCATCTTCAATATCCAATTCCAAGGTTACGGGACCTGCATCTTTTTCATCATCGGCGGCAATAACGGTAACTCTCTCGGGGGCTTCCTCTTTTTTGATTATTTCGTCTTGTGTGGCAGGCGGGAACCCTGTTGCTATGACTGTGACTTGCAATTTATCTTCCAATGACTCATCCAATCCCAATCCCATGATAATATTCACTTCGGTCCGGGCTTGTTTTCTGACATATTTGTTGATAAAATCAATTTCTTTTACCGTGGCAGGTTTTGTTCCTGATACAATCAATAATAGAACATCTTTGGCACCGGTAATTTGATTGTCATTCAAAAGCGGGGAGTTTAAAGCGTTTTTAATCACTTCTTCAGCTCTATTGTCACCTTGGGCAACCGCTGTACCTATCAAGGCCGTTCCGCTATTTTTTAAAACCGTTTTGACATCATTGAAATCCACATTGATTTGGAAGTTTTTCATAATTACTTTGGTCACACTTTCCACTGCATTGCTCAGCACTTCATCCGACTTGGCAAAAGCTGACAAATAGTCCAAATCACCGTAAACATTGATCAATTGTTCATTGTTTACAATCAAAAGTGAATCCACATATTTTCGCATCATACGAATTCCTTCCAAGGCGGCGTTTCTTCGTTTTTCGCCTTCATAAGCAAAAGGCATGGTGACTACACCAACGGTAAGGATTCCCATTTTTTTGGCAAGTTTGGCAATTTCCGGTGCGGCACCTGTACCTGTTCCACCACCCATTCCTGCGGTGATAAACAACATTTTGGTTTTCTCTTTTAAAAGATTTTCTATCTCATCCAAATCTTCAAGGGCCGCTTTTTTTCCTATTTCGGGTTTGCTGCCTGCTCCCAAACCGCCTGTCAAATTTTTTCCTAATTGGATTTTAACCGGAACGGGGCTATCGTGTAACGCCTGAACATCGGTGTTGACAACCACATAATCCACCCAATCCAATTTTTTCCGGGTGAACATATAATTCACGGCATTGCAACCTGCTCCTCCCACACCAATCACTTTGATCAGATGAGAAATTTTTTCTTCAAACGGTTCAAACTCTATGATTTTTCTTTTTTCTATATCCATGATGATAGTTTTTATTCTTTAAAAATTCTTGTGAAGAAATCATTCACCTTTGTGACAAGGTTTCTACTGCCTAATTTTTTTTCATCTTCAGAAGTTTCTTGTTCCGGGCTGAACAAATCCTGTCCCGTTTCTTGTATATCCACTGATTTTACAACTTCATTCATGATGTCATCTTGGTGCAGTGGTGTTCCGTCTTTTTCTATTACATAGTTTGGAGATTCTTTTTTGTTTTGCCATTTTTCAAGGCCTATTTTTAACAATCCTAAAACCGTTGAATACTTGTAATGAATAAGTTCTTTTCCTTTTCCGTTGGATGAAACATATTGCGCCGGCAGTCCGTGGTGTGTATCCATGGATAATTTGTAAGTCACCAAC